>JACLAD010010697.1_pt1 | contig 11425 bp, 9 predicted proteins | sample 8027901 | NCBI WGS metagenome assembly JACLAD01 (sample SAMN15725071, study PRJNA655200) | protist metagenome | isolation source: fluorescence activated cell sorting (FACS) single amplified genomes of... | place: Spain: Blaines Bay Microbial Observatory, Mediterranean Sea | collected 2016-07-05
GGGTAATGCAGGGATTCCGCAGGTTCCGGCAATTGATTTTAGTCAGTTCGGTGAAGTAGAAACGGTAAAACTGAGTAAAATCCAAAAGGTCATCGCAGATAATATGCACCGCAATTGGCTCAATGTGCCTCATGTAACCCAGTTTGATGACGCCGATATCACCGATTTGGAGCAATTCCGTAAATCGCTCAAAGAAGAGAGTGAAAAGCGCGGTGTTCGGGTAACCCCAGTGGCATTCTTAATTAAGGTAATTGGCGCTGCACTGGCTGCCAATCCCGAATTTAACCGCTCATTGTCTGCCGATGGTGAGAGCTATATTCAGAAGCACTATATTCATGTGGGTATGGCGGTAGACACGCCCAGAGGCCTAGTGGTTCCAGTGATAAGAGATGTCGATAAAAAAGGCATATGGCAGTTGTCCGCGGACATTATGGATCTAGCCGACAAGGCTCGTCAGGGTGCTCTCAAGCCCAGTGATATGCAGGGTGGGTGCTTTACGCTATCCAGCTTGGGTGCCATCGGCGGCCAGGGCTTTACTCCCATTGTAAACAGCCCAGAGGTGGGTATTCTCGGTGTCTCAAAATCGCAGATAAAACCAGTTTGGAATGGTGCTGAGTTTGTCCCGCGACTAATGTTGCCGCTGTCACTATCCTATGACCATCGTTTAATCAACGGCGTAGATACTGGTCGGTTTATGACTCATCTGGTAAAAATCCTAAGCGATATTCGTCAAATGACACTTTGAGTTCAATAATTACAGAAAATCTTTTTTCGCTGTGTGGCAAAAAAACTTCATCGACTGTTCTTATTAGGGCAAGATTGTTTCCCTATCCTCGCTCTTCATTAATATGCCGGTGTGAAAATACTAAGCCGCTCTTTTTTTTACATATAAACAATCGCCATGCATAGCCTGTTCTCTATTAACCTTTGATTATAGATTTATGAGTTTAGGTGATTGAAAATTTGTTGATCTAATAAATTTTTGATATTATTTTGTGTATTACTGGCCATGGATGGACCTAAAATGCATAGATACATCATCAGATTTTTTACTCTTATTACCGCAATCTGCCTACTTGTCGCATGTAATAACGACAGTAGCAATAATTCACCTCAACCAAAGAATCCGGATAATACAAGTCAAACAATTCTAGATAATGGTGTTTGGCGGGAAGCTACTCCTCAGTCCGTCAATTTAAAATTGGAACCGCTCAGACAGGCTTTTGACTATGCGCTTCTATGCACAGGGGGCTGTCCTAGTTAAAGACGGTAAGCTTGTCTTTGAGAGCTACCGGGGCATTACCCCTAGCGAGTCTCAAGCAATATCGCAATCGCTTCCAATAACCGATCAAATGGTTAATAGCTTATATGCCAGTCGAGATAAGCATGATGTGGCAGACTCCTGGTCGGTTGCAAAATCATTTACTGGTGTTTTGGTTGGCATCGCCATTGAGCAGGGCTATATTAAGTCTCTTCAAGAATCTGCTTCAAACTATATAACTGAATGGTCCGATGATGATAGAGCAGGTATAACAATTCGTAATTTATTGGATATGCGCTCTGGTTTATATGATATCGGTAATAATATCGTTTTGTATGATAATCAAATGGACGCCTGCATCAATTGCGAATTGAACGCTGCGTTATCCGGCGCAACCAAACCGTGGCTCTATTCTAATTGTGATTCGATGGTGTTGGGTGAGATCCTATACCGCGCAACAGGTAAGGATCTTCAAGACTACGCTGAGATAAATCTATTTTCAAAAATTGGTATGAGTGCCCAATGGTGGCGAGATCATAGCGATGAGCAAGTAGGGGGTAATCGTTTGGCCTATTGCTGTTTGGATGCTACTCCGAGAGATTTTGCCAAGCTTGGACAGTTAATTTTAAATGATGGACTTTGGGATGGTGAGCAAATCATTCCAATTCAATATATGGATAAAATAAAAGCAATCAATGCCCAGATTGTGACAGTTAATTCAGAATACAAAACAGGCTATGGCATGCAGTTCTGGAGTTTTTCTCCCGTATATCAACCATCGAAGACTGTTTATCACGCTTCTGGCGCCAATGGACAATATATCATGATCGATTTTAACAATCAGATGGTTATGGTCCGCAATAGCTTATACGCGCATTTCACGTTGAGCGGTGGTGACAAAAAAATGAAGATGCCGGAAAACCTGTCCTCAAATTTGGCTGCAATTGACTTAGCATCCTTAAATGCGCCAATTTCACTACCTGTCACCTCTGAAACAGGTATATCCCATGAGAATAAGTTTGATTTGCGCCTTTTTCATGAAAAAATAGTCTCTTCCATCCAATAGTTTGCTGGCAGAGGCCATGTTCAGGATATGTTATAACCCGATTTATATGCGTCCGTAGGTTGATGTAATGGTCTCGGATACCAGCTCAAGCTTTCTTGTAGGGCAATAAGTGTCTGGCCTGCTCGATATGAGCATCAATCATGGATGTTTCCTCCTTAAGGAAGCGCTCAATTGCACGTCTAAACTCAGGATGCCTAATCCAATGCAGTGAAGAGGTTACAACCGGCTCAAAACCCCGCACTATCTTATGCTCTCCCTGAGCGCCGGCATCGTATCGCTGAAGGCCTTTTGACAGGGCAAACTCTATCCCACAGTAGTAGCATAGCTCAAAGTGCAAAAACTGATACTCGTCTACACTGCCCCAGTAGCGCCCATAAAGGGTTTTATGGTCAAAAAAATACAGGGCACAAGCGATTGGGCGATCCTTTTGATAGGCAACTGCCATGGCAATTTGCTCGGGTATAGATTTGGCTATCTGCTGGAAAAAACTCTCGGTTAAATAACCTCTAGTGCCATTGCGCTTGGCATAGGTGCGTTGATAGAGATAATAAAATAACTGCCACACCTCCGGTTTAATTTCACTGCCCACCTGCACTTGGGTATTGATCCCCTGTGCTTCCACCGCTTCCCGCTCTTTGCGAATCATTTTGCGTTTGCGGGACGTCATTGCCGCGGTAAAGTCGGCAAATTCCGAATAGCCGTGATTAAACCATTGGTACTGAACTCCTCGACGCTGCAGCAGTGTCTGGTCTTCAAACAGCTGGAGTTGTTGTTGATCGGGGAACAGCAGGTGCCAGCTGGAGGCCTGAGTAGACTCTGCCTGTTCAAGTACTGCCTCAAATAATTGATCACAATGGTGGGACTGCAGCGGTTCCGAATAGGCTACTCTGGGGCCGGTAGAGGGCGTAAAAGGAATAGCTGTGACCAGTTTAGGATAGTAATTAAGCCCATGGCGGTGATAGGCATCAGCCCAGGCGTAATCAAATACATACTCGCCCATACTGTGCTGTTTTAAGTAGAGTGGCATAAAGACTTCGCCATCATCATGCTTGAGCTGTATGTGTTTGGGCTCCCAGCCAGTATCGGCACTGGTGCTGCCGCTATTCTCTAGTGCGTCAAGAAATTCCCTGCGAATAAATGGATAACGGATAGGCTTATTGGAATCTGTCGGCGGCATAGTTGAAAGTCGTAAAAATCGTTTATGAACGGTTACATCATACGATAGCTATAGGCTTTTGTGATTAGCGAAGATTGAAATTTAGTTGATCTGTCAATTAAGCTTCTGACAAATGCTCAATTAACGGGCAATTAAGGTATCATACGCCCCTTGATTAACAACTAAGTTACTAACTACTACAAGCTACTAATAAGTGGAGCCACTCAAATGATAATTAAGCCCCGCGTCCGCGGCTTTATGTGTATCACCACCCATCCTACCGGTTGTGAAGCCAATGTCTTAAATCAAATAAGCTATATCAAGTCTCAACCGGCTCTCGATATTCCCAAGCGAGTATTGGTGATTGGATCATCTACAGGTTACGGTCTAGCGGCGCGCATAGCGGCGGCCTTTGGCGGTGGTGCCTCTACATTGGGAATTTTCTTTGAAAAGCCCGGTAGCGAGCGCAAGCCCGGTACTGCGGGATGGTATAACAGTGCCGCATTTCATAAATTTGCCGACAGTGAAGGCCTGTATGCCAAGAGCATTAATGGTGATGCCTTTTCCAGCGATGTAAAGCAACAGACCATTGATATTATTAAACAGGATCTGGGTCAGGTCGATCTGGTTATCTACAGTTTGGCGGCGCCTCGACGTCAACATCCTATCACTGGTGAGGTTTTTAATTCGACCCTTAAACCGGTGGGCAAAGATGTCACTATGCTGGGTATCAATACCGATAAAGAGCAGATTCAAACCTTTAACCTCGAGGCCGCCACACAGCAGGAGATCGATGATACGGTTGCTGTGATGGGCGGTGAGGACTGGCAGATGTGGATAGATGCGCTGGACGCTGCCGGTGTTCTCGCTGAGGGTGCCAAAACTACCGCCTTTACCTATATTGGCGAAAAAATAACCTGGGATCTGTATTGGGATGGCACCATAGGTCAGGCGAAAAAGGATCTGGACAAAAGAGTTTTGGATATTCGCGGCAAGCTTGAAATCAAGGGTGGTGATGCCAGGGTGTCGGTATTAAAAGCTGTAGTGACCCAAGCCAGTTCAGCAATACCAATTATGCCCCTGTATCTGGCTATGCTGTTCAAGCAGATGAAGCTTGCCAACACCCACGAGGGATGCATTGAGCAGCTCTATCGACTGTTCAGCGAATGTCTCTTCAGCGGAAATCCGCGGCTTGATGAGGTCGGCCGTATGCGTGTCGATGATTTGGAAATGGATGCTGCCATTCAAGATGTGGTAGCCGATAATTGGGCTGCCATCAGTGACGAAAATCTCACTGAATACGCCGATTTGGAGGGCTATAAAAAGGAATTTTTAAATTTGTTTGGCTTCGAAGTAGAGGGTGTCGACTACCAGGCTGATGTCAATCCAGATGTAGAGATCACAAATCTGTACTAGTACAGTCGCCCATCATTATTATGCGCCCAACCCGACCATCGTTGACTGTGCAGCTTTTCCATCCACGATTATGGGTTACCTGGCTGTGGTTTGCACTCTGGTACCTGATTACCCTTTTGCCCTATCGTCTGCTATTAGTATTAGGCACTGGATTGGGGCTGGCTCTGCACAGACTTCCTACTCGTCGCAAGCAGATTGCCCTGACTAATATACAGCTGTGTTTTCCCGAGCTCGATAGTAAAGCTCACAGCAAACTTCTAAGGGAAAACTTTGTCAGTATGGGCATCGCAGTAATGGAAGTGGGCATGGCCTGGTGGTGGCCCAAAGCGCGACTGCAAAAGTTACTGCATTTTAAGGGATTGGAACATTTAGTGGGCTTGGATGATCGAGGCGTGATTATGCTGGGTATTCATCATACCACCCTTGAGATAAGCGGCGCTGCACTGTGCAGTAGATTACAGTTAGATGGTATGTATCGTGCCCACAATAATCCGGTTTATGAGTTTCTACAGATCAGAGGCCGGCTCGCCAATACCACAGAGGGTAGCAGACTCCTAAAGCGCGATAATGTCAGAGAAACAGTAAAAAGCCTAAAATCTGGGCGCAAACTCTGGTACTTACCTGATCAAGACTACGGTGTTAAACAGGGTCTTTTCGCGCCGTTTTTTGGCGTTCAAGCAGCAACCGTCTATACCACTGCTAGGTTTGCCAGCAAAACTAACGCTGTGGTTGTTCCCTTTAGTTGTCAACGATTGCCGGCAGGAAAAGGTTATCAACTGACGGTGCAACCGCCATTGAATAATTTCCCTGCTGATAATGATTTGGCAGATGCGACGCGGATCAATCAGATTATTGAGAACCTAATAAAATTAGCACCAGAGCAATACCTCTGGGCTCACCGTCGATTTAAAAACCGTCCCTCTGGCGAACCAGGTGTGTACAAATTGTCAGCTGAGGGTAAAGGGTAGAGAAGATAAAGTGTTATACTTTTCCAGTAGACACTGTCGGTGTACTTTAAATATGTCCACGTTACCAAATTTACACCTCGAGGAGCGCAAATGATCACTGGAAGCATAGTCGCGTTGGTTACCCCAATGCATGCAGCTACCCAGGAAATTGATTGGCCTGCATTAGATAGGCTAGTTGAATGGCATATAGAGCAGGGCACCGATGCCATAGTTGCCGTGGGCACCACCGGTGAATCAGCCACACTGGATGTGGAAGAGCACAGCTCAGTAATTGGCAGGGTTGTGGCTAAGTCAAATGGCCGTATTCCGGTAATAGCTGGCACCGGGGCAAACTGTACCCGAGAGGCCATAGCCTTGACAGGAGCCGCTCAGCAGTTGGGAGCCGACGCCTGTCTGCTGGTCACTCCGTACTACAACAAGCCCACCCAAGAAGGGCTTTATCAGCATTACAAAGCGATTGCCGAGGCCGTGGATATTGCCCAGATTCTCTATAATGTACCTGGGCGAACCGCCTGTGATATGCAGTCGGAGACAGTTATAAGGCTGAGCTCTATTGAGAATATTGTCGGTGTCAAAGAGGCGACTGGAGATCTCCAGCGAGCGGCGCTGATTATTGACAAGACACCGGAGGATTTTGCGGTTTACTCGGGAGATGACCACAGTGCGCGAGAGCTTATGTTGCTAGGTGGGCAGGGTGATATCTCAGTGACCGCGAATGTAGCCCCAAAATTAATGGCGCAACTGTGCGCAGCTGCCCTACAGGGAAATCGGGATGAGGCTCTGGCGCTAGACCAGAAATTACTTCCCCTTCACAATGCCATGTTTGTCGAGTCAAATCCAATTCCGGCAAAATGGGCATTGAGTAAAATGGGTTTAATTGATCAGGCAATTAGACTGCCAATGACGCAACTATCAAAGAAAAATCAGGTCGAAGTGGATGCAGCAATCGAATCGCTGGGCTTGGCTTGAGTGGTTGTAAAGGTTTAGTAACTATAATAACGAAGCAGTAATGGATAGGGCTATGAAAGTAATAAAGTTATGTGTTTCTGTCAGTTTGATTATCACGCTAAGTGGCTGTGGTTGGCTGGGAATTCGAGATCGTAGCCAAGATTACTTGGCGGCACAGGAAACCGAGCACACTATTGTTCCGGCTCAGTTAGATAATCTAAAGTTGGGTCAAGCTTACCCGATTCCCCAGATTAAATCTCAAGTTGAACTGACAGCCGGTTTTGAAGTCCCTCGGCCTCAACCGATCTCTGTGAATACTTTCGAGCAAATGGTTAAGATACAGAGTATCAGCGACCAGCGCTGGATATTGGTTAATAGCGCTCCCAGCGAACTGTGGCCGCGTATTCGCAATGCCCTAAATAGAAATGGTATACCTGCAGCGCGAGCTGAGGGTTCTGAAGGGCTGATTGAAACCATATGGCTCAACTATCAGTCCGACGATGAAAATATCCATAGATTTCAGTTTTCCATCTCTCCTGGTGTGCAAATAAATAGTACAGAGATTTCAGTGCTGCACCATCAGGTCCCCAGAGGGGAGGAAGAGGGCAGTACTTGGCCCGATCAATCGATCAGTGATAGGCGTGAGAGCGATATGCTGTCACTGCTAGCCAATCAACTGGCCGCCGAGCCAGATTACTCCTCTGTTTCATTGTTAGCGCAAGAAATAGGTGGTGAATCGAAGGTTGATATGATCAAACCAGAAGTGGCTGATCCCTACCTTTTGGTCAAGTTGGCCTTTGATCGCACCTGGGCATCGGTGGATTACTCTGCATCTCGAGGTGGGTTTACCACAGTTGATAAAAACCGCAATGACGGCCTATTGATGGTCAACTACGGTGAACTTGAAGAGGGCGACGAACAGGGATTTTTTGCCAGTTGGTTTGGCGGTAAGGCAGAAGAACAGGAAACTATTGACGCCAATTTCCAAATCTTAGTGCAGACAGTTGGCGCCAACACCGAAGTCAGGATTGTGGATGTCAATGGTGGCAGTGTGGATAAGCCGACACTGCTAAAACTTCTGTCTGTACTGCGCAACAATATGACTTAATTGCAGATCAAGGACATGCCATTTGCTTCCTTTGGGAGTGGCAGTAAAACCCTCGTAAAATGCAGTCAGAGTTGTTTTTGCTGATTTTAGGGTGACCACATAATACAGAGTCGGTACTCGCGGCCTTCAAGGACTCTAAAATAATTCTTCTATTTCGCCTTTATCAAAAGCCTCATTACCTTCATTTTCGGGTAGGTAATCTCCTATATCAAACCCTTTCTCATGAATATAAATATTCTCGTCTCTTATCATTTCGAGTGCCAATATTCCGCCAACATAGGTTGGGTATGTTCCAATGCCAGTTTTAATTTTTTTGTCTATTAGTAATTTGAGCTGATTATTTTGACTTTTTTTCATCACTGATCGGAATAGATTCAATATCCCAGATATCTCGAATTCCCTAAATGGTCTTTGGCCATATAAAGCGTTTAAGTAGATTGTATTTAGTGAGTCAACATAATTGGCAACATATTCGATTGGAATCTGGTCCAGTAAGTCAACTCCGGAAATAAAGAACTCATTTTTAAAGTTTATGTCTGACTCAGTAAATTGATTGATCAAAAACCTCTCAGCTTCCAAAGGAGGCATTAATAGCGTCTTCGATCTTAGCCACGGGATAAAGTCGTATAAATCTCCACCATTTTGATCCCAGTCATTATTCTCAATAGTTGTATTTTGTTCGGCAATCTTTTTTGCACGCTCCTTATCAATTGTACTTGCCATACTGGCCATTTGATTGATTTTTCTATTATGCTGTTCAGGTGATGTTGAGTTTTCATACAGGGTTTTCATACCAGGATGAGCAGTTTCGTTAACTGCGTTAAGAAGTCTTAAGTTCATATATTGTCGGGCAAGAATTTGCTTATCCTTCTGTGAAAGGTCATAGCTATAATTGTCGAAGATAGACTCCATATGATTTTCGTCAAGGATTTGAGCAGCACGCCTTATTGCCATTGACCTTGTCTTAGTATTGTCAACTAAGTCGAGTGCCATCTCTTGAACCTTGTCATATTCATCTAAAGTGAGAGATGCCTGTGAGAAACTCTCAAAAAATGTCATGACCAACTCTCTAAGTGAAGCTTCATCCTCCTCTAATAGTATGCTGTTATATAAATTTTTAATTCTATTGAAGGTAAATCCTTTTGAATACAAATCCTCTAAGATCTGAGTTACACCCTTTTTCAGTCCTGTACTTTTTTCAATATCTGGATCGGACATCCCATGCATCCTCAATGAAAGATCTTGCATTTCGATGTCATTAATAGACAGTTCCCCTAAAGAGACACTATCTAATAGCTGATTTTCTTTCTGGTGTGGTTTTGGTAGATAGTTGAAGAGTACTGTCAGCCCAATTACTGCAAACAAGCATAAAGAGGAAATTAAAGTGATATATATTTTTTTCATGGTTTGAGTTCCCTTCGACCAATCTTAATTGAGCTATGTGTATATGTAAGCCACAACTACGCTTCGTCCTGGAAGCAAGACTGTGGCTTGTATATTAAGCGCGTTTATCTACTCTACCAACCGATCCATGATACGTCGAGAGACACGAGAAAACCTTTTTTGGATGTATCTTGTAAAATGGAAAAACACAACCTGTTTTATACATTGAATAGATGTTTTCGATCTGTATTTTTCTAGTTTAAGTCTTAATCCCAACATCCTTCACAACCAAATGCTACGTCGGGGAAGATGTAGAAAACTTTTCTTGGGAGTATCGTAGAGAAAGGGAATCTGATACCACCCGTCATATACATAGAATAGTGTAGTGGTACAGTGAATTTGGCCACCTAACAAGAGATGCTATGATCATCTCTAAGCAATTAGGTGAACCAATGAAAAAACGTACAAGACCCACATTTAGCCCGGAATTCAGACTGGAAGCATCCCAGTTAGTGGTCGACCAAAATTACACCATTCGTGAAGCCGCTAAGGCCATGAATGTGGGTATTTCAACGATGGCCAAATGGGTGACTCAGTTGAAACAAGAGCGGCAGGGGAAACCCTATGGTGCCGCTACGCCGATGACACCGGAGCAACTCAAAATTCGTGAGTTAGAAAAGCGGATTCAGCGAATCGAACTGGAGAAAGAAATTTTAAAAAAGGCTACAGCTCTCTTGATGTCGGATTCACTGAACGGTTAAAGCTGATTCATCGCCTTCAAGGGAGCTACCCAGTCACACGGCTCTGCGAGCAGTTTGACGTTTGTCGAAGTAGCTATAAATACTGGCGAAGCCGTCGTCGAGTGATCGATCCTGATCAAGTAAAACTGCGAGCGCTAGTCAGTGAAAAACATGAGCTAAGTAATGGCTCAGCCGGATCTAGGAGTATCTCGGTCATGGTCTCTCAGGAGGGTGTCGGTCTAAGTCGCTACCGTGCTGGGCGCATCATGAAAGAGCTCGGCTTGGTCAGTTGTCAGCTGCCTAAACATGCGTATAAAAAGGCTTCACAGCCTCATGTGGCAATACCCAACGAACTGAACAGGCAGTTTAATGTCACGGCCCCCAATCAAGTCTGGTGTGGCGATGTAACCTATATTTGGACAGGGCAGCGATGGAGCTGCTTGGCTGTCGTCATCGATTTATTTGCACGAAAGCCGATTGGCTGGGCGTTATCCAGGTCGCCCGATAGCAATCTAACAAAACAGGCATTAAACATGGCCTATGAACTGCGAGGTAGGCCAAAGGGAGTCCTGTTTCACTCCGACCAGGGTAGTCATTACACGAGCATTAGCTTCCGCCAAAACATCTGGCGATTGCAGATTCGCCAAAGCATGAGCCGACGAGGAAATTGCTGGGATAATGCCCCAATGGAACGGTTTTTTAGAAGCTTAAAGAGCGAATGGGTACCCACAACAGGATACTCAAATTTTAACGAGGCTCTGGCGTCAATTACCCAATATATTGTTGGGTATTACAGCCAGCATAGGCCGCATCAACATAACGGTGGCTTGCCACCCAATAAAGCAGAGGCGAAGTGCAACCTTGTCTCTAAAGCCGTGGCCAGTTTTACTTGACCACTACATAGACATAGGTGTCACATCTGTATTTTCCTAGTTTTAGTCTCAATTTACCTGCTCTATCTTTGTAATTATAAGGATGGTTATACCTAGCAGTAATGGTGTAATCGGCGCCAATATCTTCTATATAATCTGCATTTCTAACGACGTAATGTGAAATTCTCCAAAATGCATTGTCAGTTAGCAACTTCCAGTATCTTGCACCCCAATATTGTGATGAATACATGAAATCGCCATGGCGATTCTTGAATAGATTAGATTCGTATCCCCAACCGGAAGTAGTTGGATTACCATTGACCTTTCCCCATCTTTAGTACCACTGGCTTGATGAGATACCCCAAATTTACGCCGCCTGTTCTGCAAATGCAACAGGTGGCATATAGTTCAAAGAACTATGTGGTCGAACATGGTTGTAATGATGTCGCCACTGATCAATTTCGCAGCGAGCCTGATCAAGACTTCTGAACCAGTGCCTGTTAAGGC
>JACLAD010010937.1_pt1 | contig 11424 bp, 13 predicted proteins | sample 8027901 | NCBI WGS metagenome assembly JACLAD01 (sample SAMN15725071, study PRJNA655200) | protist metagenome | isolation source: fluorescence activated cell sorting (FACS) single amplified genomes of... | place: Spain: Blaines Bay Microbial Observatory, Mediterranean Sea | collected 2016-07-05
AAAGTGAGGACGTCATCCGCTTCATTGAATTTGTTTTTTAGACGACAATGGATGACATTATCAGGCTTCGTGAATTGAAAAGGGGGGTGATGTACCAATAAACGCGTGCATACATAAAAATCGTAACTTCCTTGTGCCTATAGCAAAATTAAATACAAATTCGACAGACAAACAAAATGATGAGACATTTCTCAAAGATTGTTAGACGTAACAAACTCTCAAAGAAAGGGAAAATATTAGTTGATCAACCTCCATGCCGCGACTTGCCCTTCGATAAATATTGTCAGGATTAGTATTATCACAGGAATGAGTACCGCTACAAATAATTGCACAGCAAACCAAATTGGATCCTCCCCATGTAATATCGTGTGAACCAAAGATCCTATTATCGCCATAAATATCGACATATGAACCGGTATGGCCCGCCAGACAAACCGATCAACATACTTGCACATGACACTCTGTCGTATGACAAATTTCCAGGCTGTGGCTGTTTTTGTGTCGACCTCATCACGCTTTTGGAACATGATATCAAGATTGATCTTCAACGATACCCAGCGTATTAAATACTTCCGTATGCACCACTCACTGCCAAACGGCAAATCTATCCGAAAGGGATGATTCCCTTCATACACATGCTGCAAACCCCAGCATGGAGACTTACAAGCAATGGTAAACAACCCCTTCCAAAATTCGACCCCAAGACCAGACCAAAGCCCAAACCCCATTATCGCTTTATCCCTTAAATTGATACAAATCGGCCTGCATGTATCCACCCTCGCTGGAAACGTCGCTACAAACTCCTCGGTATACTGATCTAACTTATCCACCGACGCGCAGACATTATACTGATCCTGCACGCCCAAATAATAACCAATTACCCGCCAGGTATGAACCATCGCCTTCCTATCCTCTTCCGGCAGCCTTTCGCCACTGCGAAAGATGTTCTCCATTACATACAACGTCAGACCACTAAAAACGAGCAAAACCTCGGCCATGTCATACTGGGATAGAGGAACGCCCCCATCTTTTTCCTTGTCAAAAACAGGCTTGCAGATGCGTCTTGCAAAACCATGCGTTCGCCTTACCTGAGATACACAAAATGGGGAGATCATGCAAAATCACTAAAATCAATCCAGACCATTTTGTAATATACACCCCTAGTGCGCACCGCTTCGATTGCGATTCTCCCCTTGGAATTTGCATCGCCGAGATCATACCTCTGCCAGTCAAGCCAATGGAAGAACGTCCTCCTATACCGTTTCAGACTAGACCACTCGGACTCACCGTATTTTCCAATATCCAGCACAACGGAGAATCTCGCTGTACTGAAACCAATAAACAGAGCCATTCCGAGACTCATTGTTACCGGCAGAACATGTTCCAACCTTCACAAAAATCAAACATCAAAAAGATATTTGGCTCACATTTATCTAAATGAAATAGATACCACAAATCTTGGCCTCTTTTTGCGAGAACTGGGTCGAACCATTTGGGAAGTGGATCTGGTTTGAAAAAGGTAACTTTTTCTAGGTTTGAGGATGAAGCGCGGGTGCTGTCCGATAGAGCTTGGGAATTACGTTTTGCATCGGATTGCCCTTGTGGTACGAGTATTCCATGGCCGTGGCACATCAGATCCTTCAACTTATCTATCCGCTCATCACCCACATTAACCCCCTTAACCAAATTCTTCCACAACCCTTTATGTAGCAAAAAAATTCAACCGTCCAAAATCAAAGAACATGAAAAACTATCATAATGATGTATATTTTTTGTATGTTTCAATCTTTTGATTTCACAAAATTTGTTTTTCAAATGTCACCTTGATATGGAGGTGGGGCAAGCGTTTCTCTTTGATCCCATCCTTTGAAGTGGCCATGATTCGTCATGAAACTGTCATCTTTAGGTTGGACTCCCATTTAGTAGAAAATGTAAATGCGAATTCTGTGAAATTATTTAGAATTAGAATGTAAATCTTGTGAAACTCTGGTACAATGTATTGATTCAAAATTCATCTTTACAAACGACAAATAATGATACTCCATCATTTTCCACGTCCCAAAAAATATTTTTTGGTTGATTTTCAATCCAAATGTATCCTTTGGCCAACACGTGGGGCATCATTTGACATAACGCTGGCGCCACGTGTACAGTACTTCTAGAACAGCAGTACCGAAAAATATGTACCACACCAGTCACCAAACAAATGACGGAAATATAAAGAATCTTTGGAAACGTCAGTAAAATATATTGTAGGTCGATTGAAATATATTGGAAAACATAAGCTGTTGGATGAGTCAACATGCTCCGAAAATGCTGTTTTAAACGAATATTACAAGTATATTTAAGATGCCGTGCGGTGAGGGACGAACGTCTTGATCAAAGCGATATAAATGATCAGGATCAACCCCATAGACACCATCATCACCATTCTAAACAGTAAAAGTAAAAATGAAAAGCATTCGAAATAAAATTTATTTTTTGATTTGATTACCCGAAGACGTTGCGGGGAGAGAAACCATATGTCGTCCCAGGAATGTCCGTATGGAATAAATCACCAAAGAACGAGCCCAACCCTCTGCCGATCATATAAATCGTGAAATTAATCGTGTTGACAGTCACCTCAAGTTTTTGAATAATTTATTCATTTTTACACAATTTAATCCCAATCCAATTCAATTCAAAATCATAAGTTTTTGAAAAAATTTCAATCTTTTTCTGACCTTATATTCGGTGGGCACCATCTTTGTTAGCAAACTCCAAGCACCACCTCAAAAAACATAAGTAGAAATTAAAATCGAATGAAATCCCATTAATTCAACGTTTTTTCCTTTCGCAATGGTTACCTCGAGCGATTTGAAAGCCGCCAAGGAAGACGAACGCTCCAGCCGTGAACACCACAACATCACCAGGTTTATCAGATAAATGCTGAGTATCTGAAAAAGTGTTCAACAAAAATTGTGCAAATAATAAGTGCAAAATATAAATTGTTATCATTTTGTTTGGTTTCCCTTTCATTTACTCTGAAAGAAATCGAAGAAGCAGACCGTGCCAGCTAAGGAAATGATGAAGAAAATCAGCATATTCTTTCGATCCGACATGTGTGGAATGATATAGATGGCAGCGATCAGATTGACGGGCACCAGCGAGAGCATAACAGCCGCAATATAAATCTACAACATAAAAAATGATGGTGCACGATCATTCGAAATTATAAAAAACTATGTTTTTTTTCAATATTTTGAATCATTTGCAAATACAGAGGCGAGGGTGGTTGACCATTGCCAGGTGTCCAGTGCGATGTTGGTCCCATGCACCTCCCACATCGAGATGAGCATGGGGAAGAAAAAGAAGAGCGTTAAATTTGTCACCAAACCTTCAAAGTAAATCAAAAATGATAACAAAACACATCAAAAATCAACATTTTGATTGATTTTACCAGTCATTTCCTTCGCGGTGAAGCCCTTCTTCTTTTTTTCTTCTGCCGTCAATTCCTCAAAATTTCCCGGGTTCGTCTTGCGCTCCATGGCTTCTCTTTCACGCTTCTCAATACCTCAAAAATTCAAAAACAATTACGATTTTGTACACATTTTGCGTTAAAAGAAGTGACCATGACAAAATACCAGGTTCCTTGAAGAATAAAAGGATGGTGACGAAGGAGATGGCAGAGAGAATGGCCATCAACCAAGCTGGCGAAGTCAACTTATTCATAACCTCGAAAATCGAAAAAATAAGAAGCAAAACATCATTTTCCCATTTTTTTGTAAAGACCTTGTGTTCGATGTGTGGGAAAATTGCGACACACGCCGCGCCAACTAGGGGACCAAACCCATACCCAATGGACGTGGCCATACTGTAGTGAACCTGAAAATAGAAGCAATGTGCAGATTTCAAGCAAAAACTTGATTATTTCAGTACGTTTGCGTAACAATTGCATCAAATTTCAAATTTTTTGTTCGTTCTAATTAGATTCATCTTTCGATGCGCAAAAATTTTGATCTAGTACCATCCACTTGGAGCGGACATTAATACCGAATGCTCGAGCGATGTAGTGATTTCCAACATTGTTTCCACCAATACCTTGTAACGCGCGGCCAATCATAAGAGCTGCAAGGGAATCCCAGGCAAATGCCAGCGCGTAAATAACCGAGCCGATGATTAAAAAGAACTGCACGAGGAGGAAGGATACTTTCAAACCAAACTTTTGAATCACCCACTGAAACGGCGGTCCGGTCACAGCTGTCACATAAGCAAACAAACCCACTAGCACACCAGCGATTTCCTTGGTAGAGCCTAACTCTCTAACATACTCAACAGAGGTGGGAAGGAGAAACGCGAAACAACTGACCTCCATCATTTGGCAGAAGAAGACACATGTGTATGAGATCATATCAGGTTTACGGTCTGGATGCGAATCAGGGTCGTTGCTCTCCTATAAAATCAAAAGGGATTAAAATATTTGTTTGTTCTTTGCATGTTCTTTGCATTTTTTGGTGTTAAAATACATGGCTGTCGCTGACGAGAGGTTTACGACTGCTCGACGAACGACTACTGTCCTCCTTTGCCAGATCGTCCTTCGACCGCCGCCGCATAAAACTACTAAACTCCGTGTTGATCATCTTGAAGTAAATTAACGTAAAAAAATATATAGAAGTACAAAACGTAATAAAAAGAGAGTTGTAAAACTAGAGAACATAAAAATGAGAGAAGAGCAAGAAATATGAATAGGGATTATCGATTCATTCAAACATAGTATGATATACAGTACAGAACACATTTATACAACCATCACAAACACAAATGATGAAATGAAAAGCTCGAGAAAATAAATCGAATGTTGCTTGAATTGTGAATTAATAAAAAACGTGAATTGTGCCAATTCTCTCGAAAACATTGCAAAAATAAAATGATAAATATACTTATTCTATCCCATGATCTGGTAACATCTAAACCGCGCGTCCTGCCCTCCGCGTTTTCTCTCTTTCGTTGCGTCCTCCCCGTTCATTTTACTCGCAACGCACGTCGGCCTTCCTCCCGAAACGTGTCGTTGCATTTCTACAAAATCAGATAATTAACTGATACAAATTTAACTCTGAAAAAACAATATTTTTGATTGCAAACATGTTTTGGTTTTTTGCATCACGACGAAAAAATAGTTTTTGATTTCAAAAATGTACGTTTGATTCGCTTGATCGTGTCTTTTCCATTCATCGCTTCCTGTGCTTCCCTATCGATTTCGTTAATTGAAAAGAATAATCGATTCTTAATCCTCCTCATGTACGGCGCGTATTTATCGATGTCCGCCTGGCTGGGCTTGTTCGCCGCGGTGACGCCTGGGTAGTCCGCCCAGGGGGTCGGTTGGAATGCGTCGTTTGCTACTTTTTCCCGCTGCGCAGCGATCTCGGCCTTGAAATCAGCATCCATTTCAAACGCTTTTGCAATTTTAAGATGAATCCTTGCAAAACCAAAATATTTATGAAAAATAAAAAAAGTTTCAGATAATGTGAAAAAATATTACATTCCTTGGGCGAGGGCGTTGTGAACAGGTCGGTGTTCTAAAACACGTTGGTCGCAGTTTGGTACGACTCGTGGTAATGTGTTTTTCCTCATGGTGATTTATGATTTTTTGTAAGGCGAAAAAAAAAGTTAAGTTTTATTGACCTTAGAAGAAAATTATTATTAAAAAATTGTAATTATACTCTCTCTTTTGTTATTATTTTTTAGTACTGGTAATTATTGTTGAAATGGGAAAAATGAAAATCGGGAGAACAAGTACGCATAATATAATGATCGTTTAACATGAAACGTGAAAACAAAATTCTACAGTCTACAGACCATTCTACAATCAACAAACAAGAGTAAAAAACGTTAATCTCCTCACTGCTAGTAATTATACGTCTGGTAAAGCTCAAACTGTGATAAATAATAAATTCTCGCACAAAATTATGTGCCTTGCAACCAAGACACATTAGTCAATACTGTTACATTTACTGTGAAATTTGCTTCGCTTCCCATAGTTTCAGATACCGGTCGCTTGCACCACTTACAAACCGAGCCCAGTTTGTACCAGAGCCAATGCCACTGATCGTATGTACGGGTCTATCCCCAGCATGCCTGCAGATTGCTCCATCCAAAAATTCAATTTCCATGCCTCAAAATCAAAAAAATCAATTTCATCCAGCAACAACATTCATTTTTTCAATTAATTACGTTCTTCGAGAGGTAGTCTTGCAACGGTAAGATTTGTGCTGGCGTGAATTACTTGGTGGAGTCTAATACTTCCATCCTTCGCTGCGGTGACAATCGCGCGTCCGTTGCTCCCTGGTACATCGCTTAATGTGGTGATGGGTGCTGCATGCGCTTCGATTTGATGGTAGTCAAAGGTTGAATGCGCGTATTGAATCACTTGTGCTGGTGTGGTTGGTAGTTGATGTGCGCGTAATCTTGCGTCATACGAACTAGAAAGTAGGGTCAGACTATTCGGTCCATACTGAGAGAGGCAAATACTAGTAACAGGCCCGGTGCATACTGGTTGAATAGTCTCAATATCCCAGTTTGTATCAAAACTACTCCGCGTGTTAATCTTTGGATCAAGAAATCTTACATAATTATCCTTGCCTCCACCCACAAGGCAATAACTATCTTGTACTAACCACCTCTCTAAACACATCAGCTCGGAAGCTCCAATAAAAAAAATATAAAATGAGATTTGCATTTGAAACAAAAATGAATGAAAATAGTACGACAAAGAGTGGTGCGCAGCGGTTTGTCGATCTTTCGCACATCCCAAATGCTCACCTCCCCCCTATAATTCGCATCATTCAACCGCGGATGCGCGACTGCAATCTGCTCCTGCCCAACCCAACAGGCGGCTGTAACCCGCTGCGCTTCCGCGCTTGTGCTGCTATAACTTCGGATGTGCACAGCATCACCACCATAACCGAGCGTACGATAATCCATAATTTGCAGGCCGGTGTCCGTGCCTGCAGCGATCACAGTGTCATTTGGATGTGGCTTTAATATATGAATCTTATTCCCATCACCTAGATTTTGCTGGCTAGCAGCTGTAAACCTCCCAGTACTATAATCCCACTTCCTCAACCAGCCGCTAGCCCCAGTACAAACCGCCATTGAACTCTCTAAAAATGCTGAACTGTAAATCGCCTTATCACCCGTCTCAACCCGTTCTAAACAATTTATCTTCCACGATTCATTCACCTTCCTTTGGTAAAAGGAACCATGCTGCATCTCCTCATGCTCCGGGCCATTCAAGCTACTAGTACTATTCGAATTGGACCGCAATCCATCTTGAAACTGCCTCTGCGAGTCATGGAAGGATAAAGACGCTGGCGGGCAGCTGGCCCGTACATTTCTTCGGTTTGTTGTATCCTCCGCCATACGGTTGACAAAATCTAGATGCTGGCTAAAATCATCTAATCGATTCTCCTGTGCGATCAAACCATCCTTCAACAACGGATGCGCCGATGCATACCTCTCAGCCTCCTTCTCCGCTTTGAATTTGGCTCGTGCATCACTAAATCGATGAGACATAATAGGCTCCTGCCCGGTGGGCTGCGTGCCGGAGTGAATTCGTTTCATGTCTACCGGGGGTGTTGGTGAGGGTGCTGCTGGGTAGCCGGGGTGAGAGGGTGCTAATGGTGGGGAGGACATCGCGATGGGGCTTGCGACCGGACTCTGCATATGCTCATCCTGGTCCGGTTGCGCATACTGCAATTGCAATTCATCCTGCTGTACTGATGGCTCTGCTTGTAAAACATCTTGTATCTTTTCGAAATTGCTTTCCATAGAGCGGATGAACTCCTGACTCGGCTCCGTTTGAGGTACCGTATCTTTCGTGCTCTCGGGGATTGCGGTGTCGACTTTATTTTCGAGTGGCATGCTGGCCTGGGCTTTGATAGACATGGGAGGTGTTTCAATCCCTGCTTCAAGTTTGCGCACTTGCTCTTTTAACTCCTTTTCGCTGCGTTTGACCTCCAACATTTCATCTAGCAATACCGGTGCCATGATATCCATATTTGCCTCGCAGTAATCTTGCAAGTTTTCATACGGTGTGCGGGCGGTTTCTTCAAGTCGCTTCTGTTCTGATTGGTGGTGCTTTTTCGTCGCAGATTTGAGCATTGCTCTTGCGTGTTTGAGTTCATCATCAATCTTTATGATCTCCATTTGAACCTGCTCCTTCTCCAATCGTGCTGATTCAATTGCTTTTTCGTCATCTGCAAAAGCTATACAATTTTCTAGTCTTCTCAATTCAAATCGAGGTTGCTGCTGCAATTCGCTCAACCTTTCTAGGTCTTCATGATACTTGCGTACCATCAATTTTTCATCTGTCCTCTTCATCTCCTTTTGAATCACATGGCGAACAAAAGATAACACCTCTTGCTTATCATGCGGATTTTTAGGCGCGACGTATTGGTCGGATGGCTCGCGGATGATGGTGGAACGCATGTTGTTGTGGACGATTTGCGCGCCGATGGCGGTGCCGGTGAGGCCGACGATGGATTGGGCGCGGTTTTGCGGGCCGGGGTGCTGTGGTGGTCGCTTGCCTTCGCGGCCGCGTTTATACTGCCGGCCGTCTACTGCACGCTTCTTCTGGTTGTTCATAAAGTTAATCTTACCTTGCAATGCCTCTGATTTTCTCTCCACTGTTATCCTCCTTTGCTTTTCCTGGTCGAGCTTCTTGCCAAGCGCGCGGTTTTCTGCCTGCATTCGGCGTTGCTGCTGTTGCATAAGTAGCTCCTTCTTCCGGATTACTTCTCGATGCTGAGCGTCCTTTTGGCTGATTTGCTTTTGCAATTGCGCTTTTTCAACTTTGAACGCTTTTAATTGCTGTTCATGCTTTGTTTTCTGGACTTGCGCAGCTGCCTCGCTTTGCTCGATTTGTTTTCTGGACTTTTGCAGCGCACGAATCTGGCCTTGTAATGTTTCCATCTTTCTGTGCATGGTATCCAAATTCGCACCAGCATGCTTCTCTGCGTGTAATGTATTCACATTACCCCTTCCTTCAGCGATCTGCTTCTTCAAGGATTCAACCTGTTTCTTCTCGTTTTCCGCCTCTTTCTGCATGTTTTGATATTTTATTTCCATTTCCTGCATTTCTGCCTGGGCGTTTGCCCACCTCTGCTTCTCTGCTTCGACGCACTGCACGGCTTCTTCGATCAACTTTTCGTTCAATTGGATCTTGTCCTCAACCTGCCCCATAGCGCTTTCTACCCCCACCTTATCATTTGCAATCGCTTTTTCCTGCTTGTCCAGGATCTTCAAATCCGCTTGCTCCTTCTTATGAGCTTCTTCACTCGCGGCGGGGTCGATGATTGGTAATGGCATTTCACCAGTTTTACTGTTCTGCGCGGATATGTCCATTGTATGTTCGAGGGCATCGTGGAACTCACCGTCTTCAGCAGATTCGCCGCAATGCGGGCAGGTTGTTGCGGCTAATTTATTCTTGGCGATGTTGAGTTCAGCTTGTAGTTTCTGCTCGTGGTCTACCTTCGCTGCGAGCATGTTTTGCACCGCTGTCAATCGATCCTTGGTAACTGTAAATCTCGCTTGGATCTCATCTTTCTCTTGCTTGACAATGCCTAACTCCTTCGCCATAGTATTACTGCTTGTGACATTCAATAAATCACTCGGCTGCGGTGGAGGGGCGATACCATCGAGGGCTATACCAGATGCGTTACACCTCGCGACAAGTGCTTCATACGCTGCTAGATGCTGTGCTTCCCTTTCAGCATATGCTGCGTTTTCGGCCTCGAGCTCGGCGACTCTGTTACGCGCTTGGTGGAGTGCAGCAGAGTCTGATTCGTTTCGTAATGTTTCAGGCGCTGGTTGGGTGAGATCATGTAGGTTGTGTGTTGACAAAACACCCTTCTGGCGGAGCTCGTTTAATTCTCGCGTTAGCTGCGCTACATGCAGCTGTAACCCAACAATCTTTGCATTTTGCGGATCGCGGTTGATTACAGCTTTGTTCTTAATATTCCGTGCGCGGCTGGCGTACGTAATGGTTGTTTGCGTCTCGCCAAAATCCTGGTGTGATCCACTGACGCATGAAATGAAAACCGTTTTGCTATTCCCACCAAGCGAATCCTGCAATAAGCGAGTTAACTTACTATCTCGATATGGCACATGCCGACTATCCGCGTTATTTGTGGTTAATGCGCAAATAACATTTCCCAAGGCAAGCAAACCACCATTGATATGACAGCCCTCCTTCAACCGATCGCCATAAGCCTTCGTCCTCTTCTGCCTTTCCGACCCGGCTAAATCCACGAAGTGAAATTTTGATATCTTACCATCCACAAAGCTACTTGGTCGAGGCGTTTCCATTGTGACATCTTGGTGACCCTGCTCATCGATGCTGATTTGTTGCTGCTGAACTAATGTAAGGGTAAAAACCGCGTGCGATCGGCTACTGCATGCATTCATAATTGTCGCGGCTGTTTTTCTGTATGACCCTCCTCTCTGCAAAATCCCTAAACAATCTTCAACCTAAAAATTAAACATTTCAAATGAATTCAAAACCCTACCTACTTGTTGGAGAAAAACATAACACCAAACCCTTCTTCAGACATTGTACACTTTCTCTTCTGCCACCCCAAGAACAGTGACATTCTTCGTCACCGATTCCTCCACAATTCGAATCTTCGACTGGTTCCGCATGTCAGTATCCGGAGACAGCAGATCAAAAATTTCATCATTGTAAATTTCCACGTAGCTTGCATGTAACTCGCAAGACACCTGCTTATTACCATCTATCTCTTGAAATAAGCGATCTATAACGCGTGGCATGATGCCCATATTTGGATCTGACCGGTCGTAGTGCTCCGCGTCACCGCAAGACATTGTATACGTTTTACCTGCAATCAAATTGACGGATCAAATCTAACGTTTTGAAAATTTGAGACTCAGAACACGTGAAAACGCTAAAAGTTTTGAAATTGAAGTATACCACTGCCTGTCTGTCCATACGCCAATACGGTCGCGTTGTACCCCTGCAAATAGCCTTCAATCAGCGGCAGCGTATACTGAAAAGTCTGTTCCTGGCTCGAGGAAGGGCCCAACGCCCCGTCAAACGTAGCCTCCTTTCCGCATGTGGGCATGCAAATTGTGTTGTCCTCTTCCCGCGCGAAAATACATGTTGGATGACCGTCCTCGAGGTGTTGTTGGGAAGGGTCTATCGGCCGGATGCGCACTACTACCTAAACCCGCCAAAAGGCGATAAAAGAAAGGGTTTGCCGACACTAAAAACCAGGTGCCGGGTTTTTTCATTTTTTGAAATTTTGCATGTTTGAATTGAAAAGATTCACAAAAATAAAAAAACACCGCATATAGCATTTGCGACGGTGGCAAATTGATGATACGTTCTGAATTAATTGGTAACGTGTCTGACTTGACATCATCAGACCC
>JACLAD010005552.1_pt1 | contig 11417 bp, 13 predicted proteins | sample 8027901 | NCBI WGS metagenome assembly JACLAD01 (sample SAMN15725071, study PRJNA655200) | protist metagenome | isolation source: fluorescence activated cell sorting (FACS) single amplified genomes of... | place: Spain: Blaines Bay Microbial Observatory, Mediterranean Sea | collected 2016-07-05
TTGGATGGAAAAAGAATTACAGGGAGAACGAAAGAACATACTGTAGATATATATATATACGCACCACCACCTACCTCTTTACACAGGAACGTTTCCTTTTTTTTTTTCAAAAAAAAGAAAACATTGTATACGAAAAAGATAAATATTGATATATAAAAAAATGGTATCATGGGGTCCACCAAAAGAAGGTGGAGATAAATTTTATAAAGGCAGTAAGTAAACAGAATGATCCGTTATATATATAATCATAACTAACAAAACATATAATTAGTGAAACATGAAAAGCCATGGGTGCAAGATTTAAATTGGTCTAATCGTTGTAAATTAGAAAGTAAAAAATATATGAAAAAGAAAATTATGCAACATACGTTAGCAAGTGATATGGGAACCAGTGTTCCACCATATGGTATTGGATTGCCTGAAAATACATCGGATAAAGCGGCAAAACAATATGTAAATGAACGAGAAGGAAAGGTTGGTGGAAACAGTAGTCGTAAAGGAACTGGTAGAAAACAGAAAACAACTGGTCGATTAATGACCAATAGATCAACTAGTCGATCCACTGCTAGACGAACAGGCCGTTCGTCTTACCGTGGGAGTACTGGTCGTAGTAGTATTGCAACTATTGATACAGAAATGGCAGATTTAATACGGGAAACTGCAGAATCAGAACTAAAACAATTAAGAGAAGCATTGCAACGAGAGACAGAATTACGTGGTGAATCCGATAAGAAAATTGAATTATTATTACATGAATTGCAATCGTTGAAGAAATAAAATAAAGAATCTTAAAAATGATATCCATGTGAGATGTTGAAGAAGCGAGAGTGTAGAGCAGTTAAAAAATATATTTTTGATGAAAATTTATATACTCTTCCTTATTATTATATTGTCCACAACACACATTTTGTCATTTTATGATACCTGGTATAATATAACCTAAACCCCCTTCTTATTTTACAATAAAAATACAATAATAGATATACACAAAAATATTATATTCAAAACAAATATATATAAAACAAATTGATAAAATAATCAATATGATATCAATCAAGATTTTATATTTTGCAAGTGCAAGAGAAATAACAGGAATTGGATCAGAAGTACTGGAATGCGAAGATGGTACGACGTCTGATAAGTTATTTAAGAAATTATTAGAAAAATATCCAAAATTAATACCACTTAGTGAAGATTTAAGTATAGCTGTAAATCAAAAATATATAGATGAAGATAATGATAAACCAGGTGTTGTATTAAATAACAATGACGAATTCGCTATAATTCCTCCTGTATCTGGTGGATAAGTAACATTTGAAAAAAAATAATGTAAAAAAGAAATTAAAATTATAAACTTGTTAAATATACGAACTGAAAATAATAAAATATAAAAAAGAAATGATGATTTGAAATTGTTGAAATATTTAAAAAATGATCATTATACTACTAGTAGTTTTCGAGAAGGAGAAAGAGATCATATGTATACCTCATTCGGTGTTTGCTCTTTAAAGAAAAAACTTTATAAAGTGTGTCGTAGACAATGATGTAGAAATGACAAGAGGCTGCAAATTTAAAAGTAAATATTTACACACAATTATTTTATACCCCTAACTTCCCAAGAACCAATTTGTCCTTTTCCCATTCTATATAATATCTTTTTCTTTGTTCAACAACATGTCTATATAATATTATTTTACAGTAATACTTTAACTTTTGTATACGTGTATATAATAGGAAAAATAGAAAAAACAAAAAGTATATGGCCACAAGAATTGACGATACATAATATAGTAAAATCATTGTCTATATTAATTTTAATTATTAAATGTATTATTTTGTATACACAGGGTACACACATATTATTGTATTGGTTGTTGGAGTATAGTAGTATTAATATAAATATACATTGGTAAACGGAAAATATTTATATAAAATAAATAAATTAATAGTTTTGAATCTTATAAATGTCATCGATAATGGAACCATCACTTGCAATTGCTTTCGCACGTGGAGTACTCTATACTGGAATGTTAGTAGAAAAATCAGCAGCTGGTAATTATAAAAATTACCTTGTACTGACAAATGGTGATACTTCCCAAGTAGGCCCGTTGATCGCACGGCTTCAATCTATTTCTGCATTATTATCATTTCTTCTCGTTCCAACCATGACCTCACTTTCTGATGTTGCAAGTATTGGACGTAAAAAAGTATTATTAGCAATGCAAGTGATCATGTCAATTAATTGGTATTGTAGAGATGCCACTATATCCCCATATGCTGTAGTGATATTGTGTAGATTAACAAATAGTTTAGCACATAATACATTTAATATTGTATCTAATGCATCATTATCAGATTTATATAGTGGTACTGAATTGGCAACTGCACGATCATCGTTAAGCTCCGCTGTTGGTGTCGCATATGTAATTGGCCCATTATTAGTACCTATTGTAACTTCTAATTTTGGATCATCTGTGCGATCAGTTTTTTTAGTTCGATCAGGAACCTCTGTATTAATTTTTGCATTTTTATCAATATTTTATAAAGAAACATTAAATATGAAAACAGGAAAAACAATGAATGGAATGGTAAAAAAACAAGAAGTAGAAAACAACGACGAAAAAACAAATTCAAGTAATCAAATAATAAAAAAGTCATCATCATTTAATATAAAGTCACCATTGCAATTTTTAAAATTGTTTACATCCAATTCAAAAAAATTAAGTCGACTTTGTATAGTAAATATAATTCAACAATTATTTGGGATGATAGGATTAGCAGCAATATTTACATTGCATAATCAACAAATTTTAAAATTAAATACGCTTTGGAATTCACGTATTTTTTTATTACGTGGATTATTAATGATTGTAAGTTTGTTGAAGTAGAAAATGGTTGTTGGAGGACACTTTTTGATATATACTATATTCGAATTGCACATCAATTTTATATAAATACTAACATAATCCTATTTTCAAAACCATTATCATACAGCCTGGACGTGCATATACAAAAGCCTTTTTACCAAAATTAGGGACGAAATATTTTACATTGATTGGAAATTTATGTTATGCATTATCATTATATATTAGATCGCTTGCCGATGAAAATTCAAAATGGTTATATATATTAGGACTTTTACCAACTCTTATTGGTGCTAATAATCAAGTGGCTGTTAATGCAGAAATTACTACAGAAGCTATTTCACAAGGCATGACACGCGGTGAAGCAAATAGTGCAGTTGAAAATGTGAATGTATTATTACAAATCATCGCACCATCGTTAATGGTACGTTTATTTCAGTATAATCCAACATATCCATTTAGGTTCGGTGCAATTAGTTGTATTGTTTCGAGTATGGTACATTTTTTGATTGTACCAGACGATTAAGAGATAGATTATTGAAAAAGAAGGGGTACATATGTATATGATACGTAGTTTTTTTCCAATATTTTTCACTTTGCTAATCAGGAAAAAGTACCCACAGTGTGTGTCCCGTCTCGCTGGCACCTTTTCCCTTTGGTCATTTTTTTTTATAACACACTGCCTGCAATTATTGTTTTTGTACTGTGCGAGAGAGAGGAGATATTAGCATTTTTTAACAGCGCGTGAGGTGTAACTATTTTTGTGGGTGCACAAAAGTATTTCAATAAGAGGGAGTTTAATTCGAATATTATCTTTAGCAGTAAATTTTTAATATGATAATGAAATTTTTATGAAACTTTTTTATTTTTACGAGTTTTAATACGCCCAGGACTTTTCATTCCATAATTTTCAGCAACTCTTTGTTGAAAATATGGACCATTCCAGAAATATGTAATCATTACTACAAAAGCACCAATCGAAAATGTAAAATAATTACCATATAAAGATTTCTCCAATGCTATCTCACTCATTTTCTCATCACCTCGTACGGCAATCCAACACATCCATGTGTGAAGCGCATGATACAACATTCCAGGATTACGGATCCAACTTTGTATGTTTGAATTGATACGTTTTTCTTCAAGAGATTCCATCCATCCAGCTTTGACGCATACAAGCATTAAATAATCAAGACCACCAGGTAATCCACTTGCAAAAAAGGCACCGTGGTTCAATAATGGCCCGGGTTGCAATGCATAAGCAAACGGCAAACATATAACTACCATTAATATATGATGAACCCAATCAACAGAATTAAGAGGTTGGTATGCAATAATATGATATAAATGTAATGCTCCTATAATCATACATGCACGTGTATCAGTTTTTGCATCCAAAAAACTTTCATGAACTGGTTGCGAATAAACACGTATCACATCGGAGATAGATAGAAAGCTTACAATTGTATTGCATATTACATGGATACTGAAGTACCTGGAATTTTTTTCATTGACCATCCATCCTATCACATATTTAAAAATACAATCAATAATAAAAAAAATAACAATCCAAATACATGTAAGATAAATATCACCTTTTAAATCGTATGTTGGTTCGTATGCCATGATGAGATAAAAATTTTTTTAGTATATATATATATGTATGTATATGCGATGTGTTTGGAGTGTGATAGAATTTGTCGTTTTTAGTTTGTCAACGATCCTTTCTACGATTGAACATAATATATTCCAAATGTATATATATATATCTTCATCAATTTTTAATAATTCTTCTTCTTCTTCTTCTGGATGGATGGATTAAAATTAACATCACACAGCATAGGGAAACAAAATATTAACAAGAAAAAAGTCGTCATGTGCTCGGTTGTTACTGTAACCAGGAGGTTCACAGTCACGCATGTTGACAAGCAACTGAACCAAACGCAATATATTAATATTAATATGAATACTATAGCTTATCAACATTCAGATACTAGATATATATATATATGTTATAGTTTAGTTGACATATATATATATATATATATATATATATAATAGTTTTACCTTATCGGTAATTTCTGTTACGGAAATTATCGACACATCTTGTGAGATAGATATTAATATTGGCTCAGTCGTGTACAATGTTAAACTCATTATCGAAAATATTATAATAATGGTATGGTTTTCATTGTTGTAACATGTTATTTCTGGATCCATATCTAAGGTGAGAGAATCACTAGTTGGTGTACGAGGACGTGTACAATCAAATGCAGATAATGTTTGGTATGCATTTAAACTATACAATGTTGTTATCCATAGAAACATTGCAACACCTATTATTTTGTTTTTTAAATTTCGTGAATCGACTGCGTATTTCACGCCAATTTTGTACCAAATAAAAAACAAAGTAACAAACAATAATGGCAATATCATTTTTATTATATATTTAATTACTGTTGGTGCTTTCCATTCACATTCTGGTGAAGAAACGAAATTACTTAAATCAAATATAAATAAACTTAAAAACGATTGTAACATTTGGCGTATTTCTGTTGGTAAATGTATTAATGGAATTAATGGAATGGTGAAACTGAAATACAATGTATGCTTTGCTAATATGGAAAATCCAGTTTGAAACGTTGATTGAATGCGATTTGATCGTTTCATTGATTTTTCAAGACCATTTCGAAACGATTCAATACTTTTTTGCCGTGTGACTTTTTTACTTTTCTTGTTTTTGGTATTCTTGTTATCTTGTTCTTCTTCATCATTAGACAGATTCTTTTTTTCTTCAAGTATTTTGTATACCACGAAAATACATACAAGAATAACTCCGATTGCTATGCTCCATTGTCCAATCGATGATTCTGGGCATTGTATACACGTATCACCATCGACAGTATAATAGTTTGCTTTACACTTCATGCAAGCTAATCCTTCACGGTTGCCGTTGCATGTGGTACCACCAACGCAATATTGTGGTTGTGGACATGCAAAACATTGGTCATTGTTTTGGTATGTACCAGGTTGGCAACATTCTGATGCGCCTTCTATTAGTGTATTTAATGGGCATGTTTTGCAAGCAACATCCACTTGGACAACTTTTCACACAATTACCATTTAATAAATATAAATTAAATGTGCAAATTTTACAATTACCATTTACTTTCCATTGGCAATAACTTGCATTTCCATATACAGCAGATGCAATAATACTAATAAATAATAATAATAAAAGTATCCGCATGATGAATGAATAATGTGAACAAATTTCTATATTTAAATGATAGAAATGTACGTATAAATGTTTTTATATTTAAAATATTCCAATATTATTATTATTAATATCAGAATAGAATGTATATATCTTGTCTTTTCTACTAATAAAACGATATGTTATGAATTTCTTACAATTATATCTAATAATATTTTCTGTTATCATATATCTATCTATCTCTAATTTCTATCATTCAAATATATATATATATTTACATGTTTACATTAGTTATTATTATTAGTTATTAGTTAAAATAAATGTGATATACCCAGGTAGGGATATAGGAAAGAACAGAACCTTCATATACAAATTAGTACAGCAAAAGTTACAATTTGAACCAAAAAGCCCAAAAATGGCGAAAACGGTCAAACAAAAAAACAATGACGCATGACGCAGCATTTTAAATGTGTCTCACGATGAAGATACTATGTTAATCGTTTGAACAAAATGAGATAGGAAATCACCCCCTCCTTCATATACGAATTAGTACAATATAAAACCTACGTCATCTAAATTTACCCGGAGGAGGATGAAGAAAATAACAAAATAATAACTGAAGAAAACTGACAAAATATGTTCATAAAATTATTATTAATAATAATACAAATGGGGATTACAATGTTGCGAATACAAACAACGAGAAGGGAATAGATTTTATAATAATACTATTATTTATAAGATTAAATATTAGTTTGATTAGGTTATTATTAATAAAATCTTACACAACCCCCGTGTTATTAAACAGTTTACTTGTATATTTACCAAACATTTTCCTCCTCTCACACTCAACTATATAATTAATCGTTAAAAAATGCATGTCATAAATGTAATAATATCATTCATGACGTTTATTTTGATTTCATCATCATTACATTATACATCTGTCTTAGCAAATGATGCTACAACAACAACAACAGCGTCTATTAATCACGTTACACCTGGTGCATCTGCAAATAAACAAAAAGAAATACGTATAAAAATGAAAAATCAAATTAAAGAACAATATATGAAAAATAAACAAAATAAAACAAATGTAAAAAAACACAATGATTTTCATCGTGATAGACATGAAATGCATGATACTATATTAAATAGATATTTAAATTCAAATGAAGTATTAGGAAGTGAAAGTAATAATAATGATAATATACATGATACATATCATGATGAACAACATATACAAAATATTCATGCAAATGTACATGAACATCATACAATTGCAAAAAAGAAAATCGAAGAATCTGAGAAACAAATGGATGCTCATAATGATATACGATTGAATATTTATAAAAATATTAAACGTTTGACAGATGAGAAAATGAAAAAGCAACAAGAAGAGGAAGAAGTGGAGCATGGCAGTGATTTGTAATTTGCGCGGGTCTCGGGGTGTGTGTTTACGAGTAATACCAAAATTTTTAAAAAATTATTTTCAATTTAATTAGAACACATTATTAATTTTTCTAAAAGAATTATTTTTGTCGTTGTGACTTTCACCCTCTCCTGTGTGCTTTTCATCTTATAACTTTTTTAATTTTTCTCTCTCTGCTGCCTCTCTCCATTTTTCTTATGTGTCATTTTAATTTCCTTTTTCTTCTTATATTCTTTCTGTCAATGCATGTATGGTGTGTCGACGAAAATGGTGCAAACCATAATACTTCATTTACACACATATATACAATACGCATCTCTCAATAAATAATTACATACGTTTTTCTTTCTTTCCACTTATTCTTATTTTTCTTTTTTTTAATTCTTTTCAACATTTATTTGGAACACATTTTGCATACATGGAAATAAATTTACCATTAACCCGTGGGCGTGCTTTTGCAAAACTTGTTTTCTTCTTGTATCTTCCATTATTACGTAAAAATTTACGGCGTTTACGTTTCATATGATATCGACGTAATGCACGTTCTCTGTACGTTTCAGATACTAATGTATTTGCTAAATACAATGCTTTGTATAAACATGACATGTCTTCGTTTTTCAATTTATCCTCCTCATCATTCTCATTCATAGTATTATCATCATCATTCTCATTCATATTATTATCTGATGATGAACTTTGTAACAATGAACCAGCTAATGATAATGCATTATTACATGATTTTAAAATCATAGCATTATCAACATGATCCGTTTCATCTTTCATTTGAAATATGGAATCATCAACAGCAACAATGTTATCACTTAATTTTTTTTTTGGTGATAATTCGTATAATGTATTAATCGTATTTTCTTGATCATCATCATTTGTATTATCTGAATCAGTAGTTGTATTACTATTATTATCGTCGTTCATCATCATCATTACTTTTTGACGTTTGTTATTTTTTTCTTCTTCTAAAAAACTTTTAAACAACATATCATCATCATCATAAAATGAACGAAGTCTTTTTCTTCCTGCTGATTTTACCTGTTGGTTGTTTCGATAGATAAAACTAAAATCATTTTCAACATTTTCTTTGTTTGGTTTATTATGCACTGGTGTTTTTGTAGTAGTGATATCATCACTGTTGTTCTCATCTTCAAACCAAAAATTGCTATTTACATGAATAACAAGTGGTTCTAAATTTTCTTCATCACTACCATTGTAGATATCATCATCATTATTATCATAATTATCGATATCATCAAATAAGTTCAAAATTTCACATTGATTTTGAACTTCGGCTGTTGCGCCAGTGTCAGCAACAGCTGCTCCTTTTGCAGCGTTCGTTGTTTTCGTGTGTACTTTCATTTTGCTTGTATTTCTGTTCTTCATCTTTCTTATCTTTTCGTTGCATTTGCATTTCTTTCTCGTCTTTCTTTTTGTTAAATAACATGATTATTATCTTTTTCATCATTTCATTTTTTGTTTAGGGAATACGGGTAGGGATATTTACAACGACATTTTTAATAAAATTATTATCTCTGTATATATATCTCTCTTTCTCTCTCTCTCTCGGTTATTGTATTGCTCTTTGTTTATCTTGTTTGTTTTATCTTTCCTTCTTCTACTTTTTCTTTCTTCTATATCTATATTTTAAATTAGTAGTATATATATTATTATTTTAATTTATTTGTAAATTAAAATGTCGTATTAGCAGGTAAATAGTATTAGATTATAAAAATTTCCGAAATTGTTTAGAACATGTCCATCCTTTTTTTGGTTAAATGAAAAAAGGAGGTCATTTTTATTTTTGATATTTTTACATTATATTTAGTTATAGTATTCTTGGAGGTTTTAATGAAAATTCAACTAAAAAATATTAGTGCGTCATCAAGTTGTGGTATTTATTTTTCAAGGAAATGTAAAATATTATAGAGAGGTTTTAGTTTTGAATTGATATTTTGGGAGTTTAAATTTACGAGATTTCTCTTCTTTTTTTTACATTTTGGATTTTGGAATATATATCGACATATATGCATAATATATATATGCATATATCATCAATATAGAAAAAAAGGAAGATTGAACAAGTCGCTTCATTATTAATACGTATCGTGTTTAGTTGTCAATAGTGAAAAAATCAAATAGTTAGTACAATATATAATAGATACGAAGATTGTTTCAAATTAAAAAGTATTATGTCCGAAACTCCGCCACCATATCGTACAAATCATCATCATCAAGATATTGTAAAACATACAGAAATATTAGATGCATATGAAGATCATAAAAAATCATTTGATGGTGAAGATAATGAGGAAGATTTGTCACTAAGTACCAATGAGATATTAAATAATGCCAATCTTAGTCCATATTTGTATAATTGGAAAGTATGTGGATTTTCCATTTTTTCAGTAAAGTTTAAAAAAGAATTAACCGATAAATATATTACGAAAATATTTGGTGTTGATATAATATTTCCTATCATAATTTTATGTTTTTGTTTAGCATATTTTCCAACATTTGCTATGATTGTATTACCATCATTGTTTTGGTTGTTTGTATTTTTATTGTCATTTGATGTTACACATACACGTGAACGTGCACGTCCAACATTACGAAGTATTGATAGTGATCGTAATTCACCACCAGTTACACCAGAGAGAGAAACAACAAATAATACAAGAAGCAAATCACTAAGTGAAGGTGGTGATGGTTCTTATTATAGTGGTGGTAATACTAATAATAATAGAAGTGGTGGCAACCGTAGTAGTAGCTCTCGTCGTAAAAAGAAGAAAGATCAACAACGACAAAATGAAGGATATGATTCAGACGATGGTGAAATTTCTAGTATAATGGGAGGGTTTTAAGATGATGAATTATTGTGTAAAATAAAATTAATATTACGTTTTGTACGTTTCGTTAAAATATTTAATTTTAAATACACTCTTCTTCACTTTTTGTAAATAAAAAATACGTTCTTCGTATTTGACACATATAATATATATCTTTACGTTCGATTTTTTTTTATACGGCATATCTACTGGTAGAAACATTAAAAAAAAACTGTATTTTTTTTTCACACAACATACCTTACATACTCAATGCCTTGGCCAATCACAAGAATATGAAACATTGCACCGGCATCATCCCCTCTACGACCAAAGTTATCCATATTCGTAGTCAATTCATGTTGAACATCTAAATCACCTACATCTGCAACATCAACAAATGACATGCCAACCATTTCTAAATTGATTGTTTCAACTACAACAACAGCACTGTTATCCTTTCCTTTTTTTACAATATTATAATTTAACTTTCCAACATGTAATCGTTGGTTCCATCCAGCACAAAAAATATAATTATCCACTAAACGAATACCTTTCAATGCTGAAGCACAGAAATTATTTAAATTGAAACTTTTTAATTTTACGATCATAATATTTGAATGTTTTTTTGAATTGTTTGATTCCGTTGTAATTTGAAAAATATTTGCAGCAAACATATTATCATCCCCGCCACTAACTACAACAAAACAATTGTTTTCATCGACTTTTTTCGAATAATCTAAACAATTCATGCCACATTGATGCACTCGATCATGAAATAACAATCTTTGCAATGGATCCCCGTTTTCATTATTTTTGTTATTATGCACAAAAGACCAAAGACTCAACGTCCCATTTGATCCACCAGATATAAGAATCGCAACTTTTTTGCCAGTCTCGTTATTTTCATAGATAAATGAGCCTATATCTAAAACAGGCGATACTTGCCTTGGATTAGCTTGCTTAAATTTGTGAAACAATTTTAAAACACTAGTATCATTATGTAATGCATCCTCGCTACCATCTACATGCTCTACCGTGATATTTGATATGGCTTGTCGGTTATATTC
>JACLAD010003446.1_pt1 | contig 11416 bp, 6 predicted proteins | sample 8027901 | NCBI WGS metagenome assembly JACLAD01 (sample SAMN15725071, study PRJNA655200) | protist metagenome | isolation source: fluorescence activated cell sorting (FACS) single amplified genomes of... | place: Spain: Blaines Bay Microbial Observatory, Mediterranean Sea | collected 2016-07-05
ACAGAATTATCCTTGGCGTGAAACGCGTTGATGCAGCACGCGCACCAATCTCGTCTGTAGTTTTGGGATGGCTGCAATGCGCCCTCATCCCGGTCATTAAAACATCGCGACGATTGCCCAAGAATCCCATCGATTTGGGTCAGACCGAATAGGGGGATCTCGCCATCAGACTAGGTCGCATTGTCTTGGCCCCAGCGAGTTTCATCGAGACGGCTCTGAATATGTGTATGGCGGATAGCCACTGCATCTATTGCGCTTGTCCGCCTTCGTTGGAGCAGTTTCTGCGCGAGGTCGCCTAGAGCCACCAGCTGGTCGACCAGCTTGTGACACGTCGCTTGCCGTTCGTCCAAATCGGCTCCGTCACATGCACGTCGTGTCTCTTCGACTAGCGGCGGGATATGGCGTCGGATCAGTGTCGCTGCCTTAAGCCACTCGTCATCCCAAATTGCGCCGTCTTCGCCCATTATTCTCAGCAAGCTCCCGCATCTCTCTCGCGCAATGGATAGCCTCTCAGCGAGCTCGGGGACGAGTAGTGCGGCGGCGGTCCATGCGGCACCGACCGCCTCATCACCTTTCGGCTCGGGCTCAAAAACTTCAACGGATTTCGGGGAGGTTGCTGTTATCTGTGATGCGATCGACGTTCCGGAGCCTTTCGAGGGCAATGCGGGTTCAATGGTTGAAGATCGGGGCTCAGATCGAAAAGCATTCAGCTTGCGCCATGAAATTAAAAGCGCAGGAAACAATGCAGAGGTACCAGTGAAAAAGCCAACAGTCGCTGCATCATCCGCACCTGCCGAGCCCGCGAGTACGGTTCCGACAGCGCCAACGGCAAGCGCGGCAGACGATGCAAATATGAGGACCAGAAGCACCCGGTAGACGAGCCAGACTACCGCTGCCAACATCACTAGCGCGAACCAAATCAGTGCTAGGACAAGAAATCCCATCAGGATCAATGCTGCCAGCTTGAACATCGTGTTCCTTATTGCTGACCTGCCGATTCGATCATAGACCCGAATAGACGGAAATGGGCACTCGTAGCTTGCCTGCATTGGCAGCAACTGCAACCATCAACCCACCAGGCTCCAAGGAGAATAGGGTTAAATTTTTTCGGGCTACTTCTATCCCTAGCCTGAAGAGTACTTTGAAACAAATCAACCGTTCCCTTCACGCACTAATTTCTTTCTATGCTGCAGAACCTCTAATAATCAGACTTTGGAAACTGGATGAAGAGCTTTTTAGAACCGCTCGAAAAGCGGAAGCGTCAGCGAACCGAGCTCGCTGAAAAGCTAGAATCACTTGCTCGGACGCGCCATGACTTGGAATATGCGCTTTCTAATTACAGGAATTTCGATTCTCAATTGTGCGCGACCGAAATCTCAAAGCTTCATCTTGAGAGAAGCCAGGTTTCCGAGAGCATTTTTCAGGCTAAGAAGGCTTTGCAGAGCGAATCTGCTAAACTTCGAGAACTCGACAGTGAAGCTGTCAACATGTTCCACATCGTCAAATATTTCTCCGATAACCAAAAGATTTTAAGGTCGAAAATCAGAGATCACGGCGATCGCGTTAAAAATTATCAGGAACATATTTCACGCCTACAGAAGAGAATTGACCACGCGACCCTAGAAATTGAAAAGATGGAAGCTGAAATAGTCACATTCCAAAATTTTGATAAAAATTCAGTCGAGACTCAATTGGACCAGGCTGAAGGAGAATGGGCGCTGACATCGGACGCTCTTGCTGCGCTCGATAACGAAATCGCGGACATCACTGCAAAAGTCGGTCCGCTGATAAATAAGTATGATGATCTTCAGGTAAAGGCCCATACTCTTAAGGCTAGGGTCTCTGATGCCGAGGGCATAGATCGAGATCTGACCAACGCTGAAAATAGTTATGAGAGGGCACAGATCCACAAGAAGTGCGAAAGAAAATTTGGCCACGGCAGCCCCAAGAAAGTGCGGAGCGACGCTTCGAGAGAGCTTAGGTCGGTTGAGAGAAACTTACCCAAGTTGGAGCGCCGTATTCGGGATGAGATGAGAAAATTCGAGATGGTGATTTCTCATGTCATCATCGATGGAAATAATACATGCTATAATAATTCCCAATTCATTAGGCTGCATGCACTCACCCATCTCGTAGATGAATTGAATAAGAATTACAGAGTAACTGCTGTTTTCGATAGTTCGATTCGTAGCCTCATGAAGACTGATGACGCTGGGATAAGGAGAATTATCGGACCGTCTGCCGGAATCCATATTGCACCAACTCGAACGGGTGCAGACGAGTACATCCTTCGTCTCGCCGAAGGCCAACCTGACTGCTACGTTTTGAGCAATGACAGGTTCGCCGAGTTCGGCGACTACGAAGTGGTTCAGTCAGGACGGTTGCTAAGGTTTCTGATTGCCGACCATCAGATTATGGTCAATGACCTCGATCTCGCGATCACATTTCGTTCTTGACATCGGCCATCATACTCGAAGATGATGTTTGCTACATAATCTTTTTGCAATGTGCCGATTGCGTGCTATTGCTCGACCATAGCGACGCGAAGGCAACGGATTAGCAATATGCTGACCCGGCACGCCTCCCAACGCATTCAATAACGCGGCATCCCGCCCCTCGCCGTCGAACTCTTCGAGTGATACGGTGCCGTCTGACGCCATGATTGAGCCGATGTGCTTTTTATGGACAAGTGGGCACGCAAGCGCATTGCTCGTGACTTCGGCGGGGCAAGGCCCTGCGATACGTGGAGCCACTGCTCAACAAATACGCCGTGGTGGAGAATGGCCGGGTCATCAGTCTCGCACACCGTAGCAAGCGTCTGAGGCGCTGAATGCACCCCAAATCCGTGGAGATCGCCATCGTGGCCACCATTATTACCCGCACCAATCCGAGGACTGGCAAGACCGAGCGCCCATTTCGCGACAAGCAAGGCCATTTCGTTCTAGGCGATCCCGCCTTCGGGAGCGAACTGCATCACCGCAAGAACGCGGTACTTACGACCGAATACGACGAAGCCCTGCGGCTCGTACGCCAGGGCTTCTCGATCCGCATGTCCGCAGGTGACGGCACCCCGCCCTCGCTGATAAGCGCTGGGAAGCTGACCTTCACCGAGATTGACGAGCCTTCTGCCGACGACATTCCGGCTGAGGGATCCTTGACGCCATTCTCGCGGGACGACCTCATGCACGACCTGCGCAAGACCTTGGTCGCGGAGGCAGCCATGATCGCCCACTGGGGAAGCTACGAAGCGGCCGAAGCCTTTCTGGGTTTTCCATCATCCGACGACGCCGGCGAGCCATACGCCAACGCGGATGCTTCGAAGGTAGATCTCTCGCGCTTCCGTTCTACCCCTGTGATCGAGGCAAGCTACGACTGGGCGTTCCAGACCGGTGAGCCAGAAGCATTCCGTCTGCAATCGTGGGACAACCTCGGCTCCCTTATGGACGGCGCGTTCGCCGGGACTAGCAACACAAGGTCACCTATGGGTGACCCTGAGAGCCCCTTACGGGTTACCATCGGCACTGCGTTCGCTCGTTGGAAGTTCGAGTTCGAAACTCGGTCGCCGCTGTCAGTACGAGAACTCGCCTATCTCGCTCAAATGAATGAGGTCGCGGCCCGCAATGCCCTTGCGAAGGCAGGCATCAAAGGGCGCGGCGGCGTCGTGAATTCGGTCGCGCGTCAATGGCTGGGCCGCCGACAAAAGTTTGTGCCGACGCGGCCAAACCTCGCACCGGCTCAAGTTTGACCCCCCTCTCAGACGTATGAGCTGAACAGCCATTGGTGGCTCAGACGCTCAACCATCGGCGCAGGGGATTTGCAGACCGGCGACCTCGCTTCTGCTCGAGTGCCGACAACGATTGCAATCGTAAAAGTTTGAGGCGCAAAATCGCAACTCGTGGAATAAATCCCACGAGTTTCATATTAAAACAAAGAAATCTCGTTCGCTTGTGCGGCCACATTGGCCTTGATTTATGTATGAGCGATTAAATGAGAACCTAAACGCAATATTTTACTTTACTTATTCACCGCCCTGCCTACATCCTTGATATGGCAGCCTCCCCCAAACGCAAAGTCGAAATAGCGCTTAGCCGAGTTGGCGCCTTCGATGTTCTTGCGAATAAAGCGCGCGACCTTCCAGTGCTCTCCGCGAAATTTATGGAGTGCAGTCCAAGTAGGTCAGGCGGTGATGCCGCTTGGAAGGCCAGTCGCGATCTTGAGCAATTGCTCGTTCGTGGGAGAAGCCTCGAGCCCAACCTAGACAACGATCGTTACATCACCGGCCAAATCAGCGGCCCCAAACGACAGAAAATCTATGGCCATAAGGGAACGATCAGGGGCCAACCGGCTCACGCGAGGAAGAGAAAGCCCAGGCTCCTCACACCGACTTGTATCACGTTCCGGCCTCGCAATGCTCGGATGGAGACAAGTTTCCACCTATCGTTCGAAGCAGTCACGAAGAACCATACCGATTTCGGTTTGCCTGTTGCGAGTGGAAGGCGCGCCAGCGCTGACGATCATTGCAAATATCTCGAGGACGCTGAGAAAACGGCGTATCCGTCTTCGCGTAAGCCCATCAATGCAGAGGCGTATGGAGAATATCACGAGCGCGAACATGCGCTCGCTATCGATGACGGGCACCACCTGTTCACCAATATCCAAGGTGGTCAAGAAGACAGGCTTGAACTGTTCCGCGCAGCGAACTCGAACGAAACTTCTATGTCACCGCCAAAGCTCACGATCGACGTTCTCGAAGGCACGAAGCTAATCGCTGACTTCATTGCCTTTGCTCTCGACGATCCAACCTTGGCTGCGTCGGTTCAGTCTCATGTCGAGGACAAATCGGCCAAGCCCTTTCGGCATGGCGAAGAACTCAAGCACGTCGAAGACCTCGCAAAAGTTACCTTTGAAGGTGATGCCGCCATCCGTGCGCACGATCTTCTTCAAAGTCTCGGTTGGCGCGAACATGGCAAGGACTACGACCAATCAGCACGGGCCGGCATCTCTTGGCACAGCGGGCGATCCGGCCGGGTGCAAATGCGCCTCGTAGGCGAAATTCCTCACGAGTTGAGCCCGGAGGGTCGAAGCCGCTTCATGAAAAGCCTCTCCGAGCGTTTCGACAAACTCGGTGTGCCCTATGTCGCGGTGGTTCATAAGCCTACCGCTGCCAACCACAAGTCCAACTGGCATTTCCATCTAGTGTATTGGGATAGGCCGACCGAGAGGTTCGACCCCGAGCTGATCGCTCAGCGGAACACAGCCGGAACGACCCTGCCAGGTTATTCCAAGCGATACGCAGATCTTCGAGAACAGGCTTTGCGTGACCCAAATGTGATAGCACAAGCTGGCAAGTACGATTTTGAGGTCGTTTACACCTACAAGGATGCGAAGGGGCGAAATCGGACCACCTTCCCCTTTAGGCAGAACAAGAACCGGGAGTGCACTAGAACCGCGTTTATCCCGGAATTGCGTAAATTCATCGCAGAAGTCTCCAACCGAGAATTGAGAATGGCTGGGGTTTCACGCCGGGTTCGGGCCGAGCGATACGATAAATTCGGCATCAACAAGAAGCCGGGCATACACCTGAACGATCGGAACAACCGTCTGGAACTCGCCGGCATCCCGACCGAGGAAGGCACGGCAAACGAAGAACGCCAGTGGGAGTACATAATCGCCACGCTGGAGGAGCAGAAGAGGCTCGAAATCGGAGTTTTGCGTAGCCATGAGGTGCTCAACCCGCCCCCCGCAATCAAGCGTGATGCTCGGCGCGGGAAGATCGAAAGTGAATGGCTAGAAATCAAATGCGCGGAAATTGAACTACGGCATAACGCTCGGGTTGCCCAAGCTATGCAAACGAGAATGCTTTCGCGGCCAGACCGACTTAGCAAGCAATCACGTCGTGCGTTGGAATCGATTGCAAATGGCACCGCAGGCCCGGTGTTGGTCAAAAAGAAGACTTTTCACACGCGGCGAATGCAAATTCTGGACGAGCATCGCGCTAACACCGAGCTTCTCTTTCGTGACGAATTCGCGCTTCCACGTCAGTTGACCGAGGAGGCAGACCGTCTTGCACTCGAAGCCAGGGCCGCGGAAGAACGTATCGCCGATTGCCTAGCACCGGCGACTGAGCCTGGCATGGCAAAAGCCAAGTTCGAAACCTCGATTCAAGCGCGGAAAGACGAAGCAAAGGCTGAGGTGGAAGCTACATCGGCCCGCGGCGACTGCACTACGAACCTTGCCGGAAAGCGGATCGGGGACGCGAAGGATGCTAAACCCCATGATCCGCATGAAGCCTACGCTGAATCCTACCGCAAGAAGCTGGTGTCGGAGCACATCGATAAACTGGTCGAGAACAATATCCCCTTCGTTTTGGCTGAGGCAGTCGATGGCAACCGACCGTTGCTGATCGCGAGGATTTCGGGAGAAGACGCTCGCCAGCACAACCTCTTCAACCAAATCTGGGCGGAAACCAACCATGAGAAGGCGCGCTTGAAGGGGATTTACCAGGCCCGGCAGAGGACGGCCGCACCGAAGCAGGTCGCGCCCGATCAATCTGAAGACAACCACAGCAGTTCGACCGCCGCCCGTGCAAGTCAAACTCGTACGCAGGAAACGGATAAGACGACTACTGCGCGCAGACCAGCCACGGTTGCCAGCACGCAGGTTCCATCGACAGAGCATCCGAAAAGCGTTCGGTCACAACTGATGAACGATACGAAAGCGGCCGCAGTACCGCGGTCGGACAACAAGAATGAACTCGATAAGCCTCCGGTTGGCGCCGATAGATCCCCCGCAGCCAAAGCGACGTCGAAAAAATCGAACGGGAGCGCGAGCCAAGGACCGTCTGCCAATGATCCGGGATTTAACGCACTCTTCGAAAAATCCACGGGCGACCAATTCAAACGAAGACGCCGGTCCGAGGCCATGAAGGAGGCTGCCGCAGCTGTTAGCGCGATCGGTGCGATTGCCGACGGGACGGGCAATCGAGGAAACGCCCTGACCAATTCGACCGCTACTTCGAATGGCAGCGCCCCTCGCGCACCTAGCGATGATCACGATGCGAGCGGTGAACGTGAAGCGGCTTCGCTTGCCGACATCGCATCACGGCTACTGCCTAAGATCCGCGAGGTCGAACGAGCGGCTAGGGTTAGAAGCGCAATGGCATCGGCACGAGAAAGGAATGCGATCCTCTACGAGAGAGAGCCGAACCAATTCTACCTGATATGCTCCGACGTGTGGAGTGGCCATAGGAGGGTGCCCGCCGAGACCGAGGCCGAATGGGAAGCCTTGCGCAAACTCTCGGCCATCCAAATGCGTGAGATAGAACAACTTGCCGATTTCACAGTGACCCACCACGCTTTGTTAGCCGATGCGTCGTCGCGCGAAGGGCGCGATGAGGAAGCGGATGAAGCACAGCTTGATAAGCTGCTGGCGGATTGGGCGACGAATAAGGACGTAGACCGCGCGTTAGCTGCTTGCGCGCGTCTTCCTTCCCCCGGCGCCGTCGACGAAAATTCTAGAGAACGGCGGACGCGTTTCTTCATTCTCTCGCTAGATCACCAAAATGATCTGGCCGAGCTCGAGGGGCAGATCCGTGCTGACAGCGCCAATCAGGACGGCACCCCATCTGTAGCCAGCAAACCAGAACACAAACCTGACGATCGAAAACCAGTTCAGGGCGAAATCCACTCGCCGATCGAAAGCAAGGATCGGAAGAGTTCGGGACCGACCATCGATATGTTGCGCCAACAACACACCCAAGGTTGGGAGCTCTAATGCGGATGCATTCGTCGCGCCGTGCTTTGGCGACATCCGACGATAGCCACCCAATCGAAGAAATTCCCAAGCCTCTTATCCGGTCGCGCGACCTAAGCCCCGTTCTCGGCACCGATCAGACGTCCGCTTTGCGCTCTCACGCTGGTCATTGAAACGTTGCTGATGATCGCCTGAAAGCGGGGAGTGGATCGTAGGTTCTATCCACCTGTAACATCGGACGAAGGGAAAGGTCCGGGATCGGCAAGCCAACGCCGAGGCAGGCTGCGGTTCGAGTCCAGGAGTCTTCGCCAGACACGCACTGCAATTCAGAGCCAGCGCAAAAACGGGGGCCGTAGCCCCCGCCTTATTTGGTGCAGTCAAGCTGCTTGTTCACAACCGGACCTGCGATTTCTGAATTTCTTTTGCTAGACCGGCATTCGGATTGATGCAATTATTTTGTGATGAAAAGAATTTAAGGGAGCCTTTGGGATGTCGACACGCCTCGGTCTCGATATCGGCACCAATTCGATCGGATGGTGTCTCTATGATGGCGATACCATCCGGGACATCGGTGTTCGCATTTTTTCTGATGGACGCGATCCGAAATCCGGAGCGAGCTTGGCGGTCGACCGACGGGATGCGCGGGCGATGCGGCGGCGGCGGGATCGTTATCTGGGGCGGCGTTCGGCCCTGGTTGAGGTACTCATGGCGCATGGGTTGTTGCCGGCGGACAAGAGCGCGGGAAAGTCCCTGCACGGCGAAGACCCCTATGACCTGCGTATCCGCGCGCTCGATCAGGCGTTGGCTCCCCATCAGATCGGGCGCGCGCTTTTCCACCTCAACCAGCGGCGCGGGTTCAAGTCCAACCGCAAGGCTGACCGCGTTTCAAAAGACAATGAAGACGGTAAGATCGCTAGTGGCGCCAAGGCGCTCGATCAGGCGATGGCGGAGGCTGGCGTCCGCACGCTGGGTGAGTTTCTGTATAAGCGCGAGGTAAAGCGCGTTCGGATGCGCCCTGATGCCGATGGCTATGACTTCTATCCCGACCGCAAGCACTACGAGAACGAATTCGAAGCAATTTGGTCCGCGCAAGCCCCCCTCCACCCGGCCTTGCTGACCGCTGATGCTAAGGCGGCGATCCATCGTGTGATTTTCTTCCAACGCCCGTTGAAGGCGCAGGTGGTCGGCAATTGCAGTTTTGCCGGATGGTACGGCATTCCAAATGCCGAGAAGCGCTTGCCCAAAACGCACCCTTTGTTTCAGCAGCGCCGCCTTTATGAAGAGGTCAACCAGCTGGAGATTGTCTCCGCAGGTGCGCCCGCGCGAAAGCTGACTATGGACGAGCGCAATACGCTGATCCTCAAATTACAGGACAGGAAAAAGGTCACTTTCAAGTCGCTGGGACGCCTTATCAAGCTGAAGGAAGGCGAACGCTTCAACAAGGAAGGCGAGAACCGCAAGGATATAATCGGCGACGAAGTCCGCGCCGAGTTGATACATAAGGATCGCTTCGGGCCCGACTGGGCGACCTTCTCGATCGAACAGCAGTGGGCCATCATCGATAGGCTTGTAAACGAGGAGGATACCGCGGCTCTGCTCGACTGGCTACAATCCGAACAAGGGGTGGACCGCGAAACCGCGGAGAATATAGCCAATGCGCATTTACCAGAGGGGCATGGTCGCTTTGGCATCACCGCCACCACGGCGCTGCTTCAGCAGCTAAAGGCCGATGTCGTCACTTATGCCGAAGCCGCCAATCGCGCAGGCTATCATCACAGCGATCATCGCACTGGCGAATGCCATGACGAACTGCCCTACTACGGCGAAGTCCTCGCCCGCGAAATCGCGCCGGGCAAGGAGGACTATGCTGACGAGTTAGAGCGCCAGTGGGGCAAGATCACCAATCCGACCGTCCACATTGGCTTGAACCAGCTGCGCAAGCTGATGAATGCGATTGTCCGTCAGTACGGGCGGCCCGATTATATTCATGTCGAACTGGCGCGCGAGCTGAAGCTCAACGAAAAGCAGAAGGCCGAGCACAAGCGGCGTATCAAGCAAACCACCGATGCTGCGGCTGAACGCAGCAAGAAGTTGATGGAAATTGGCCAACGTGATTCAGGCGGTAACCGGATGCTGCTGCGCATCTGGGAACAGTTGAACCCTTTCAATCCGCTCGATCGCAGATGCCCTTATTGCGGAGATGGCATCGGTATCGAAATGCTGATGAACGGATCGGCCGATATCGACCACATCATCCCCTATTCGAAATGCCTCGATGACAGCGTGGGAAACAAGGTTGTCAGCCACACCCATTGCAACCGGCAAAAGGGCAACAAGACTCCCTGGGAACGCTGGGGCGATACCGACCGTTGGCCAATCATCCAGGATCAGGTCGCCCGGTTGCACAAGTCGAAGCAATGGCGCTTTGGCCCGGATGCGATGGATCGCGTGGAGCGTGATGGGGGCTTCATCGCCCGGCAACTGACCGACACGCAATATCTCTCACGCATAGCGGGCAAATATCTGTCCATTCTCTATACGCCTGACGAAGGTCGCCGCGTCTATGCCGTGACCGGGCGGATGACCGCCATGCTGCGTCGCCTTTGGGGGCTGAACGATATCCTGCCAGATCACAATTGGGTGAAAAACGAACATAGCAGCGCCCCTAAGAATCGACTCGATCATCGCCACCACGCGATCGACGCGGCAGTAGTGGGAGCGACTGATGCATCAATGATCCAGAAGATCGCCACGGCCGCCGGGCGTGCGAAGGATCAGGACCTGGACCGGCAGTTTGTCGATCTACCGCACCCGTGGGAGGGTTTTCGCGAAGATCTGCGCGACAAGCTTCACGCCACCACTGTCAGTTTCAAATCCGACCACGGACGTAAGGGCAGGCCGAGGAAGGACCGAGACGCAACCTCGGGCCGCCTGCACAACGATACCGCCTATGGACTGACCGGGCGCACCAATGCCAAGGGCGTGCCGATTGTTGTCACCCGCAAGCCCCTGCTCAGCCTCAAGCCCGGCGATCTGAACGACCCGGAAAGGATGCCAGACCACAATCTGCAGGATGCCCTCTATTCTGCCACACGAGGCACCAGCGGCAAGGCATTCGAGAAAGCCCTGCGCGATTTCGCCAAACGCGATGGCCCATTCAAGGGTATTCGCCGCGTACGGCTGACCGAACCGCTGAATGTCATCCCGATCCACGACAAGCAGGGCCGTGCCTATAAAGCGGTGAAGGGCGATGCCAATGCTCGCTTCGATGTCTGGCGCCTCCCTGACGGTAAGTGGGTCACGAAATGGAAGGACCGCGAAGGCGAAGAACAATCCAGCATCATTTCAATGTTCGATGCCCACCAGCGCGATCACATTGAAAGCCGCCCCCATCCGGCGGCGAAAAAGGTGCTTAGCCTGAGGCAGAACGATCTGATTGCAGTCGAGCGCGATGGCGGTGAGCGAGAAATCATGCGGGTGGTGAAGTTTGCCGCCAGAGGTGAAATTACATTCGCGCATCACAATGAAGCGGGGGCGTTGAAGTCCCGTCACGAAGCAGGTGATGATCCGTTCCGCTATTTCACTTCGTCTCCCTCCGGCTTGAAAGCATCGAATGCTCGACAAGTCCGTGTAGACGAGCTTGGCCGTATTAGTGATCCCGGCC
>JACLAD010007738.1_pt1 | contig 11416 bp, 6 predicted proteins | sample 8027901 | NCBI WGS metagenome assembly JACLAD01 (sample SAMN15725071, study PRJNA655200) | protist metagenome | isolation source: fluorescence activated cell sorting (FACS) single amplified genomes of... | place: Spain: Blaines Bay Microbial Observatory, Mediterranean Sea | collected 2016-07-05
GTATGTAAATCTGTTAATGAAAATATCACAAGTTTGAAATCACAATTAGCAACACTGGAATCAACGTTACAAAGTATTCAAGCCATTTTAACACCATTAGTTGATCGTGCTACAAAGCAAATACACTCAATAATTGCTACGAATAGTTTATCGTCTCATATAATCGCAAATGCATTAGTGACATTATCAATAACTGGTGCAGCAAGTGGAGATTATATCTCAATATTGCCTCAGTCAAATAATGGTTGTACGAATGCACATTTAAATTATTATGTAGTTGATTCTAGCATAACGATAAAATTAACTAGTGGATTGAGTGTTGGTACCTATAAAATATGCCATGCATTGAAACATGTTGATGGTATATCGTCTTCATCAACAAATTATTGGGAGCAAACCGCAACGCTTTCAGTTGTAGCATCATCGTTTTTATCATTGCAAGTAGAAAATGCAGCGCCAAATAAATTGACAGCAAATGTAAATGTAAATTTGAATGTAACTGGTGTAACAACGAATGATTATCTATCATTTCTTCCAAGCTCAACTATTGGATGTAATACTGCTGCAAGTGCAACATCTAAATTTACATTGTCTGGTTCGGCTGCATCATTAGTTATATCTATTCCAACTGCTGGTACGTACAAAGTTTGTCATGCGTTAGCATCAAGTGGTGGTAATTCAAATGATGATTTTGTTGAACTAAAGGATATATTTACTGTTCAAGCTTCTATGGCTACAATTATCATCGAATCAGGAAATGATTTGTATATCAGTACAACAACTAATGTACAAATGAAATTCAATTCAAGTAATGAGCAAATAAATGGCACGATTACATATCTTGATCCAAGTATCGGTGGTTGCACTGCAAACAATGCATTATTGTTACAATCAACCGTATCAAACAATGTCTTTACGACACCATTAATAACATCTATTGGAAATTATAAAATATGTTTTGATAATGTAGATATTGGACAAAGTATTACCGTACAGAATCGTAATATCACATCACTCGCTGGCAAATCAACAAGATACTTATCGACAATTGTAACGGGCGAACATAATACCACTGATTTTGTAACAATTACTGGTGCATCTGTTTCAATATTATTAAATAATAATGCAAATAATAACAATATTCAAGTAAACGATAGTGTTGCCATCGTTTTAAGCACAAATAAAAATTGTGAACATGCTGCAAGCAATTCCGTATTAATTTCTGAATCGGATAGTAACAATAAAGCGATATATATTCCAACAGATAAATTACCCACTGTAACTGGATTAGGTAAATTATGTTTTGCTCCAACTGGTAGTAGTAGTACTAATAGTGGTGGTATAGTAATAACAGACGAAAGTTTTGTCGACCAAGGTGTACAACTAGAATTTATTGATCCAGAACTTGGATTAATAACATATAAAACATCTCCATCTGGAGCTACGACATTATTAACACGATTTGACAGTGTGGCGCTAAGTTCATTTCACATAGCATTTTTATCATTTGATACTATTGGTTGTGAAGGTGCAAATAGTGCCCGAGCACAATTACCAACAAATGCAGCTGTGACAGCAGATATTACTTCCTATACACCGAACTTTAAACTCTGCTTTTCACCGTTAACAAGTACCTCTTCAGATAATGATTTTATGGATCAAGGGTATTTGATAAATGGCGATGATCCACAATTATTAATTGATGAGACGTTTAATACAGATGCAATTAATCTTCCAACTGGAATCACACGCAATACGGCAAATGGTGATTTATATATCTCTTCATCACAAGATGGAAAAATATATAAGATAACAAGTGCTGGTGTAAAATCTGAATTTTATTCTGGTTTAAATGAACCGTGGGATATTGATATTGATAGTTCAAATGGCGATGTATATGTTGCAGAAAAAGCAGCTGGTAAAATTACACGTATAGCACAAAGTGGTACAAGTTATCAATATGCAACTGGGCAAACATTGATAACTGCATTGGCACGGCATGATGCAACTGGTGATATTTATTTTGTTGTTGGATTTGCAAATGCTATATTGAAAAAAATAACTACTAGTGGTACAATATCGACAATAGAAACCGATTTAACGTTTACACGGCCAAAAAGTTTATACTTTCGTGAAAATACAAATGATTTATATATGGCATTAGGTGATATAAAAACAGATTCATTAGATGTTACAGGAACGCCAGTAATATATCATATTGATGTATCAACTGATAATACGACGATTACAGCATATTTAACTAATGTAGATGGTAATATGTGGATTACGAGTGTATATGCACCAAGTTACGCGCCAAACGATTTGTACATAACAGATTATGCCTCTAACTCTGTTTTAAAAGTGACTAAATCGAAAAATACATATAAATATGTACATTTCCGTAAAGATTTTAGTGGCACGTCATTAGACGCAATGGCACCATATTTAATTGTTGGTGATGATACAAATGGTAATTTATATAGTGTAAATTGGTGGGCAAATGCAAAAACGACGAGTAGTAGTAATTATTATAATAAAGACATTGTTGATAATGTAGTAAAGATAACCGATTATCGTTTTGGTGATAGTTACAATCGGCGTCGGCGTAGATTGATAAATGTGAAAACTGATTTTAATGATAGAAAAATGAAGAGAAATATGATAGGTAATGAAATTGGTGCAATAGGTTTGAACTTTACTATTTATCAAGATTGATATGACATATATGTTTTAAAGGGAAGTTTCGCAGTGAAAGTATTTTTATAGTTGATAAGTGCGTGGGTGAAAGTTACTCAGGAAACCCCGCGATGCTATTCGTATATGCATTTTATGGCAGCCTCAATAGGTGATACGAATAGGTGAAAGTCATGTTGTAGAGGGAAGAAGAATGAAGAAGAGAAGTATTACGTGGTGCGGTGGAAGTCCAAGATATTTTTGTATATATATCATATATATATATGCCGTTGTGTGAAAGAAACCAAGTGGAGTGCGAGTGTGTCGTCTAATAACAGTATTTTAAAACACATGAATGTCATCTATCATCTATTTACATGTGTACATAAATCTACGGAATGTATATGGTTGTACGTAAAAGTAGAGTGTATTTTTAATGAAAAAAGGCTGCACTTTCACGTCCTTTTTTGTGTATGTGTGTGTTTAAAAAATATATAAAATTTGAATAAATCAAACAACTAAAATACTACCTATAACAATATACTATATACAAAAGAAGAAAACATATATATATATATATATATATATCAAAAACAATCATATATATATGTGTACAAACAATGACGTTAACATCATATGACTTACCATCGAAAAAAGAACAAAAAGAAAATGCAGTGAAAAAAGTCAAGAAAAAAAAATTATATGCAAAACGATTTGTACAAGCAAATTTATTTTTATTTCCATTATTATTAATTGCACCAACTGCATATCAACTCACATTGCCAGAACGAGCACCATTGCCATATAATGCTACAGACGTGTTTGATCAACAACTAGATGAATTAAATCACTTAACAAGAACAAAAATTAATATTAAGTATTTATATGATGATAATATACAATCTAGTGAAGGCGATGATGTTAGTAGTACTTGTATCAATCGTTTAAATAATATCGATAATAAACATTTCGACAATAATAATATAATCAATAAAAATATGAAAACAACAATATTAGATAAGAATAATATTGATTTTTTGAATGAAAATTTTAACGACAATAGTATTATTGATACATATTTATTAAATGATAATTTAATATATGATACAAAAGATGACGTAAATATCCCAGGTATATTTACCTTTATTTTTATCGTATTAAATAATGATGCAACAACAAAAGATAATAATAATAATAAAATCATTTTAGGACAAAAACGTCATGGATGGATATTTGTATCAAAAGAACAAATGTGTTCATCTACAACTAACAATTATCAAACGGGGATCATGAACAAACTACATGATCATTTATCAAATCCTGGACAACATTTACCAAATGGTATTGAGATTATATATCCATCATACCATGTAACATTGTCATTATTAGTTGAAAATCCAGATGAAAAATTGAATTTAAAATGGAATAATGAAGAATCAAATGGTTTTATCGAAGGTTTTTTTGCATCCAAGTAGTCGTATGAAACGTTTAGGTAAATTTTTCAATGTGTTAAATCAACATATCGTAAGTTGTCTCTCAACATCTCATCATTTACCAAGGAAAAACAATGATTAACCACATTTTCTATCGATACACACACACACACAAACAGGCAACCTTTACAATTGATTCACAATTATTATATTATGTTAAATTAACTGGTGCATTTCGTAAAGCAATATTAAAAGGGAAAAAACAGACGAAAGACGATGAAAATGAAAAGACAAAGAAAGATAATAAGAATTACAATTTTTCATACGTACGACCAAAAGATTTAAGACGTTTTATTAGTATGAATGACCATTTAAATTATGGCTCAGGATTATTAGGTAATTTAGCAAAAGAAGTACATTTTGCTGCATTTATACCATCAATAAAACATAGTCCATTGACATTAGGTAAATCAAAAAGTCAAATATTAGAAAATATTATTCAGAAGAATAACAACGAAAAGGATGAAGATAAATATAATAAACAAATTATACAAACAATTCAACAACAAATGAACGGTTTTATTATACCGCGATGGGGTGGCGTTACAATTATTAATACGGAAAAACCATCCGATGAAGATTTAAATAACGATGATTTTCAACGTTTTGAAAGTATGATATTAGCACATGCAAGATCATTATTAGGATTGAATGATCCATACAATTTTCCACCACCATCTCCGACGACGACGACTACAACAAATAATATGATACAAATAGAACAAATCAAACCAATTGATTATGGAATTGCTGATTGGGAAATTGATGCAATTGTTAATTATAGAATGAAACATCATGGACGAAAACTTACTGAAATGGTAAATGCAACATTAACATTAGCAACGAAAATGTCTGGATTGATTATTCATAAAGAAATTGGTGAATGTGTTAATCGTGCAGTTAATAATTTAGAACGTTGTATTAATGTATTGAATGGTAATTATAATATTGATACCAATGATCAAAATCGTCGAGATGTTGCATTTTCATGGTTACGTGATGGATTTTTAGCAGCAGAAGAAGCAAATCGTGATCCATCCATGGTAACCCAACAATATTTTCCAATGGAACAAATGTTTGCAATATTATGCCCATTGTTATTACCTATTATATTCCCAGTGATCATGGGAGTAACGGAGGCATATAAACGTGAATGGAAACGATATAAAGGTGAAGAAGTTAGTGAATCGGATAGTGAGATGGAAAATATTTGGGAAAAATTTGCATTAAGTGAAAGTGATGAGGAGGAGGAGGCGGAGGAGGGAGATGGAAAGAAGAAGAAGGAGTGAGAGATATTGGAGTGAGGAGATGAAATGGAGGTACAAAAAAAATAATAATATATCCTATAGCGTATTTTGTTTTTTTCTAATAGAAGTTTAAGCTTTTATCATATTACTCGTAAATTTTAAATTACGGGGTGTGTTTATATAATTTGATATGCATATTTATAAATAGATAAAATCAGTAATCTCAGTAATTTCAGTGACCGAAAAGTTCTCGTAAAACATATCAGCAACGACATTACGTATACTCGGAATATATTTTTCTTGCGATCTTTTGATCATCCTTCATCTTTCTCTTTCTTATAGCTATATCTTTTTTACACGTTTCTTACTTCTTTTACTATCATCACTACTAGTACCCGGGCCATGATCATCATCATTTCTATGTCGTTTCTTGGTTTTTTTCTTTATTACAATCCTTGGCGAACGTTGCGATTGTTTTTTATTTCCTCGTCCATTACCATTATTGTTATTACTACTAATATTATCAGAGCCAATTGTTTTCAATGTTTCATTCATAGATTTTACTTGATTTTTTAAATTTCGTATTTTTGCTTCGAATTGTCGTATTATTTTTAATCTTACATTAATACCTTTTTGAAGTTCTTTTCTTGTAGAATTATCAATTGAAATAAGTTTATTATCATTTGCACGAAATAACGATGCGATCGATGATGAAGATACGTTTCGATCAATTTCTTGTTGCGAATTATTACCACTACTACCACTACTTTGAACAGGCATTGGTGTTTCTGGTGTTTCTTTCGATTGAATCGTTTTATCTGATTTATTTGAAGAATTTTCATCATCATCATCTGAAGAAGAAGAAGACGAGGACTCATCCTCATCTGAATCATCCTCCTCCTCCTCCTCCTCCGACGAGTCATCTTCGTCGTCCGAGTCTTCATTTTCTGATATAGATGACTGAGATAAAAATGATGCTTGTGATGTTTGTGATGATAGTTTTTGTTTTTTATATTTTTTCTGTGGTGGTGGCGATCCATGGGATGTTTCTAGATCTGAAATGCCTCCATCACTAGTATCATCTTCTTTAGCTGAAGAAAAAAATCCAATTTCAACAAATTTTTGATGATGTTCATTACATAATCCACGTTTTGTTCTATATTTGTTACATTCTGGTACAGTACATACTCTTTTACCAGCTTTGCTAACTTTCTTTTGACTATTGCTGCCACTACTAGTACGATTATTATTACTAGCATCATCATTGCTGTTGCTTATTTTAGGAGCAACACGAATTGGCGATACATTAATAATTTCTTCCGTTGTACTTTCAATGCTTGTATTTATTTCAGATTCTTCCGATGTATCCTCTTCATTTCTCCCTGTCATTTCCATATCACTTACACTAAATTTACCAAGACTTAATGCTTTTTTAGCAGCAGCTATTGCTGGACGACGAGATGCAATTGTTGGGCATAGTTCCAATTGTTTAAATTTATTACTATATTGCATTGCTTGAACTTTGTAATCATATGTTTGATACTTCCATTTAAATACGTACGATTTCTTTCTTTTCTTCTTTGTTTTATTTTGTTTCTTTAACGATGTTATTTTGCATTCTTGATTATGAACAAGGCCTAATAATAATTCATCCTCTTCATGTAAACCAAGTGTCCATTCTGTTTTATTTTCATAATAAACAATTTTATAGACTTCTTTTGTTGTCGATGTTGATGATGCATTATATCCAATAATGGTATTGGTTTTCTTTTTACTACTACTTCCTTTTGTTGTTGTTGTTAATAGATTGTTATTTATTGATAATGCATCATCACTATCTTTATTGTTGTTAATATCATCATTACTAATCGATAGATCAATAATATTATTATTATTATCGGAATGATCATGATTATTTGTTTTTTTCATACCGTCATCAACAACATTAACATCACCATCACTAAGTAGACAATATTTTTCAAACGCTTTTTGTGCATCTTGCTTTGCACGTTGTTGGTCCTTTTTTAAAACTAAGTTGTTGTATCGAAGAATTTGATGTTTCTTTCTTTTAGCTTGTAAGGCCTGGACACAATAGGTTTTTCGATTATCTTTTCTAAAAAATGAAAAAGAATGTTTACTGCCTACTCCACATAATTTTATACCATTAATTAACTTGGTGCCAACATGACGTCCAGCAGTCCAACTGCCATCTTCAAAATGTACAACTTTATAATCTTCACCATCATTTGCAATTTGTGGTGATTGTGAATGACCATTAGTATTATTATTACTAGTATTACTAGTATTTTGTGATTGATTACTACTGGATGATGATTGCGATGAAGATGTACGTGTTAAGACCAATTTCGTCTTATTCCAAATATCTGTTTTATATTTTGTTCTTTTTTTTGTTGTTAAAATGCCGCTTTCTGGTAAGTATTTTTTATTTTTTAAATGTGAAAACCTTCCATTTTTTGTTTCTACACAATCTTTTAATACTATTTTATCACGTTGTATCATTTTCAGCGCCGTTGTTAAATAATCATTGATATTTAAATGTTCTTTAATGCAATATCTTTCGATTTCTCTTACAATTTTTAATATTAATTGTTTACAATTTGGTGTCATCGTTGGAATACTATCATCATCAGTAGTAGTAGTAGTAGTTGTTGTGGTGGTGGTGGTGGTGGTGGCAGTGTTGGCAATACTTGTAGGCAAAGCTGATGATGCTACTAGCGGCATTTCATTGCTACTACTATTACTAGATAATCCTGTTGTTGCTATTTCATATAATGCATCAAATGATATATCTTCTAATTCTTTTTGCCATTTTTCTAAATATGAAATGACATTTTTAAATTTAATGAAATTTGGAAACATGGATTTTGATGATGCATTCATACTAACACGTTGATCTTGGCATGCTTCTTTAATGAATTCTGTTGCAACTTCACTTCTTTGGCGCCTAAACAACATCATAAATGCTAAATATGCAGTTGGTGTCCTTGATCTACCATTTACACAACATACAATATAATCATATGGAAATTGATTGGTCATTTGACTTCTTGTTGTTGCTGATGTTGTTGTATTATTATTATCATTATTATTACTGCCGCTTGTACAAGTAGCACCATCAGTATTATTATTATTACTATTATTATCCACATCAACAACAATATCATCACCATCCATAGTATTATCATGAAGATGGAGATTATCATATACTTCTTTACCATGTGTGGTGTGACAAAATAATTTAGTAGCATATTCTGCAAAGCTCAATGATTTTTTCACTATTGCATGTTTTGTTTCTACATGTGTTGATGGTATCACTTCATCGTTGTCTAAATCAAGATAAAACCCATGAAAGAGGTTTATATTATATTTTTCTCTCCATTCCATATTTTTTGTGTGTAACTTTGTTGTTAATATTATTCTTTGCTTAGTTTGTGAATCATAGATCTTTACAAACTCATTTGGTTCTTCTGATATGGATCTTTTATATGTAGACATGTTGGTATATTTGATATATGTGTATGTATGGAATGTTATATATGTTACACAAACAAAATATGTATCAAATTAGATTCACACAAACGTCTTGGATTGGGGAGAATATTAAACAAAAAATGTTAAAATGGCAAATGTTAAATGTTCAAAAAAAAAATATTTTTTGTTCTATATAGAAATCTTTTTCCACACCTTTTTCTTTGATAAATAATTAAGTTAATGCAATGCACACACAAAGATGTTATAATTGAATATTTCTCTCTTTCTCTTTTCACCACCGTTTGTCATCTACATCACCTATCGATCTATCTATCTATCTATTCATTCATTTATCAATGCTTTTTTTTGAAGCAGCGATAAAAACTTGATTATAAAGTATTAGAATATGGATACACGTACTTAGAAGTTCCTATCACATTGCCATATTTATCTTAGAATACCGAAGGTTGTACTTAAAATCCCTATCATATTTCCATCCATTTTTGAAGCGTTAGACTATTGATAATGGTACTTAAAATTCCTATTATATAACATACGTGGGAATTAGCAGGGAAATAGCAGGTGTAACAGATTTTATCAGAGGCGGTTTGCTTTCTTTTTGCTGTTGATGCGGGAATAGCATGGTAATAGCAGGTGGAAACCAGTGTTTAAACGAAGGCAAAACTGTTTGTAATAGATCTAATGCTATTTCTATCGTAAATGGAAGGATAGCTAAAATAGATGAAAAAACAATTTCCCTCCCATATCCCTCTTTGTAACACTATGCCGACAAGATAAAAAAAATAATTTATTTTGTTTTATAAAAAAATTGAAAAAATTTAAAACAAGCTCTCTATACTTTGCACTGGAATGAAACACAGTTTTTTGTGAACATTAAATATACAATTATCCAAACACTTTTACTTTTCTGCCTTATACTTTGCCATGGTACATTGCAATTTGTGATATATTGATTTTTGCTTTGTTGAAACCTCGCACAATTTTCCTACACGTATATATCATCTTTTTCTTCTTTTTTTTTTAATTTTATTTTGACATATATATATATATAAAATTAATCATCTATATCATAGATGACTTTTCACCTTTTTCTTTCTCTACTTTTATCGTAACATTGTCTCCACCTGGCTTACTACTACCATTTCTATTATCATCGGTCAACGTTCGCTTTCGTTTTACTTCCATTATTGTATTAACACGTTTCATCTGTCGTTTTCGATGTGCTTTGCTGAAACTTTTTGCATATTCTCTTCTATTATAATCACTATACTCTATCCTTTCCTTTTCATAAATTTTCGCCTTCACATTAAAATATGGATTAACTATTTCTTTTTTCTTCACAAAATCTTTGTTATATACAAGAGGATTTGTATGGGATCGCATTCGGTTAATGTCAGGCAGTTCAATTTCTTTATCCTCATCTTTATCCTCACCTTCTTTTTTTTTCTTGGTCTTTGAAATACACTTTGCAACTATTGCTTTATACACTCGTTGCTTAAATAACGAAATGCAATAAAATAAAAAACACACGTGCCAAGTGCCAAGTGCCATGGCCATGCCGCCTTCCAATGTTTTAAGGATAAAGTTCCGATATACAAATATATATCAACAACTCACGAATATGACAAATCCTATATTAGATCAATGTAAGATGAATCCAAAATCCAAAAAAATATGCGCAAACGTGCACCAGTTGATATTTCCATTGAGTTATATTAAGTATACGTGTTTATATAGTAAGGAACATTATATTATTGTCCAAATTTCCCTCAAAAAGGATGATTTTAAATCCTTCCGTTGTTGTTTTTTATCATCATGGATTAGCATGGGATTAGTGCTGGGGAAAGTCAATGCTATGTACCTACTAATTCCAACCTGATTAGTTTTAATTGTCTTCTATCCACAATCCACAATGGTATGTACGTATACGGAATATATGTGATCCACAATGGTATGTACATGCTATACCCCTTATCCACAATGGTATGCACATGCTATACCCAATCTACTAATGCTATGTCAATGTTAATTTTCAAATTTTTGTTCTTCGATTCAAAAAAAAAAAGCCAGAATGTTCTTCTTCAAATATACCAAATATGACCATTTATTATTTCAATTATATAGAATCTCCAACTTTACATCAATATAATACATTACACAGTAGAGAAAAAGCACTAAGAATATAGAACCATTTTTCCTATCTTAAAAGTCATCTTTCCGTAATATCCATCATAAATTCATGATCAAACTGTCAAAACCCGTGTAGATATAAGTACAGAATATATATATATATAGATATATTGTAAGTGAAATCATTCCTTGTGTAAATATATTCGTAGCAGATTCATTCTAATAATAATAATAATATTGTTGATTAAAAAATATATTGGCTTTATTAATACGTACGAAATTTTTTTTTCAACATCATCATTATTCAAAAAATTCACCCAAATTTTTCAAAATTTTGACTATTTTTTTGATAATATAACG
>JACLAD010001190.1_pt1 | contig 11414 bp, 7 predicted proteins | sample 8027901 | NCBI WGS metagenome assembly JACLAD01 (sample SAMN15725071, study PRJNA655200) | protist metagenome | isolation source: fluorescence activated cell sorting (FACS) single amplified genomes of... | place: Spain: Blaines Bay Microbial Observatory, Mediterranean Sea | collected 2016-07-05
AGGGGTAGCCTTGCGCGTGGAGCGCGTTGATCGGCACGCTGTTGGCCTTGCAGAAACCTGCCACATCATCGCGCGACCAATCGTGCAGCGGCGCAGCCTTGGCCATGCCGTGGCCTGTGTCGAACTCGATTCCCATGATATCGCCACGCGCTTGCGACTGGTCTGCCCGAAGGCCTGTGACCCACGCTTCGGCGCCCGCAAGCGCGCGCCTGAGTGGTTCGACCTTGCGCAGGCCGCAGCAGGCAAGCCGCGCGTCCTTCGTGTGATAGAAGCCGTTGGCACCCCAATCGTCGAGCAGCGCGGCCAGCGCCTGCGGGTCGGGGTGGAAGGATCGGATGCGCAGGCGATAGCGCTGCTCCGTCTCCGCCCAGACCGCGTGCGTTTCCGAATAGAGACGGCCTGTGTCGAGCGTCACGATTTCGATATCGTGCCCGCCCTCGCGGATCATGTGCGTGATCGCCTGATCCTCGATCCCGAAACTGGTGGTGAACACGACGCGACCCGGCACCGAGCGGCGCAGCGATGCCAGCCGCTCCTGCGGGGTTGCGCCGGAGAAGTCGGGCAGCGTCATGCCGCGCCCCGTGCCGCATCGCGGGCCTGGGCTCGCTTGGCAAAGATTCCGTCCGGGCCAACATAGGTGCGCGTGATGGTGGCAGCGGCGGCTTGCCACTGGTCCAGTGGCTGGCGGGCGAAATGCTCCTCGGTGACTTCCACCTGATCGATCCCGCAGGCGAGTGCGAAGGCGAATTGATCGGGGATCAGCGGTCCGACCACGCGGATGGTCCCGCGATAGCCGCGCTGGCGCAGCGTCTCGGCAAGGCTGAAGATGCGCCCGTTGCCGGTCTTCTCGAATGTGATCGCGATCAGGTCCGCCCGCGACGCACCGCGCGCCAGAGACTCGCCATCGGCCTCCGCCGGGACTTGCACCCCGATCCGGTCGCCCGGTCTACGGTCGGAGAGCACGCTATCCAGAGCATCCAGCTCCACGAACTTAGCCTCGTCCTGCGTCAGTCCCTTGGCATCAAGCAGAGGCATCGGCGGCCTCCTGTTTTGCTTCGAGCGCTGGTTTGAACGGATCCGGGCCGGTGCGTTTCAGCACATCCAGGAAATGCTCCTGCGGGCCTTGGCGCAGATCGAGGTAGGTATCGACAATCGCCTCGATTGCGCCGGGCACGGCATCGGCATCGATGCCGGGCCCCAGCCGCTCGCCCAGAGCGGTGGCGTTGCCCGGATCGCCGCCCAGCGTGATCTGGTAGTTTTCGCGCCCGGCACGCTCCAGCCCCAGAATGCCGATATTGCCAACATGATGGTGCCCGCAGGCGTTGATGCAGCCCGAAATCTTGATGCTGAGCTTGCCGATCGCCGCCTGCCGTGCAGGGTCTGCGAACACGCGCTGGATATCCTCGGCAATCGGGATCGAACGCGCCGTGGCGAGCGCGCAGTAGTCCATGCCGGGGCATGCGATGATATCGGTGATGAGCGCCGCGTTGGGCTCGGCCAGTCCGGCCACCAGCAGCCGTTCGAAAATGGCAGGCACATCGTCGAGGCGGACATGCGGCAGGACCACGTTCTGCATGTGGGTGACGCGCAGCTCGTCCTGCGAATATTCTGCGGCAAGGTCGGCCAGCACGCGCATCTGGTCTGCCGTCGCGTCGCCCGGCGGCTTGCCGATGGGCTTCATCGAGACGATCAGCGCCGCATGCCCACGCACCTTGTGGGGGACGAGATTGTGCTGCGCGAACAGCTCCAGCGCAGGATCGGCTTTGCGCGCTTCTGTCAGTGCGGTTGAAGGCTCTTCGCGTTTCTCCAGTGCGGGCGGCGCAAAGTATTCTGCGATGCGCGAAAGCTCGGCCTGGGCCACTTCCGGCCCGCCGCGTTCCATCACGCGGAATTCTTCTTCCACTTGCGCAGTGAATTCGGCGGCGCCCAGCTCGTGCACCAGGATCTTGATGCGCGCCTTGTACTTATTGTCGCGGCGACCGTGGCGGTTGTATACGCGCAACACCGCTTCGAGGTAATCGAGCAGTTCTTCGCGCGGCACAAAATCGCGCACGGTCTTGCCGACCATCGGCGTGCGGCCAAGCCCGCCGCCCACGATCACACGATACCCCACCTCGCCCGCATCATCGGTGACGATGCGGATGCCGATATCGTGCACGTTCACCGCCGCGCGATCTTCCTCCGCGCCCGTCACCGCGATCTTGAACTTGCGCGGCAGGAATTCGAATTCGGGGTGCAGCGTCGACCATTGGCGGATCAGCTCGGCGGTCGGGCGCGGGTCCTCGATCTCGTCGGCAGCGACGCCTGCCAGATGGTCGGCAGTCACATTGCGGATGCAATTGCCCGAGGTCTGGATGGCATGCATCCCGACATCGGCAAGCATCGCCAGAATGTCCGGCACGTCGATCAGTTTCAGCCAGTTATACTGCAGGTTCTGCCGCGTGGTGAAATGCCCGTATCCGCGATCGTACTTGTCGGCGATCTCCGCGAGCTGGCGCATTTGCGCGGAGTTGAGCGTGCCATAGGGCACGGCAACGCGTAGCATATAGGCATGCAACTGGAGGTAGAGCCCGTTCATCAGCCGCAAGGGCTTGAACTCGTCTTCGCTCAGCGACCCATCGAGGCGGCGCGCGACCTGCCCGCGAAACTGATCGACCCGCTCGCGCACCAATTGTTCGTCGAATTCGTCGTAGCGATACATCAGGCTTCCCCACCGAATGAAATAGTCGGGCCCGAGGATCGGATCTGTTCGCGGTAGTGAGCCGCCACCGGTTCTCCGCCCTCGCCTTTCGCAGCCGAAACGAGATAGGCGTCGACAACAGTTCCCGCGCTATCCGCCGCGACCCGTTCGAAACCGCGCGCGGTAGGCTCATCTTCCGCCAGCACGGCATCGGCGAGGCGCAGGACCCAGCCCTCGCCGTCGAAATAGACGACATCCCCACTGCGAAGATCGTTCGCAGTCAGGACGACGGGCAGGCGCGGCAATTTGGAAGATTTTTCCATTCGCGCGATATAGCGCGAACCACATTGCGCCCCAATGCAGGGCTTGCAATAACATGCGCTGTGCTGGAATATCTGCTAATTGAGCATATTTTTCTAATTCGAGGCAATCACACGCATGGATTCAACTGACCGGGCAATTTTGCGGCTCTTGCAGGAGGACGCTTCGCGCCCCGTCACTGAAATCGCGGAGCGGGTGAACCTGTCGCAGACCCCGACATGGCGCCGCATCCAGAAGCTGGAGGAAGCGGGCGTAATCGCCAGACGCGTGGCGTTGCTCGATCCCACGAAGATCGGGCAGGACATCAGCGTGTTCGTCGATGTCGAAGCCGCTGACCACTCCCCTGAATGGCTGGACTCCTTCGCGCGTGCCGTAACCGCCATGCCGCAGGTGATGGAGGTCTACCGCATGGCGGGCGAGGTCGATTACACCATCCGCATATCGGTCGGCTCGATGGCCGATTTCGACGCATTCTACCGCGCGCTGATCGAAGCCGTGCCGCTCAAGAACGTGACCTCGCGCTTCGCGATGGAGCGGATCAAGTACACCACTGCCTACTCGCTGTAGGATGGCGCCACGTCAGCCGTGTGCGCCGAACTGGTTGGCAATGGCAGTGGAGATGCGCAGGCACAGGTCGTAGGCGCGCTCGATCGGCTCGATGTAATCGCGCCGGATCGCGGCATAGCCCTCGCCCTCGCCCTGAGGATAGTCGCCCGGCTCGGCCACAGGGAAATCGCTCTTGCGCGCCATGTCTGCCGGGTAGGCGCGACGTAGCTGCGCCAGCGCATCGTCCACCCGCAAGGAGAACACCATTTCCAGCACGTCTGTGCGGCTGATGTCGTTCGCGCGGCTGAACGCAGGGACCGAGACGACCTTCAGGAACATGTGCTGCAGCAGCGCGAGGCGCAGCGCCTGCAACGCGCCGATCGTGCGACGAACCTCCTCACGCTCGGGATCGTGCGCCTCTTCAGGCAACAGGTCGAGGACGCGATGGAACTTCAGCGCATCGACCCGCAGCCGCGATGCCAGCCGCCGGAACACGCCCGTGCGATCGTCCCCGATCAGGTATTCGGCCAGTGCCTCGCACGAGCGCGCGAGGTGATCTTCGGTCCCGCGGTAGGTTCGGCTGGCCCAATAGGCCGAATTGAACAGTTCGCCATGTGCGGCGACCGTCTTGATGCTGGCGAGCGAATCGGAGGCTCGCGCCAAGCGCATGATCTGGCGACCGCGCGGGCTGTCGTTCAGCAGGGTGGCGATATCCTCATAGTTCCCGCTCGCCGCACTGCCGATCCCGGCAATGATGTTCACAGGGTAGCCGAGCTGCTGGAGGATCGCATTGTGCGGGATCGCGCGGATCTGGCGCAGGCTCATCTCGCGCTCGGCATTAAGATCGGACTGGCGGCGCGACTTGCGACTGCCCGTCTGGTTCAGCAGCCCCAGCCCAAAGCTGGTTATCGCGCGCGAATAGGTGCGGCTTTCCAGATGGTGGCGCTGGTGATCCTTGATCGCGCGATAGAAATCGAGGCTCAGGTCGGTGCGGCGGTAGAGCGGGTCGGTCGGCGCGTCGGGATCGCCGATCTCGGGTGTCAGCGAGGCAATCTGCGTCAGCGTGGCCAGCGCCAGCTCGGGCCCGGCAAAGAACAGGTAGCCATCGCCGCCCTGGAAGCTCGCTTCGGCTTCCAGCCTGATTCCTGCACGCGCGAAACGGCGGCGCGCCCACGGGCTGAGTGGCCATTCCAGCCGGTCCGAGAAGCTGGCCGGGTGCGCCCCGCGCCCCATGCCTTCACCGTGCGTGTTGAAGACCAGCGCTGCAACATCGGTCAGGTCATTACTGGCCATCGCTTCCGCGAGGCGGCCCTGCAGCCTTTCGATCGCGAGACTTGCAGGCACCTGCCCGACAAAGCGGCCGGCATCGGAAAATCCGGTCTGGATCGCGACCCGGCCACGACGCTTTGCGTAATCCTTGTAAGCTTTCTCCGCCAGCAGGGCGTCGAGAAAACGCCCGCCATGTTCCAGCGCGCTCTCGGTTTCGAACAGCGGCGAGATATCGATCCGCTCCTCGATCCCGAACAGTTTCGCGAAATAGAGCGCGGCCAGCATCGTCGCAGGCTGTTCGCACTCGGCAACCAGCATGCGGATCGGCGCATCTGCGTCGATATGCTTGAGGATGTGCGCCATCGCGAGAAACTGGCGGACTGCCGTGCTGCTTTCCACCGCAAGGCTGGCAAGGTTGGATCGCTGCGGCTGCGCCTTGGCCAGCAGGTCGCGCAGCGCGGCCATCGCACCCCGGCTGGACAGGTCGATTTCGGGATCGTCGAGTTCGCGCCGGATCGCGTTGTGCAGTTGCTTCGCGTTCACGCGGAAATGGATCCAGCCCATGCCCAACCCGTCGGCCCGCATCGCGGCGGTGAGCGTGCGCAGGGCAACCGCCAGTTCGGGCTCCGCATCGCGCGCGTCAGCTTCCAGCCGGTCGATAATCGGCTCCAGGGTCAGGATCTTGTCATCCGCCCCTTCCGACATGCGATCGGCCACTGCGGTGAAGTCCGCCGGGTCCGAAAGATCCTCAGAGAGACGGTCGGCCAGTTCCTGCGCTCGCTTCTGCGCTGCCTGCATCGGGGCGAGCAGATCGTGCGAGGGGTCGATCGCTTCGAGCGAGGCGGCATATCGCGCCAGTCGCTGCGCCTTCTCCGCCAGCCGGAATGCAATCGAGTTCATCCATGTAATGTCCGTGCGCCCGTCCATGTCATAACCGACCCAAGTGGCAAAACGGAACGGCAGCGGATCGAGCTCGTGCCAACGGTCGGGCCATTTCTCCTGTGCTGCGCGCAGTATCGCAGCCACGATGGTGTCGCGTGCATCCTGTGCGTGGGCCATCGCGGACATCGCACACTCATGCTCGTAGCGAAGCGTGATCTCGGGTTCGATCGCGTCCTTTGCCGACGGCGGCGTATCGCCCGTAAGTGCGCCCTCTGCGACTGCCGCCGATTGCGCGGGTGTCAGCAGGAAAGTCGGGTGCGCAGTGAACACCGCATGCATGCGCGGGTGGGACCAGGCCTCATGGAAAGCATCGAAATCCTCGCCCGTGTTGCGCGCAAGGTCGGTCAGGCGGGATCGGCGCGCTTCGGGGTCGATCAGTCGGCGCAGGCGCGCGGCACGCGCATCCAGCGAACGCTCGACCAGCCCATCGACCAGCCCTTCGATGCCATCCAGCGTCACCTCGCCGCTTTCCAGCGCACGCGACAGATCGTGCGACAGCTGGAAAACGGGGTTGAAAAGCGGCGTCTCACGGGTCCGCTGATGAAGCGACTGTAGGCGCGCGGTGAGATCTTGAAGGTTCGCCAGTGCGGGCTGTACGTTCATTATTGTCCCCATTCCACGCTTCCTGAACGACTTCGGCGGGCTGGAGGTCCCAAGTCAAGGAAAGCCGGTGCGGTGCAGCGCGCATTCGTCTGCATCGTACGCGGCAGGGTCAGCTCGCGGTCTCAGCCCGTGTCTGCGCGACCCTTCAGGTATGTATCGAGAGCATCGACCTGTTTCGGATCGAGCCGCAGGCCCAGCTTGGTGCGCCGCCAGAGAATGTCGTCCACCGCGACAGCCCACTCATTGGCGACCAGGTAATCGACCTCGCGCTGGGTCAGGCCCTGTCCGAAATCGATGCCACATTGGTCGAGGGTGGTAGCACCAGCAAAGATTTCCAGTGCGGTCGTGCCGTAGGCACGCACCAGCCGCCGATGCGTCCGCACATCCAGAAACGGCGTGCGCCCGGCAAGCTGCCCGATGAGCGCACTCGCTCCATCTTGCGCAAAGTTCCCGCCCGGCAGCGGCTCATCTCCGGTCCACGCATCGGGGCGCGGAAACTCCTGCCGCGTCGCAAGCATGTCCACCGTCTCTTCTCCTAGGTGGCGATAGACGGTCAGCTTGCCGCCGAACACGTTGAGCAAGGGCGCGCCCTGCGACGCGTCCGACAGTTCGAGCCGATAGCCGCGCGTCGCGGCTTCCGGCTTGCCCGATCCATCGTCGATCAGCGGGCGCACCCCGGCATAGGACCAGACCACGTCCTGCGGCGTAATCGCCTTTTCGAAGAATCGGCTCGCGCCTTCGCACAGATAGGTGATCTCTTTCTCGCTCGCCTGCACATCCTCCAGCGATCCCGAATGATCCGCGTCCGTGGTGCCGATCAGCGTGAAATCCTCTTCATAGGGAATCGCGAAGAAGATCCGCCCGTCGGGTAGCTGGAAGAAGTAGGCGAAGAGATGGTCGAACAGGGCGGGCACCACGATATGCGATCCGCGCACCAGCCGCATCCGGTTGTCGTCCTCCACATGACCTGCTTCGAGCACGTCGAGCACTCCGGGACCCGCTGCGTTGACCAGCGCGCGAGCACGGTACCTCTTGCCCCCAGCGTCGACACGCCAGCCATCGCCTTCTCGCGCAAAGCCCGTGACCCGCGATCGTGTGCGAATATCTGCCCCGCGATTGGCGGCATCGCGCGCATTGAGCACCACCAGCCGCGCATCGTCCGCCCAGCAATCGGAGTAGACGAATGCCTTCTGGAATTCGGACTTCAGGGGTTTGCCCGCCGGGTGATTCCGCAAGGCGATGGACGAGGTCGGGGGCAGCTTCCTGCGGCCGCCGATATGATCGTAGAGGAACAGGCCCAGCCGCAGCAGCCAGCGCGGACGCAAGCCATCGACATAGGGCAGCACGAAACGCATGGGCCAGATGACATGCGGCGCGATGCCCCACAGGCGTTCGCGTTCACCCAATGCCTCGCGCACCAGGCCGAACTCATAATGCTCCAGATAGCGTAGCCCGCCATGAATCAGCTTCGATGAGGCAGACGAAGTCCCGCTGGCCAGGTCGTTTGCCTCCAGCAGAAGCACCTTCGCACCCCGGCCAGCTGCGTCGCGCGCGATTCCGCATCCATTGATGCCACCGCCGATGACGGCGATGTCGTAAATATCGGGGATGTCTGAAGCGGTCATGTCGGTTGCATCATCTTGGCCATGCCTGTGGAGCGAAAGCAAGCCGGAGGGTCGGAATCACCGTAATGGTAGCGCTATCTTCAATAGTTGAGAGATCGATTAACGATGGGCGATGCCGAATGGTACATCCCCTGCGAGGGTGATACTTTTAGCGAATTGGTACTTGCCCCATCGCGATTTTCACGAAATGATACCGCTCACATTTAGCATCGCATCACAGAATGCGCAGGGAGAGGGACAATGTTGGACTGGACACGGGTCGGCAGCACGATCGGCTTGGCGCTTGCGATTGCGGCATGCGCTGCGACAACGGATGAAGGCCTGTCCACCAGCCTGGCACAGGCCCAGCCGCAGCCAGCCGAAGTGGCCGGCAAGGGTGTAGCCAATCCGGAAATCTGGCCAGCCTACGAATATCCGGTGGCAGTCCCGGCGGAAGATCGCACGATGATCGCCGACCTGCTTTCCCGCATGACCTTGGAGGAGAAGATCGGCCAGTTGGTGCAGGCCGACCTGTGCTGCGTCACGCCAGAGGATGTGAAGACCTATAATCTCGGCTCGATCCTGGTGGGCGGCAACAGCGGCCCCAACGGCAACGATCTCTCCCCCGCGCCCGACTGGCTCGCCGCCGCCGACGCCTTTTACCTCGCTTCGGTCGACAAGAGTGACGGCGGACTTGGTATCCCGATCGTGTGGGGAACGGACGCTGTCCACGGCCACGCGAATATCATTGGCGCGACGGTCTTCCCGCACAATATCGGCCTCGGCGCGATGCGCGATCCCGACCTGGTCGAGAAGATCGGCGCGGTGACGGCCAAGGAAATCCGTGTGACCGGGCAGGAATGGACTTTCGCGCCCACCGTCGCGGTGCCGCAGGACTTCCGCTGGGGCCGCGCTTACGAAGGCTACTCCTCGGATCCGGAGCTGGTCGCCTCCTATGTCGGCGCGATGGTGCGCGGGTTGCAGGGCCCGCCCAGCAACGACAACCTTCTCGCCGGACCCTACGTCATCGCATCGACCAAGCACTTCCTTGCTGACGGGGGCACGGATAACGGGGTCGACCAAGGCGATTCCTCGATCAGCGAAGAAGTCCTTCGCGACATCCATGGGGCGCCCTATGGCCCCGCCATCGCCGAGGGTGTGTCGACCGTCATGGTCAGCTTCTCCAGCTGGCAGGGCAAGAAGATGACCGGCAACAAGTCGCTTGTCACCGGCGTGCTGAAACACCGGATGGATTTCGGCGGTTTCGTGGTCTCCGACTGGAACGCGCATGGCCAGGTTGCGGGTTGCACCAATGAAAGCTGCCCACAGGCACTGATGGCAGGCGTCGACATGTACATGGCACCCGACACGTGGAAGCCGATCTATAACGACCTGCTGGTGCGCGCGAAGAGCGGCGAGCTGCCGATGAGCCGGGTCGAGGAAGCCGTGACCAAGATCCTGGAGGTCAAGGCACGGCTCGGCCTGTTCGAAGCGGGCAAGCCCTCCGCGCGGCCCTACTCGGGCAAGTACGAATTGCTCGGCGCGCCGGAACACAGAGCCGTTGCGCGCGAAGCCGTGCGCAAATCGCTGGTGCTTCTGAAGAACCAGGGTGTCTTGCCGCTCAAGCCCGGCGGTCGCCTGCTGGTGGCTGGGGAAGGGGCAGACGATATTGCCCGCCAATCGGGCGGCTGGACGCTCAGCTGGCAGGGCACGGGGATCGACAACAGCCACTTCCCCGGCGCGACCTCGATCTGGTCGGGCCTGAAACAGGCAGTGGAAGCGGGTGGCGGTAGCGCGCAGATTTCGCCCGATGGCAGCTTCACCACCCGGCCCGATGCGGCGGTCGTCGTGTTCGGCGAAACACCCTATGCGGAATTCCAGGGCGACCGCGCCGTACTGGCGCTCGATCCCGAGCTGACCGGCCCGTATGAAACCATGCGCAAGCTGAAGGCGCAGGGCATCCCGGTTGTCGCGCTGATGATTACCGGGCGTCCGCTCTACGTGAACCCCGCGCTCAACGCTTCCAATGCTTTCGTGGTCGCATGGCTGCCGGGCAGCGAAGGCGGCGGGATCGCAGACGTGCTCGTCGGAAATGAGGCTGGAAAGCCGCGCCACGACTTCGTCGGCAAGCTTCCGGCAGACTGGCCGCGCACGGTCGACATGGCCGATGGCGCGCTGTTCGAATTCGGTGATGGTCTCACCTATTCCAGCCCGAAGATTCCCTACACCGCCCTGCCCGAACTCGATGCGACCGAGCTTAGCGGAGACAGTCGCCTGTGGTTCAGTGCCGGTGCGCCGGCGGCCAGGTGGTCGCTGCTGGTCAATGGCGAAGGCACCGGCGAGCAGACGCGCGTCACCACCGTTCCGGCCGAGGCGCTGGGCGGGCGCGTCCGCGTGACTGCGGAGAACTTCGTGGTGCAGGAAGGTGCGCGCCGCTTCACTATCGATGGCGGAACGGCCAGCGTGGCGCTGCGCAATTTCGAGCCGGTCGACATCGACCGGGAGACCAATGCAGACATCCTGCTGCTGGCGACGATCAAGGTATGGGACGCGCCCGACACCGCGATGCTGGGCGCAATGGGCCCGGACAGCGAGGGGCTCGCCTCGATCTCGCTTCCCGAGAGCAGCCAGTGGGTCCGCTATGGCATCCCGCTCAAGTGCCTGCGCACCAAGGGCGCGGACGTCACTTCGCTGACCGAACCCTTTATGCTCACGACCACCGGCAAAGCGGACTACGCAATCGGCGAGGTGCGGCTGGGCACCGATGCCGAGGTCGTCCTGCCCTGTTCGTAAGGTGTTGTTCCTCGCCCTGGCTGCGGGGCGAGGAGCAACATGCGATGTAAGTCAAGGTGCGCGCTAGTGCGCCGAAGCCGCTTCGGTTTCCCGAACCGGCTGCGCCCGGCCTGCCGTAAAGGCGAACAGGCACAGCAAGCCGTAGCACAGAGCGGGCACGATAAACGCGACCGTGTAGTTGCTCGCATCGGAGACCGAACCGACCAGCAGCGGAACCAGCGCGCCGCCGACGATGCCGGTGCACAGCATGGCTGAGGTCGCTTCTTCGCTGGCGGTCGACCGTTCGAGCGTCAGCGTGAAGATCACCGGGAACATGATCGAGTTGAACAGGCCGATTGCCAGGGCGACATAACCCGCGCTGACACCGCCGACCGTGAACACGTACAGGCACATCAGCGCGGCAATCGCGGTGAAGATGGTCAGCAGGCGGTGCGCCTTGAAAACGTACAGCAGCGCCGAACCGACGAGCCGGCCGATAAAGGCACCACCCCAGTAATAGGACACAAGCTTGCCCGCTTCCTCCAGGTTGATGCCCCAGGTGTTATCGCTGTTGAGGAACAGTGCCATCTGCGCGCCGATGGCCACTTCTGCACCGACGTAAAGAAAAATCGCGCCAGCGCCGATCAGCGCCCATTTCGACGAGATTGCTTCCGCGA
>JACLAD010009961.1_pt1 | contig 11409 bp, 7 predicted proteins | sample 8027901 | NCBI WGS metagenome assembly JACLAD01 (sample SAMN15725071, study PRJNA655200) | protist metagenome | isolation source: fluorescence activated cell sorting (FACS) single amplified genomes of... | place: Spain: Blaines Bay Microbial Observatory, Mediterranean Sea | collected 2016-07-05
TCTTTCTATTTTTTTTCTTTATCAATTGCCCACTCTCCCCTTATTAGGGCGTCAACGGATGTTTTGTTAGGGTTATTTTGCATTTGCGAATGTGTATGTATGTGAGCGAGAGAGATGGAGAGGGAAAACAGGGAGCGGTGAGTAATCAAGAAAGATGGACAAAGGGAGAGAGAGGCAGGTAATTTAGAGATGGACAGAGGTTGAATGGATGGACCGACACTAGTACCCTGATAACATCGATTTGAAAGGCAAGGCTAATCAAGCAAAGGACAGACAATGGAGACGCAGGCAGTGGTCACAGCAAAGTACACCTTTGGCGCAGATGCTGCAGCAGGGGAGCTCGATGAGGCAGGTCTTCAGATTTTACGTGGGGAGCAATCTCGAGGAAAGAGTCTCTATGTCTATGATGATATCCGAGAGGCCACTGCCGACAGAAGTGGTAGCTTCGCGTTGGGCCTTTCAAAGTCTGAACTGAAGGCGGAGTTGCGGCGGCTTGCAGACTATGCGAAGAGGACTGAAATGAACAAGAATTACGGAGAGATTTCTCTTGATTACAGAAAACATTGCAAATACCTCTTTGGGCGCAACGTTCAAGGCGTTCCTGTCGTATCTGTGAAGCGCCGCCCCCCTTGCTCCATGTGCAAAGATAATAAGGTTTCCGTCGTCTTTTTCCCATGCCGTCATGCATGCATCTGCGACACATGTCGCAAGTTGCACAATATCGGAACGGAGGATAGAAAGGACATGACTGCCTGGCGCGCGTGTCCCATCTGCATGGATGAGATTAAGCGTGTGTATCCAATTAGAAGCAACGCGGAAGAAATGTACTGGGATTGGGTGTATGAGGCCAAGCCGCCTATACCGTGGATAGACCGTGAGAAATTTTCCCAAGCAGCGAGGTCGCTTCAGCAGGGCATCATTCCCAAAGATGGAAACATCTCATCGGGTAATCCTAGAAGCAGATTGGGGGTCATCGACGGAAGAAATACGGTGCGGACGAAGACTGGCGATGATCAAGTTGGAGCTGCCGCAGGCGGAGGAGGAGGCTGCTGCCTGATCTCGTGAGAACCAATATTTAACCCTATTGTCGTTTTTTTTTTATTTTTTTCGATATGAAATACGCTGATGATCAATCCTGCGCGAGTAAATAATTGCGTGATGGAATCTAGAGTCGATACACATGATAGAGACGTATTAGGACCCGATGGCGATGGAATTGAACTTTGTGATGAAATAGACATGGATATTATCCAGGATGATTTTTCCGACGTTGATTTTTCGTTCTTGCTCGTCATGCTCGATGAGGTGCACGTTGATGGAGGGCAGCGAATGATTCGAGCTGCTGAGAGGATACGGCATCTTTTGATTGCAAACAAGGAGAAGAAGAGAAGATATAGAGAGAGACTCGCAGCGCATGATGCAAAAGATCATGAGCTTGAGAATCAGGGCGTAATGCATGAGCGCATGGAGGAGTACTCATCATCTGATGGAGAGGAGGAGACTCCTTGCGATAGTGATATTCATGGGAGCACGACCAAAGAGTCTTCCTCTGAGGCCGATCAAAGCGAGGTCGATCAAAGCGAGGTCGATCAAAGAGAGGTCGATCAATGTGAGGTCGAGCTTTATTCATTTTACGTAGAAAACTTTCGCATGAATCTTTCCCCATGTGAAGACATTCAAAAGAATTTAGAAGCAAATGAGAGAGCTAGCATAGAGAAAAGTGACAGTGAGCCCGTGGAGGCAAAGGATATCAATGCTGCCAAAAACAATGCAAGCACCCACAGTCCCAGCATCGAAAATGTTTTAGATGGTTCTGAATCGCTGGAAAGCACAGAGGGTACGAAGAGTCACAGCCGAGCCCTTGCGATTGCTCAGACTTGGCGCATATGGCAGCGTATGAATGAGGAGGTCCACCAAAATGGTCTTTCGAAGAATGCTAGAAAGAAGAGAGAGAGGTGGTGGAACTCATACTGGAACCGCTTTTATAGAGAGGAGCTGACACAAAGAAATGACGTTGATCTGCACATGTTTGTGAGCGCATACGCTAGCCGAAGTGAGCTGCCTGAGATTGCACGGCTTGATCACGAAGTTGCCAAAGCAGAGACGAAAAAGATTATAGTGGCGGCGGATGAAAGGGGACAGAGGCGCCGACAAGGAGGAAAAGGCAAGAAAAAGAAGAAGAAGAAGAAGAAGAAGAAGAAGAAGGAGAGTGCGATTCAGTTCTCCTTCGAAAGCGCAGGGAGTAGAGGCTTGTCCTTATCGCCCCTACGAGAGCCGCTTCGCAAGAGGAATGGTGCCTCATCCTCACGGCGCCCACCACCCCCTCCACCCAAGGAGCGGTACCTTTCAAAGGCTCTCCTTCGGCTTACGGCACCAGACATGCTAAGGACGCAGGAAAAGAGTGAGCCGAGGGCTTTGTCAGGAAAACTAAGTCTGAATGTCCTGGAACCAGCGCGACCAAAAGAGAAGCGCAAATTAAAAGTGCGGAAGTCTAAGATTTCATCTCTCACTACAAAGAAGGGTTCGGAGAGGAAATCGTCAACATTGAATGACTTTCGCAAGTGGGACCGTAAGATCGATGCCCTCCTGGAAAAATATCACTTGCCAGTCGGAGGTGCAGCCCCGCGTAGCATGCATGGTACATGGAGATAATTAATTTTAATTAAAAATTATGCAAGGTCGATGACGTAGAGGAACCATGGTTTTTACCATAGTCTATCTGCTTTGCATTCTGCCATAGATGGTCTGTCTTTCGCTTCACTATTGTCGTCGCAAAGAGAGATGTCCATGTCGGTTCGAATGTGATTCTGTTCCGAAAGTCTGTCTCTGCAGCCCTTGTAGGATTCATGGTCTCGAACTCTCTTTGTCCGTTGCGGGCAGCTGTTCTCTCCATTGCCGCAATTTTTCTCTCAGCGAACGAGTAAAGGGGAGCAGTGTATTTCTTCTGAGGTCCAGCTGTTGTTCGAGGACGCAGCGAATCTCGAAGAAACGTTCTCGGACTAATAATCTTCATAGGCTTTTCCACATCATACCGGCTCTTCGCTCTTCTCCCCAGGGTACCATAGCGCCCCGGTGCGCGCCCTCCCTCAGCATGGCGAAGTAGCCCTTCTCTCAGCTTTCTTCGCTCCACACTCTCTCCGCGGAACGAGCTCCTGCTCCGTCGCATCTTTTGATCTTGCCTTGTCCAAGGCCTCCGTGCCTGTTTCTTTGCGCCTACTGAATTCAGTTTAGCCGCAGAAGTCCTGAGACCACCAGCAGCTGTTCGCAACTTGCTCCTTCGCGCAGCTGGAGATTGTTGTTGCGCTCTTTTCGTGCTCAATTTCGCGATGGATTCCATGAGAGCTTTTTCTGCCTCTTGCCTGCACCGCGCAGCATCCTCCACGCTCTCAAAAGTATCCGGCAGCTCTATTGTCGCGCGCCACTTGCCGCGCATCATGTGAAGGCCCTCGTACGCACGTCGTCTCTTTTCCTTCTCCATCAAATCCTCCTCGCTGACTTCTGGTCTCGGGCCGTACATCTTTCTACCGCTGTTTTACCTTGACTTTGTCTTGCTTTGCCTTTCTTTTTCTTGCCTTTCTTTTTCTTGCCTTTCTTTTTCTTGCCTTTCTTTTCCTTGCTTTGTTTGGTTTGTTTGTTTGGTTTGTTCGTTTGTTTGTTTTTGTTCGTTTGTTTGATGGTTCTCGATCGGCAGCTTATTCCCTAATAGTACCGTTGACCTTTTTGGTTTTTTATTTTTTTCCCTCTTTTTTTCGTGAATGAAGAGACCCAACAACAATTCAAATTCTTACCGACTCCAATTCCAATCCGCGACAATATTCTGTAGATACAAACTGTGACTGCTCTTGAACCACATGAATTTGCAATAACGGACCTACAAAGAAAGAAGGCGCGAAAAAAATTGAATCCTTTTCACCTTTCCCATTTTCACAATCGACAGAAAAACAAGACCCACGGAGGAGGGGAATGTGAAAAAAATCGACCTCTCTAAAATATTAGATAGTATTAAATAACAAAGCTAAAATTGACACATGTTCACTTCAGAATCCTTTTTTCCTTTCTTCGTCTTCGAATTTTCATTCACTGTCTGGAATATAGATGATCAAGAATAAATTTTGGAGACTCGAGAAGAAAGTTTCACCGTACAGAAAGAGAAAGAGAAAGAGAAAGAGAAAGTGGAAGAGGAAGACTTTGGAGAGCGAGAGAAAGAAAGGAGAGAGAAACAAAAACAAACAAACAAACACTACAGAGGACGATGGCGACGACCAGGCCTGCGACGCATGAGGGGACAATGGGGAAGACGTTTACCCCACTCAGGGCAACGTTCCGCATTGGGTCCGTACATGGACGATTGTCATATGCGCACGATGAGAAAGCATTTCATAAGAGTGAAGTTCCTGCAAAGGCGAAGGAAGCGAAGAGACACATTCGCATGCTGAAGCGGGGCAATAGGTTAGGACTGAAGCAGTCGACATGGAACAATAGCACCTATACAGAAGAGAGGCTTTGCGTGCGCAACCAGAACCAACTGTCTGCGCACGATCATCCAATGTATAAGCATAATTACCGGGCGGAGAAACTCCCGCCAAAAAACAGACCTTTCGTTCCAAAGGCTTCACACCTGCAATTCGACAGGTCGCTCCTCATCACTGATCCAAAGGATAGGAGCCTCTGTCACACGATGCCTGTTGGGAAACGGAGCGAGGAGATGCCTGTGCACCCGAATCTTATTGGGAAGAAAAAGTGGGACACTGGGACATCCTTCTCGTACACTCAAAAAGTCAGAAAGACAGAGAGGGATGACGCAAAAATGAGAGATTACAGACGACACCACAGTGTGAAGCTTGTGGGATATCTGAATCCAATGGAGAGGGAAAAGAGGTCGCAGCGGCAGATGAGAGAGCTGAAGACTATGATAAGAGAAAAGCCAGGCCTTGCCGCGGCTGCTGGAAAGATGGTTGGAGGTCCGCTTGGTGACCTCGCTGTGCGGGCATCAAAGACTGCTGGTGGTGGGCGCTTGAAGAGAGGTGGTGCTAGCGCCAAGGGTCCCTTCCGTCCGTACAAGACAACTGTGTCGCGAAAGTTCAAAAAGTACGAACACTCTGGCGTGTACGAATTCAGAGATGGCAGATGGATGTGGAGCGATACGGCGAGCGAGGTGAAGAATTCTCGGGGTGATATTGTCACCATCGTCAATCCTGATGCTTGGAACTTTGCGGCACCAGGGCATGACTGACGGAGTTTATAAAGATGAATATAATAATATTAAAAATACAGTGCCTGACACTAAAATTGTAGCACCATAATTTCCTCTATATCTGTGCGGAGAATTGCCTCCTTAAATTCCTCGAAACTGAGCCTGTTGTCACCATCCCGGTCATACTCCTGAATTGTCCGGCGCACGACGTCCGCGATGCTGCGATCAGAAATATGCGGCCCAACAAGGCGGCGAAGCGATTCCTGCAGCTCATCTTCAGAGATATAGCCATCATCTGAAATGTCGTAGAGGCTGAAGAGCAGCTGGACCCTTGCATCCAACGAAGAAGAGCCCGTGAATATGCCCAAAAAGTCCAAAAATTTGCGAAAGTTCACTCTTCGATCGGGCGTCGCCGAGAGCCGGAAGAAGCGATCAACGAGCACCTCCGCCACTGGACTCATCGCTAACTCCGGAATCTTCAGCAGATCCGCCTGATCGATGCTGCCCCGATTCGACCTATCCAGCTTCCGAAAGCGCGTGTAAAGCCGCAGAACCTGCTCTCTCGAAAAGAAAGAGAACACGCAAGACAAGCAGAATGAATTATAGATAATTTACGCTACCTTTTCTCTCTCTCGCTCCAGCCAGCGCACACTCCAACTGCCTCCTGGCGACGGTGGCTCAATATCTGGCAAATGATTATCGGCAGGGCGAATGCCAAACTCCTTCAGCATCGCTGGCTCGTGCAGGAACGAGTACGTCACAAAGCCGGGGACGATGAGTGGGTCCGCAACATCCTTGCTCTTTCCCATGCTGTCCTGCGCACCCTTCGCCTTTCCATGCGTCTGCGAGGTCAGCAACGATTTCAAAACGTGCATTCTCCAAATTCTTGGATGTAAGAAGATGTCCATTTGACACCCTTCAATCAGAAGATTGCCATCATGAAGAGACTTGCACAACGCTAATGCGCCCTCCAGCGGCGCCTCCAGCATCTCCTCATAATGCTGTTTGCCCTTGCACATAGCAATGTTCGCGATAAAGTGCAAGCACATGTAAGAGTTTTGCAATGAACTTGCCTTCCCAATGCAGAGGCGAAGCTTCTTTCCTGCGTCACTCTTGTCAAAATAGAGAGGAGTCAATCTTGTGACGAGGGCCGTGGCCAGTCTGCCGTGGCACAGCTCAATTTTCTTCTTTTCTATCGGTGTGAAGCGCCCCATCTTTTGCACCGCATGCGTGTAGAGGATACTTTCACGATTTGAAGTCACAGTCTCTTTCACAAAGCCCTGCCAAAAAAGAGACTCAACTTCGGTGGTCCCCACGCTTAGTCCCCAGCAGCTTGCAGGCGGACTGCCTGATGACGCTATGATGCAAGAATCTGCCTCTCTGGAAGACGCATTCGTATGCTTTCGTAGAGCACCGGCTTCAGCCTTCCATGTTTGTGTTGCATCTACATGAAAGCATTCTGGTGGCGGCAGCCCATCAACGCACAAGACAGATTTCTTTAACGATTCTTTTGACATTGGCTGCAAGTGTTCATGCACCCTCATTCTTTTCCACCATCTTTTGCCGCTGCTTTGCCACCACTCGGATAGCGAGGTTGGGGAGTAGCAGAAAAGGCTTGCGCGCACAAATGCGGGAGGAGCGCTTTGAAATGGGTTATTGGAGAAAAATGTTTCTTGAACAAGGGTATTTCCATCAAGGATGTGTGACGCCAGTTCCTCCAGCGTGGTCTTGCTCGATGGCTGAAACATGTATGGATTCCAGCACGTCAGGGACCAGAGATAGTTCTGATTGTTTAGCCCGAAGGCAGCGTAGAACACAGAATGGTCCATTCTTGGATGGTGCGGCGCGACGTGGCGCGGAGCTGCAGCCTGAGATGCACCATCACCAGAAGTCATGAATTTCCAATTGAACTCTGACCACTTCTTTTTATCTGATGAACCTTCCATAACGACGACAAATCGTAGAGGTGGATTCGAATTTGGTGGGAACACCCCATAGGAGGAAAAGAAGCGGTATCTTGAGAATTTCCGAACAGTATTGCCAATCATGCCCAAGGCTCCATCAAGGCTTGCGATCGTGGGCCAGAATGGCCATGACTGGTTGCACCAGCTGTTGAATAGAAAATATCCTGCAGTGAAGATCGTGTATGGCACAATAAGCAAAGCTAGAATACACTCGCCCCAGTCCGGAGAGTTAAGTGAGGGAAGAGCCCATTTCCAGTCCGTATCAAAGGCGGGAAGGCAGAGTGCGGCCGTCAATAGATTAAAGTATCCAAAATTGCCCGTCGCCTGGATACCCACCATGAGACAGCATGTTCCCAGCGCCGCCACGGCACCTGGGATCCCACCCCACAGAAATAGGGGGGGCAATAGTATTTCCACAATGAACATGATGCCCAGAGAGAGCTTATGCGCCCACAGAGGCTGATGATGCATTAGCCACCCAAGCTTCGAAGGCATCGGCATTCCCACCATGAAGCCGCGCAAGTAGCAATGGTGCGATGAAGAGGTGCCGATGAACTTTTGCTTTCCAAAACCCAGCATGAGCCGGAATATCTGCCAGCGACAAAGCCATGCAATGGCTGGTATTGGAACGAGAGCTGCAGAAAGCTGCAAAGACCCGCCTGCGCCGACGAGCGACAACACTCTGGGAAACAGTGGCGCGTACCATCCAATTTCGAGTAGCGCAGAGTCCCAGGGGTATGTCAGGCCCACAGGGATGTCCAAGGAAAGATAGAGCAAGTGCATGCAAGCGAAGAGGCTACCAGATACGGTTTGGCTAAACCCTCCCACAATGGTGCAGCCAGCGAGAACGATACCAGCCCATGGAATGCAGAAAAGAACTGCGTCGGAGCTGCCAAAAATCCACAGCAGAGATGGGAACCTTATGGCCACTTTGACGCGGGACAACAACGTCCCATCGGATGCATAGTCGCGGCGAATTTGATCAAGAAGCTTTCGAACAGGACGAAGGCCACGGCATCCCGAGATACCAATAATCTGTGACTGGATGGAGAGGAACGAAATGAGGTACACTAGCGCAAGGCTTCGAATTGAAAGGCCCCACAACAGCAGTGCCGCGGTCATTCTTCTTCTCTTTTCCTTTTTTATGTTTTCGCTTCTGTTCCTAGATTTGATTGTTGAAATTCCCATTGTGTGTTGTATACATAATTTTCGAATTTCACGTTATTTTTTACAGGGGAAGTTCTTCTCCAACATAATCATCATTTCCATCGCCATCACTGTCATCGCCATCACTGTCATCACCACCACCGAGAAGATCTTGTCCCTGAATAATGGCAGAAAATTCCTCGGCTTTCCGCGTGAGCTCATGAAATAGCTGCCTTGTATCAATCACTGTGCCGGCCTCTCCATTCCGAATTTTATCCTCCACGCTCATTTGCAAGTCCTGCAATTCTACAGCAAGAGGATGATGCTCCTGGCCACCCTGAATTTTTAGCAAAGCATCTACCTTTTGCTTCACAAGATCATATGCCGCCGAATGGAAGGATGCGCGCTTCGTCAAACTCCTCTCATGAGCTAGCTTCTTCATTTGATCCCAATCAGAAAGGTGGGACATGTTCGTCACATCGTCAATCATGGCTCCATAATTCTCGTGCCCCGCACTGTCCCGCACAAAGTCCTTCTTTGACATGGGTCGTGGAGGCATATAGGTTCGATGATCACCAGAAAGGAAGCCGTGCTTTGTGGCACAGAGCAGAAAGACTTCAGGAGATATGCTGGTGATTTGCTTTTCCTTCCCCGTCTCAAGAGCCTCTTCTTTCCCCAGAGCTTTTTTCCTCTTTCGAAGTTTCACTGCGGCTTGAAGCGCCTCCTTAAACATTCTGTTGGCTTGGTTTTCGGAGCAGGATGGGTTGATCGAGCGAATGACGGCGATGAACTCGTCCAGCGAAAGGACCCCATCTGAGTTAGTGTCTCCAGAGATGAAGATTTGGCACAGCAGGTTCTCAACCATCTTACGCACAGACATAAATTCGCCGACAAAAACCAACATGAGCCTGTCAATGTCTACCTCCTTGTTCTTTCCGTGCCTTTCTGTCTTTACTTCAAAAGTCAAGTCCTGGATATGCTTCTGGATTCGTTGCAGCATCGACACCGGGTTCACATCTACCTCCGAGGTCAGATCAGGGCCATTCTTGATCAGGACGGAGAGGACTGCAGGCGCAACTTTTAGTGCAATGTGAAGTGGAATGTGGGAAATCGCGTGCAGGTGTCTGTCTCTACCAACTGCAGTGTCATCATGAATAAACGTTCGACCCTTTTCGTCGTGCAGGGCATGCAGATAGGCTTCTACGTACAGCACAAAATCTGTAGCATCCTGTGGCAAAATTTCCTCCTCCTTGCACACACCAACAAGACGGCTAAATAGCACCACTCGAGGATGATCCTTGTACGCGCGCAGAGATGCAACGAGGTCGTATGTATGCGAGTCGGCAAGGGACCGCAATCCGTAGCGACGGAAGAGGTGATCATAGACAAATTCAACCATGGAATGTCGTGGATGGCCATCCCTGTCGTCGACTTCATCATACATGATTTTTTCATGATAGACTTCATCAATAAAGTCAAGAAGCGCTCGTGGTGGCATCACTGTTCCTTTGCTCTTGTATGTCTTGACATGCTTTCGAAAGCCCAGAGGAAGATATTCACTCTTGCGTTTTCTCTTCTTCATCTTTTTCTTCTTCTCCGCCTCTCTGCGCTTTCGCTCCTCCTCGGCTTGCTTCATCTTTTCCGCTTCTAATGCTTCCTTCGCAAGATCCTGCATTGTTTCATCGGTTTGTATCTCGGCAGACACAAATCCTCGCTTGTATTCCAAGAAAGATCGAGAGCGAGATTCGAGGAGCGCAGTAGCACGCCGGACAGAGGACCGTAGCATGTTGAACTCCGTCTCCCCAAGAAGTGCGCGCGAACTACCGGTGAGATCACGCCCGAGGTCCTCCACTTTGGCGTCAAATTTTGCCAGGGAAGAGCTCAGGCCCATGGTCGCCGCCTCTATTTTATCATGATATGAATCGTGTGCAACATCGTTGTACTGCTCAATTGATCCGAGCAGGGAGCGCAGTGACGCTGCGACGCTCTGAACGCTCAGCTGCTGATTATTGAGCCTGATAGCATCCCTCTGCAGAGCCTTCTTTTGCTTTTCCTGGTTGCGCCAGTAGTCCATAGACATGTCTCGAATGAATCGCCTGCTCTCCCATAAAATCGCATCAATCGCTTCACAGCACTTTGGCACATCCCAGAATTGAAGGGTTGCGTCGCCGTCCACATAGTTCTCTGCCTGATGCAGAAAATCATAGCGCGACATTTGCATGAGCATCTTTATCCTCTTTTCGCGCATACTGCGGCGAGCAAGCCTTTGTCGGAAGAGACCCTGCATGCGTATCACGGCGCGCTCTTTGCGCCGATGCTCCATGGCCGGCGTCATGGCTAACGCATTGCCAAGTTGGCTGCCAGACGCTACTCTCTGCACAACTTTCTGTCTCCCGATAGCGATTGCCTTTCTGCTCAGCTTGTTCTCTGCGGCATCAGATTTTATATCTGCCACAGAATCAGCAAATATGATTTGTCGAAGCCTGCCAAGAGATGTGAGTTGCTCCATGATCATTCGCATTCGTATCACCACCGCAGGATCCATTGTGCCTCCATCTATACGGCTTTCATCATCATGAAGGGCCTCCTTTTCGCTGGGTCTTTGAACCCTTGCCGCATCATTAACGTTCCCGCCCTCTGCCTCTCGGTTATTTGTGTGCATTTGTCTTCCCAAGCGCTGCAGAGAGCCACGCCTCAGGATGTTAGTGCCCGTTGAATTTCTTCGCATGAGGCGCCTTCTGGATCTATTTTGCGTCATCTGATTTCTGTCAAATACTTCTTGCATGGTTTTCCTCGTCTTTTCGTTCGCAACAAGAGAGCCACTTGGCTTTACTTCCATCTCTTTTTGTAGATCCTCATGCTCCTGATGCTGCTGCTGCTGCTGCTGCTGCTTCAGCTCTTCTTCTTCCAATTGAAGCGCATGGCTGCCCAGAGCAATGGATTCCTCCAGCTCACCGACACGATTGTGCAAACTCATTGCCAAATCTTTTAGCTGCTCAACATAGTTCCTCCAAATGTCTGCAATTAGAGTGCCATGCGAGGAGCAAAGCTTGCCACATTGAAAGGATATCTTTGTCATAGCATCTGTATAGATGTCATGGATTC
>JACLAD010009627.1_pt1 | contig 11397 bp, 19 predicted proteins | sample 8027901 | NCBI WGS metagenome assembly JACLAD01 (sample SAMN15725071, study PRJNA655200) | protist metagenome | isolation source: fluorescence activated cell sorting (FACS) single amplified genomes of... | place: Spain: Blaines Bay Microbial Observatory, Mediterranean Sea | collected 2016-07-05
GTAGCAGCCAAGCAGCCAGAAGTGGCAGCAACTCGTCCATATGTGCCCAGAAAGCGCTCACCGCGTCAGGTGGCACCTCCGCGGCGGTCACTGCGATGACCTTCCAATGGAGAAAGGGTGCAGCTCCTTCTCGCCAGCACCGTTCCCTCGCCGGAGGACCAATGGGGACTTGTGGACTTGCCATCGTAGCAAATAAAATTAGCGTCATTTTGTTTTTTTGATTCGTCACTGGGCTCTGTCAGTGATGCCATCGGTAGAAGCATGGGTTTTACTGTCTGCTACTCCCCACCCTCTGCTCCTCCAACTTGTATATGTTCACATGTATATTTCTACATGTTCATACCAATATATGCCAAAATATGTGGGCCAGGGGGTTGCTACCAAAGAACCAAGTAAAGAAGATGTCGCAAAAAAAACGATGGTGTAGTGCTGAGAATGCATAGGAGAGGCGGATTTAACATGAAGTGGTCCACCAGGTGTTACGACATGAAAGACAAATGTGAAGTTCTAGCGTTGGTAACATATTCGCTGATTAGGTATGTACAAGTGAAAATCAAAAAAGTATGAACACGCGTGTGGTAGATTCACATGAACTTGACGTGGTGCGCTGGGTGTTGCGCCAGCCAGGCCATTCCACAACAACGTGTACAAAGTATGCAAATATGAGTATACTAATGTTATACCACGAAGACTTGAGGAAACAGTGCTCATCGGCTTGTCATTCTTCCACCCTACGTTTGCGCCTTGGTAACCTAGTCTGGCTAGGAGAAAACCTCAAAGATGATTTCAAATCTTGACCTCCTGACTGCGACAGAAGCAAGGCCCCGGGACCATATCCTGCGGAATTGTGTGGGCTGATTGAAGGTTCAAGCTCCTGGCTGACCCAGACCGGAGTGGGCAAAGTAGTAGGCCGCTCAAGCGGAGCTGAGCAATGGGGGCACCCGGGTCGCGAGTCGGTGAATAGTTGAAAGGCGCCTCAGCAAAATAAGGTATGACATGAAGTGAGGCTGGGGCAACAGCAACATAATGTTGCAAGCACCTCCCAAACCGAAAGGCCGCCCAATCCAAAACATGCTGATAACAAAAACTCAGCCGAAAAGGGGGCCGCTTGCACCGTGTCAATCCCAAGTTGGGAAAAGGTTGCCCGCCAGTCCTGCTCTTGTGGCAGGGACCGATGACATTCTGCTGACTGGGCCAGCTCCAACAACAGTACGTCAAAGGCTTCGAGCACGGCTGGGGTGACCAGTGTGCCTGGGGGGACAGGGGGGGCCAGGCTGTAACCCGAAGAGCAAGTAAACTGGCCGAAGGAGCAGGGAATAACTGGCAAGCGCCCAGGCGGGGCATGGTCAACAAGAGGGCCAGATTGAGCGGGGGCCCAGGGGTGCAAATGCCCGAGGGGGAACAGTACAAGTGGAGGAGTGGCGGCTCCAAGGCCGCGAGGCGACGAAACGTAGGGAAGAATTTAATCAAGATGGGAATGTGGCATGTGGTGATACTGGGGCAGCTGCAACCAAGTGTAGTTAATGGGCAACTCCATCGATGAAAGGTTGCCAAGGCCTAGGAAAATGGAGAAGAGCAAAGACGGCTGGAGGGAGGCAATATCAAGCTCGCGAACGCCGCGCTGAAGAAAGCAGGCTTGGATGCAACGTTTTCCGGGCAGTGGACGGCGGTGCCCTGCTGCCAAGACAAGGTCTGCCAAAAAAACATTCGAAAGGGGGAAGCGAGGGTCACCGGAAGAGCCAGGCAATAGCCCCAACAGCATGTAAATCCACCAAGAGGCAACGGGCACTGAGGAGAGAGTTGCAGCAGCACAATAATACCGTTAATAGCGTGCCAGCTTCCGAGGGCCTGGCCGGCTGGATCATGGCCTGGGGGGAAGACCAGAAAGTGAGGTCATCCACAGCATCGAAATTGGTAGGGGTGGATGCCGAGGAGGAAGGGGAACCATGGCGGGAATTAGGGGGGCCCTGGGTCAGGAGAGGGACGGGAGCAGACTTCAGAGGTGGGGGCATCAGAAGCGGCAGTGCCTGGGGAGAAGTAAAGGGATGGAGGCTGTGACTGTGAGGGGTGGGCAGCCATGGTGAGAAACTGGTCCTGGGTATCACATAACTTATCAGATGGAGAAAGGACTTGCAAAAAAGATCACTTCCGAAATGACTAGGACCACCTCTTGCTGCCGAAAGGAAGAACGGACGCAGCAAAAAAGGCGTGGAGGGAAAACAGATCTGCGGCGCAAGATTGCACATGCACAACTGCTTGTACACTACACACACTCTGCACAAAACAACCCTGCAAAGCCAAAGCTTATAAATTACACAGTAACAGTGGCTCAAGCCATTTTGGTTCAAGTTTGCACTCTCAAGCAGTTTGCGCTTTCCTTTTCGCTTCGCTCGTATTGAAACATTTTTTTCAAGCAGCACTTTCTGCTTGTTCATTTTTATTTTTTTTTGGGAATGAGCAAAGCACCAAAGATGCCAGAGGCGGCCAAAGCAGCAGCAAAAGCAGCAGCAAACAAAGTGGAAGCCAAGGCCGCAGACAAAGCAGTACAGCAGCATGCAGGCACGCCAGTACAATTTAAGCCAGCTGATGTCACAACAGACATGACTAATTCTGCAACAAGTAGGACAATAGAAAAAGACAACGTGGCAAAGACACCGCAGACAACATCATCAAACAAAGCCACAGATAATCTCCTTTTTTTTTAACGCGACAAGTACAGCAGACTCACCGAAAAAAATTGCAGACCCCAACAACCTCACATCGTCACAGGAGATGGCACCTCCTTTTGCGGCGCCGTTCCTGCGGGTTGGGGTTGCAAATTTACAATGGCCTTTGCCTAATAACACATTGATTGAATACGACTAGCAGAATCCAAAGGAAGCAAATTCACAGGCATGCACACGTTATAAATTATACAAATGCGCGGGCACAGTTGGAGAAGCCAAAAGCGAAGGCGCAAGTAATGAAGACCTAAAGGTTGATCATGCCAAAGGTTTTTTCCGTATTTTGGCCGTCGGTCCATATGTTATACCGTCAGAACGAGCTTCGTGCATCCCGAAAAGCTGGAAGTGGAAACGGGTAACGGGCAACGAGTAACGAGAGCGTGCGTGAAAACTTAGTGTCGCGGGGGGCCCAAGATGAGCCCAAGATCAGCCAAATGAACCAAGTATGAACCGCGATAGAGGAAAAAGAGCCAAGATGAACCCTACACGAACCTAGATGAGGCCAACAAGAACCAAGATGGCCCCAACGTGACTCCCAAGTTGGCCCCAATTGGGGCCAAGTTGGCCCAAGATGAGCCCATGAGGTGGACATGTACCAAATGTACCAAATTGAACCACATTAAACCTTCATTTGTTTTCTTTTGTTTCCGAACATCTGGGGCTCCAAGCTGAAACCATGTTGGGGCCAAGATGGTTCATTTGACGTCATCTTGGCCTCCTGTTGGGCCAAGTTGGGTCAAAGATGGGGCATGTTGAGCCAACCTGGGGCCCAGATGACTTCCATGTAAACCAACTTGAAGCCAACTTGAGCCAACTTGAGCTTCAAAAGGCCCCAACACAAACTGGTCACAGCAAGGAAGGGGCAGCACGTTGAAAAGAGGAGGAGCTAAGAAACAAGATGGTGGTGTCACTCAAGTGCAAGGTTTGGCTGAATAGAGGAACACGTCCAGCAAGGGGAGATTTTGTGTTGTCATATGTTGATCAGGAATAATTCTGCCTTAAATACTACCACTCATCAGACACAATCGCCTGTGGGCTTGGCAATCCCCGTCATCTTCGCAACGGCGGAAATGGGACCTCCTGCAGCATTCCCACTTCGACCCGAGAGGTCCAAAGCGGGCAACAGCAAAGCACAGCGGCGGCAGCATGCTTACATAGAAAACAAACAGGTAACCCTAGCACATGCACACGTGCACACCAGCACATGCCCATAAACGCGCACGCACGCGAGCACACGCAGGCACATGCACACGTACGCGCACACGCAAGCACGCACAAGCACAAGCACAAGCACAAGCACAAGCACAAGCACAAGCACAAGCACAAGCGCACGCAACTCTTGCTAGTTGTCTCGCCCACGTCCTGATTGAAGGCCCCTCGCACCACATCCCCGCACTCACTCTCTCTCCATCCGCCCCTTCACCTCAGCACAACCCCAAGAGGAACGCATGATGACCCCTTCTCCTTTTCTTTCCTGTTCGGTGGGCAGTGGTGGCGTGGTTGGGGTGTGCTTGCTGCAATGGCAAGTGCGCATGGACTCTTGGTCATCGGTGATGTGACACATGTCACCATAGCCACTTTGGCTCAAGCCATTTTGGCGGCTCAAGCCGTTTCCTCGCTTCCTTCGTTTGCATTAGTGCGTGTCTTGCTTGGCTTCAATTACGATGCCAACCAGCAAACCGGTGGACTTGAATAACCTCACAGCATCGCAAGAAGCGATGCCACTTCCACCAGCTCCAATGAAAACACGTGGCGGGAAACCTGTTGAGCCGGAGACGCTGTCCTCCAATATAGGGACGGGAGGCACTGTGTTAAGCAACACCGGGGTGACAGAAATCACATGGCCACGGAATGATGACACCCCCATCGAGTTTGACGTTGAAAATCCCAAACCGCAAAGCAAACATTCCATCAATATGAGCTGTATAAAAATACAGATACAGCCGTGGAAGCTCGGTCAGAAGGAGCAAACATGTCAGACTTGAAAGTGGCATATGAAAGAGGCAACATAGGCATCATTGCACAGCAGCATGGGGAGAGCGAGGGTGGCTTTCTTTTTTTTCCACAAACCGGAAGGAACTCAGAATACGCAACGGTAGGTCTACAAAGTGTGCACAAGAAAATGACATCGCATAAGCAGAGGCTACACTGGCCACAGCAAACAGAAAAAAACGAGGAGACATGGCATGGAAGAAAGTATCCTTATCATCAAGGACAACACGGTGACTGCGGAAGACTTGCAAAATTCCGTCGCACCTGTACTAAACCAACTTTCAAAAAACTTTCAGCAATTGAGGGCGCACACCATAGCGTGCACATTTATCCACCAACAAACTAACCGAAACTTTGTCAAAAGCTCCAGACACATCAGAGCAATAGACTCCAACGCGCTTGCCTTGACCCATGGCCAGTAGCCAATTTACAACAAAGATCAACACAGCATCCCGGGCCCCACGTCCTTTAGAGTAAGCAAACTGGTTGGGCCCGAAGGCACAAGATACTTCTTAGTATGTAATAAACAGAAGACCCAAAAACCGCACCAAAACCTTGGACATCTGCGTAATCAATTGATTTCCACGATTGTTGCCAGGCTCATAATCTAATTTATTTTCGTACAGCGGGGGATTCCAAGGAACACACCATATGCTTGGCCACACTCCTGTGGAGACTATTCCTTGTGCAAGTTTGGACAGAGCCGGCGCCAGCACAGCACCACACCGCTTAAAAATTCGAGTGGGCCAAAGATCGGCGCCTGTGCCACTTTTCTCGTCTAGATCATCCAATGTTCTTTTTTTTGGGGGGGGTGTATAGGTGCGAAGAACCAACATGCCAGCCATACCAGTGCCCCCACAAGAAAAATGCCACAAACATATGTTTAAATCACAACCCGGCAGCTTCCATTTCGAACTAAAAGTTGTTGCAAATTGTTCGGCTTTGGCTTGCGGGTCCAAGATCCACGTGCTAGCATTTCCACAGAGGGCCGGATGTGAACTAGTTGGTCGGACTTGTGCATTACATTAGGGGAAAGCTGCCACCATTGTTTTGGAATTCTTGTTTGGGGTCAAAAATTTGCGACGAGTCTGTTGCGTATAACTTGCAAATGCTTGGAGCAAGCCGGCGCTACATGCAGACACCGCTTTGTCATAGTCCCTTCAGCAGCAATTTTTTTCGGAGATGAGTTCCAGACATTTATCGTTTACCCAAATGTGCGGTTTCTTGTGAAGGCGTACAACTTGTGTCGGGATGCATGCCCATGAGATTGACAAGATCCTGTCCCTAATGATCGGTAATAACCAAAATCTCCTGTGATGAGTTCAAGAATGAGGAAATCAAGACCAAGTTTTAAGCAAAAGCGAGTGGCCAACACTTTGTTATTGGTGGTGCCTTGATCAAGTGGAAACCAGCCAGGACAAAGGTGAATAGTAAACAAGGTTGGTCTTTGCGCACAATGGCCGACCAAATCCGAACAGAATGCGCTGGCCGTGTGGTCAAGATCGATTTCAAGGGAAGGACTATCAAAGTTGCCGGCGCCGTTGCTTCCATCCAGAGCAAGGGTGACCTTTGTGGTTCCTTCACCTGTGAGTTCCCTGCCATGAAACTCCCTCAGGGGATTTGGGGGGCTGACTCAGTTTCACATCTGCAGGATGGCACGCGCTCTAGGCGCTTTCAGGCGTTTTCTGCCAGACCTTGCCGCCCGACCCTCGCTGGTCGTTGAGCGGCCCCCAGTTTCCAGCATTGCATGCCGACGGTCACGACGTCGCAGTACTAGATTTTGAGCTAACACCTTGCGACGCCAGGCTGGAATTCAACGAATTCAATGTGACACCCTTCTTGCGAACGGCAGCTCGTGCAAAGCCGAGCTCCAACTATTCTCTGACCAATCAGTTTTCCGAATTTTCCAAATCAATATCCAAGGGTATACCTCCCACATAGCAAAGTTGGAAGCTTGCGTCCGTTTGATGGATGTTCCTCTTACAATGGTTTGCCTCAACAGATCCCTTCTTCACAAATCCACTGCAGAAATATCATTGGCAGGCCCGTTTAGATCGAAGAGATGGCCGGGCGGGGGGCAGCATTGCTGTGTTTGATTTAAACAAAACCAACTGCCACCGATCATGGTTGAAAAACGCTGGTACTTTGGAACGCACATGGTTATTGCTACATTCAGAACAGGGCCCCGTGTTACTTCGCGTGTCGTACCGTCCGCCCACGCCAGGAGAAATAGCACCCATTCATCGGTTCGCTTCTGAACGGAACGAAATAGAACACATGGCAATGGCAAAGATTATAGTCGATGACTTGATTTGGATGTTCATCATTCCAGGTGGCTGACTCATTCCCCAGCGGCGTCTATGGAGGATCCTGTTTCGAACCATTGGTGTTTGTCCAATGGGTTCCAACAAATCGTTCGGCAACCTACAAAGAAATCCAGTTTACTTGACTTAATCATTCAAGATCTGCATACTTGCCGCGCCGCAGTGTTACCACCAATTGCTGAAACAATTTTGTTTTGGGCACTTTCAAGTTTGCAGTGCCGACTGCCCAACCCATTTTGTGAGAAATTGGGCTATTTTCTTCTGCGGACTGATCCGCTCTGAAAGATCATTGGGCGCGTGCAGATTGGCGTTGGATCGATGGGGTGCACCCTGATGTTGCTGCAACCAAATTGACAATGTTTATCCTTGACACTGCCGTGCAATAAATTCCGAAGAAGACATTGCCAGAAAAAGGGCAAGTCACCCATGATTGGTTGCACGGCGCTCGTTGCAGCCAAAAACGAAGCAGCCGGTACTATTAATTTTGTTGATGCTGCTGCTGCTTGCACTCGGGGTGTGCTTGAAGAGTACAACAAATACATCGGTTTCACACAAGCGAAAATCCGAGCAGCAAAGGCTGGCTCCAAAAAATGGTGGCGCATTGCCCGAGGATTGCTGCATAAGACTGGCGCGACGTCGAGTGTGCCGTCTCTCAAGCTTGAGGGTCCTGGGTCACGGAACCTAGCGCGGAAGTAAATGCATATGCTACAGCTGATGCTGGCAAGTGCACACACAGTGAGCGGGGGCTCAACAAATTTGTTTTCACCAAACTTGCTATAACTGGAGTGTCGCCAATTCTGTTGTTACAGACTCGACATGTCAGACGTTTCCTAGCTGCTTTGAATGAGGACAATGCTACTGGCCCCGATGGTGTGGCAACACGCTTACTGAAAGCTTGTCCTGTTCAGTTGGCTCTGCCATTCACAAAGTTGTGCCAACGAATTGTGCAAACAGATTGTTGGTCGACAATCTGGAAACTGCATTGGATCCTTCCCCTGCACAGGAACACGTCAGTGGACAATGCCAGCAACTACCGTGGTATCCATTTAACTTCGCGGATGTCTAGGGCAGCTGTGCAATTCATTGGCGCACTTATGCTGCCGTATCTTGAACTCACTGACACCCTTGGACCGCACCATTTTGCGTATTTTCGGGGCAAGGGTGCTCGTGATGCCTTGGCTTTATACGTGTTGTTTTGGATTCTAGCACTTGCCCAAAAAAAAGTTGTCGTCCATAGCAGTGTGCACCAGGCCAGGGCGGTAAGGAGAGCGGGGGAATCAGGAACAGGACATGCATCTGCCCAAACCCCCAGTACAAGCCCCTCAAGTTGCAATAGCGTTCTGCGGTTGTTGTGCTTCAAGGGACGGCCTCTGACCAACATACTTTATCCAACATGGTTTTTCAAGGAACAACTTGGGGCCCATGTTTTTGGAATGTGTACTTTGGTGACGCGAAGACCGCGTCCATCGTAGAGGTTTCAGTGAAACAGTTTACGCGGATGATATGGATTGTAGTAAAAGTTATGACGGGCACACTTCCACAGATGTCATTCTTAATGATCTTGCGTGTTGCCAAGCTGAGCTGCACGCATGGGGCCCTGCCAACCAAGTACTCTTTGATGCTGGTAAGGAGAGCTACCATATCTGTCACCGCAACACCCTTACGGCGAGTCTTTCAAAAAGTTGGGGGTTCTGTTCGGTACCTAACTGTTGATGCATGAAGCGGTGCAAGAAATTTCAACGAAAGCAGGTTGGCGCCTTAAAGCCGTACTTCGGTGCAGACCTTTGTTTGACACAAGATCGTTGATTAAATTTAAAAAATTAATCTTTTTAAAAATCACGTGTTGGCTTACATCGAAAGTTTTACGCCAGCAATCTACCACGCGGCACCAAGCGTGCCAGAGACCATTGATGCCATTTTGTATAAGTTTTTGGCGGCGCTTGGCATTAGCGCTCGTGATGCTTTCCTCCGTTTCAATTCGGCGCCCTTGGAGGCACGCAGAAACATTGCCATGCTTGGCGTCTTACACAGGGTAGCTCTGGGCGAGGCGCCAGGTGCTTTGAGCGACATGTGTCCACAAAATTCTGTTAGTCCTTCCACACGCACGACCAGAACACAACGCGGACTGCACAACAAACAGTTCTTTGATTCGTCACAGACTTCTGCAGATCTTATGCGCCCATCTGTGTTTGGCTCAATAGCTGTGTACAATGCATTGCCGCAATTTGTTGTTGATGCTGCCACGGTCAAGCTCTTTCAGTGCCAACTTCAAAACGCGGTAAAGCTGCAGGCGCGCATTGGTCTGTTTTTTTGGCATCTTGTGTTATCACGGACTTATTTGCCACCAGTCATGCAATTTCAACGGTTTGTTGGTTGACATTGCGCTCGTTCTTGAACATGTCTTTGTCCAGTGTTGAAAGTTCTAGTGGCGCACAGTGTTTTGCATCTTGTTTCTTGGGTTACATTGCCCAAATGGGCTTCTCTCACTTGAACTTGTATGACGATGTCGCTGCGATGATCCAGTCTGGTGGTTTTTCTTCGTATCAAGTCTACGAAATTCAAGCTTCTCCAGCAGTGTTGCTCTAGTGGTGGGTTTTTTCCAAGATGCTGTGGCGGTGGTAACATGTGCTGTTGCGGTGGTGTCATGGGGCTGTTGCGGTGGTGATATGCGCCGTAGCGTTGGCGACATGTGCTGTTGCGGTGGTGACATATGCTTTTGGGGGGTGACATGTGCTGTTGCGGTGGTGACGTGTGCCGTTGCGGTGGTGTCATGTGCTGTTGGGGTGGTGTCATGTGCCGCCGCGGTGGTGACTTGTGTTGTTGCGGTGGTGACTTGTGTGTTGCGGTGGTGACATGTGCTGTTGCGATGGTGACATGTGCTGTTGCGGTGGTGACATGTGTTGTTGCCCTTGTGTTTGTGGTCGATGTTGTTTGCCGTGCGCGCGTGTTGTGCAGACAGCAGTAGCAGCAGCAGCATAAGCCTGGCACGTGAAAGTTAATAAAGCTTTGACATGCAGAAGTGTGGAGTCATGGTCATGGAATCTTGCGCGACAGCTTTGGAAATTCGAAAACAGTGTGACGAATTTGCCCTGGGATCGTTGGGTGCAAAGAATTCAACGGTGGTCACTTGCAGGTTTCAGGTCGCAAGGGCGCCCGCGAAAGAGATGGGGGATGCAGTTGGAAGTTTTTGCTCAACCGATTTTTTAGGGAGTGGGACATTGACCACACGAGATGAAAGTGCTTGGAAATGCATGATCGATGATTTTGCGACGGGGTTTTATAGATAACGATGGACATGCGGCAGTAGAAGGATGCTGCTGCCCCTGCCTTACTTGGTGGCCTTCTTGGGCGTACGGGGACTTGACTTGACTTGACTTGTAATAGGGGAGGGGGGAACTGGTACACCGGTGGAGGCCGCAAGGTCTTTGCGCCAGGCGGGCGAGGGAAGGTGTTTTTTGTTCAGGACTTTTTTTGCCACCTGCTAAGAAGCACAACAAAAAAGCGAACCGCAAAAGTGGAAACCAAGGAAAACGCACGAACAACGGGTGGCTGCACTGCAAAGACAAAGAACGGGCGCCCCGCGGTGGAAGTGTTCTGCTGCAGCGCACCAATAGTGTGCGATGCAGCGCCCGTACATGAAAAGGCACGCAATCGAATTTCTTGCACTGCCCTGAATCCCAACCACATAACAAGTGCATGCGGCCGGCGAAAGGGCTGCCCGGCTTCATATGGGCTGTCGTGCGGTGTAACCATGCAGGATTGCGCGCAGTCACGAACTCGACAGCCCACACCGTGCTGGACATGAAGATAATAATCCCACGGCCTCGAGAACAGCAGGATCAGCAGCAGGAGCAGCAGCAGCAGTAGGAGCAGAAGCAGGAGCAGCAGTTGGAGCAGCAGCAGGAGCAGAAGCAGAAGGCAGGAAGCAGCAGCAGCAGCAGCAGACAGCAGCAGGCAGCAAGCAGCAGCAAGCAGCAGCAAGCGGAAGCAAGCGGCAGGAAGCAGCAGCGAGCAGCAGCCAGTGGCAGCGGCCAGCGGTATAAAGAGCAACAGACATCCACGGAAAGTTTTCATGTGTTTCACCGACGTTTCCCTTTGTTTTGGCGATGCCTTCCCTAATTTAGGTGGTAGGTTTGACACCAAAATTGTTGACGGACGAGGCGGTGCCTCCCAAGCATGCTGGAGATTGAAAACGCCCCTGCGGCGCAATCCATTCTATGAGACGCGTGGTTTGGTGCATTTGTTTAAGGCCCACGTGTTGACTTGGAAAGTTGCACGGCTGAATTGTTATTATGCGGCGCCCTCTGTGCTAGAATCCTTGGGGGGCGATTGTGCGGTACGCACGCACAATATAAAAA
>JACLAD010004542.1_pt1 | contig 11392 bp, 7 predicted proteins | sample 8027901 | NCBI WGS metagenome assembly JACLAD01 (sample SAMN15725071, study PRJNA655200) | protist metagenome | isolation source: fluorescence activated cell sorting (FACS) single amplified genomes of... | place: Spain: Blaines Bay Microbial Observatory, Mediterranean Sea | collected 2016-07-05
ACACTATCATCACTATCACTATCACTATCACACTAGGTATCAGTATCAGTATCAGTATCAGTATCAGTATCAGTCGTATCATCACTGTGCATCACTATCACTATCACTATTTAGCTAATCTATAACTATAATTAAGCATCCCACAACAACTACAAATCCATACTTTACCATTATGTAACTCAAGGTTCTACATTAGGTCCAACACCTAATTTTACTTTTACATATTGTCCATTGTCCATTGTCCTCTTGATCGACGATATATAAATATAAATCTGCATTATACCCTGAGTCCTCCAGCACCGTTGTATTATTGGTTTAGTATTAGTGTTAGATTTAGATAGAGAGGTAGAAGTAGAAGTACAGAAATAGAAGCAATCACTAGTACTAACTATTTCGTCATCATCTTCATTATTGAATTATTGTTTTTAATATCGGCAGTGTTATCGAATAAGTTATCAGAATAAAACAACTACTTTACAATATTGATAAAAAAATGTTGGGTTTGAGAAACAACAGTGGAGGAATAAACCCATTTGCAGTGTTGAACAAATTGTCAGTTCTGTTAAAAAATTAAAAGAATGCAACCAAGATTGTGGTGATTTGAATCGTGATACTGAAAAATGTCCTGAAGAAAATGGACTGCACTATCTTTGTGAAAAGTTAGGCGGAAAATTACAAAATGTTGGATTGGAGACCAAAGCAAAACTAAGAGATCGTCAACAAGCGTTAGAGAGCTCATGTACTGAGGTGGAAATATCAATCATCAAAAGGATGTACTTAGACCTGCCTGAATCGTGAATCGACTGAGAATTTTTGTAATTACATTAGTGTACTGCTTTATACAGAATGGCACACGGACCCAGGGTCAGATTTTATGGCTGAAACAATGCAATTGGTAACAAAGTATTTGGGGTTAGAAACACATATAGTGAGTTTTGTAGACAGGCAACAGGCATAAGTCAAACGGGGTAGATAGAATTAATAATCAAAGAAGTTTTAAGACACTCAGGTATCAGTATCGCTCAGTATCAGCATTAGTTTAGTAATGATTATCAAAACTAAGCATCCTACAACTATAAATCCAAACTTTACCATTAACTCATGATTCTACACTAGGTCCAACACCTAATTTTACATATTGTCCTCTTGATCGATGATATATAAATCTGCATTATACCCTAGGTCCTCCAGCACCGTTGTATTATTGGTTTAGTAATAGTAATAATTTTATAATTTTCACTCACTAATTAAATATTGAATAACAACAGAAGTCAAACACAGAAACACAGAAACCTAACGACCTTAACCTAACTAACACTAACACTAACACTAACACTAACAGCTAACAGCTAACGGGCACAGTAACAGTAACAGTAACAGCTAACAGCTAACAGAAGTAACAGCTAGAAGTAGAAGCTAGAAGTAGAAGTAGAAGTAACAGCTAACAGCTAACAGCTAACTAACACTAACACTAACACTAACACTAACACCTAACACTAACTACTACTACTAACTACTATCTACTAAAGTAACTACTACTAACAGCCAGCTAGAACAGCTAACAGCTAACAGCTAGCTAACAGACTAACAGCATTAGAGTAATAGTAATACGTAAATGAAGAAAGAACATGAACCAGGGGAACCAGATGGCTGGGCCAAAAATAGTACGACGTACGACGTACGACAGCCAACTTTAAACTTTAAAAAACTGTGTCGAGTTCATCATGCATTCTCAAAAATATCCAACTTTCAAGAAAAACGAGGATACACAATACACAACCTACGAGCTAAAATTCGGGAGTAATTGCGGTGCAGACAAAATTTTGAATCACGTATTCAAAAGGGTGAGAGTAAAAAATAAAAGTATATACGGCCAAAATTACTGAAAGTAAGAGGAGTAAGAGAATTAGATGAAGACATTCGTTGCATCCATGAATATTCTTGGAAGTACCAGGAAAAATTGATTGATGAAAAAAAATTGCATCATCCCAGTAAGAACAAACATGCTGAAGGAGATTTGATTATCCATCTACCTTCCCACACGATGCTTCTTGGCCTTGGCAGAAGCAGAAGTAGACTTAAACCATGGACGCAGACAAGCACTCATGGGCTAGACTAAACACTAGCGTAATTCCAGCTACAGCATTACAATCTACAAATATGTCTGTAGAGCTTCTTTAAATGCTTTTTCATCCAAGATTCCCACACCCTCATCTATCGCTAAGCCTTTGATAATAACCCTCTCTCCTCTTTTCAATGGCGTCACCGCATGACTGACTGTGGCAGCTTGAATGCAGATCATAGAGTTTGGTTCAGTTCTTACCTTCTGTGTCTCTCCTCGCGCATCAACCCAGCATGTGTAACTATCAGATGAATTTTCTACAGTATATACAAACTCTATTTGTGGTTTTTTGTACAATTGTTCATCGTAATGAAAAGGCATGTGCGCCCCTTTTACGTACTTGCGTATTTCTAATGGAAAGTCGCGCGGTGCAACAAGCCTGTTTTCTCCACGCCCAGTAACACGCTCTATTCTTGACAGTATACTGCCATCTGTGAATAGTTCATGCAGTTTACTCTCCTTTGCAATCCTTGAACCCAATCTACCCCGTGCCAAGCTATTGGTCTCTTTTCGAAGTGAATTCTTGCACAGATCCTTAGAAAGTTCCCTGATGAGTTTAAAATCGCTTGGAGGGAAGACAGATGGCAGAATGACTAACCCATTATTCAATCTGTACTCTTTCAAGCTGGTGCATGAGACGGCAGGTATATGGACAAGAAGCAGCAAACCCATGACTGCATAGAGTTCTATGAAAACAAGTTGGAGTTCAGTCATTGGTTGAACGAACTACCATAGACTTTTAGAGGTCGCTGGGAATGAAGGAGCGGAAGAATGACTCAGTGCCGTATTGTGTCGTCGCTCTGATGATCTCATCACTTCAAGGCGACTGTGCTTGATGTGCTTGATGTGCTGTGTTACTTTCTACGGTAGGTATGGTATCGTACCCATCATATATGTACCATATATAACCAATACCTACCTACCTATCCGATTGTCCGATTGTTCCTGCACACACTCTCTGCTACTGTGTTCCATGTAATATGTGAGGAGAGGAAAAAATAGGTCCTCTCTCTGTTTCAAATAATAATAATACTAATACTAATAAAAATATGGGGTGTGTGATGGAAATATATGGAAATATATATAGAGGGCAAAAAAACATAGACATATGTAGAAGTAGTCAGTACAGAACACATCGATCGTTCAACAAGGGAGGCATCTCCATGCTCTCGTTGGTAGAATCCTTAGAGAAAGCTCATGTTAAACATGCCCAGAGGGTAAAGCGTAACAAATCTTGAAAAAGAGTCAGCCAATGATGACTAAGACATAATTGTAATTGTTATTGTTATTCAACGAATTCAAATCTACAGATTGCTTTATGGGAACCAGAATCAGTAGGACGTTGCCCCTCTTCTTTAGGCTTGACGTTCTTACGTGGTTCTCGTGACTCCCCAGATTGGCAGCAAGGTAAGAAACTACCTGTTCGCCAAGAGGACAATTGTTCGTCGACTATTTCTGTTTGCAGCCATTTCTACTTCTACTTCTACTGCCTTCGTCTAATTCTAGTTCTAGATATAGAAAATCTGCTCCTCTCCTTCATCTTTTCCACCTCCTCTTCCTCTCTCTTTTCTCTTCTATCGATGCTATTTACCTCAGCACTAGTACCTATCACCACCAACACCACTACCACTACCACTACTACTACCACTATCCCTGCCAACACTATTATTCCTATCGCTTCATCACCCACGATCAACTCTCAGATTCGTTCTCAGTGAAAGCATTGGGGGTCAGACCAACGGTCCCACTAATGACCGCGGGCTGCTCTTCATCAATTCTTTGATCTCGTACACTCTCCATTATCGCTTTGGAGCTATCATTGGCAGCGTCGATTAAAGCACCTGTCATATGGGTAGGAATAAGCTTAAATTTCATCTCAGGCGCCAATTTTAATTCCTCCTCGGTAAGTTGAAAAAGTTCTATCGGCATAGAATTGCCTTCCACAGTGCTCGCGGATGATCTAATTTCGTCAAAAAAAGCGTGTCCACACGCTTGGATAGCTTTACATCTCTCTGAAGGAATGTAATACAACAGTTCAGCAGCTAGATCTTTAGCCTCGTCCGGAACGTGTTCCTTGAAAATGGATCGGAAAGGTGGTGCTGAAATTTGTGGAAATTTGAATTCTTGATAATTTGGATTCATAGATTTCAATTGATCTTTTGTGGGAGTCCCCAATACTTTAATTATCTCGACCAATTGATCCACGCCAGAACTTCCGGGAAATATTGGATGACCTAACAAGAGTTCAGCTAATACACACCCATGGGACCATACATCAATTGCTGTTGTATAATTTGTGTTGCCGAAAATTAGTTCTGGCGCACGATAGTACCGAGAGCATATATAGGCAACATTAGGCTCGTCAGGCACCAGGGCCTTTGCAGACCCGAAATCACACAATTTTAAGACTTGCCTCGATGGATCAACCAGCAAATTTTGTGGTTTTATATCCCTGTGACAGATACCAACCCCATGGATGTGGGCTAAAGCTCTTGCTAATTGATACATGTACAATTTTATTGATATCATAGGAAATGGAGTCTTCGCTTTATTATACTGCTTGGCAACTGAGTGCAAAGTCTCTGGTATATACTCCAATACCAGATTTAAGTATACATCATCCGGTTTCGAACCTTTGCTAATAAAATAGTGACGAAGTGGTACAATGTATGGATGCGGTAGCTTGACTAATTCTCTCATAATTTTCAGTTCCCTATTTTTAAATCTCTTATCCTGTAAAACCTTCTTGATCGCTACTACCTCTCCAGTCTCGACAACTTGAGCCAAGAACACGGCACCAAAGGATCCATGTCCTATCATTTTTTTCGCATCATAGTTAACTGTATCTCCCCCCGATTCATCTCTCGTATGCTGCGTACTGCTGTCCACGGCTGAATTATCATCTCGCATTGTCCCTCGTCTCAAGTTGCTTTTGGTAGTGCTGTTTTCCAGACTCAGATCGTTTAAAGCGTTTACGACGCCATCACCCAGATCACTACCACCATCAATTTTAGAACTAGCATTGGCACCATTTATATCTTGTAGAGAAATAGACAAAAGCCATGTCAGATGAAGAAAAAGTAAACACGATAAAAGACAAGGACGGGTGGGACGTGAGAAAGAGGTGGAGAGACAAAAGGATGCATAAATCAGTGAAAGAGGGAAGAGAACGAAGAGACAGAAGGATAGAGAAAGATTAGGAGAATAAACTCAAGATACGACTTGAAAGCATTCAGTAGGAAACCACTTTCATTCCTGAGTGTGCGGTGACAAGTTTACATGACAACCAAACAAGACGAACGGGTCGTGTATTACCTGTCATATTCCTTTACAACAACCTAAATAAATCTACTACAACCTTCCTAAATGTAGGCGCTTAATTACTTTCGTTTGTTGTACCCTCTTCTAATGGCCGAGGAAGTATAGTAGAGAAGTAGATCGTTCAGCGACCTCTTCCTGCGGAGTTGTTGTAGTAGACTTTCACATAGCAGTCATTCATATCACTTCAATTCATCAGGTAAATGTATTATGTATCATGTATTATATTATATTTATTATAATTATGTTGAAATGATGCAATTTACATATAATCATGAAATACAAAAATACATCATGCAAATATATGAGATATATCCAATATCTGCAAAGGTACTGTTCTACACTCCCCCAAAAAAGGGAAAAAGGGTTGTGCATTTAATATGCAACATTGCGGGTGTAGCGTAAGGAGTAGAGGGGGTGCGTGAGGTTAGCAGACACAGCAGTTCGATGAATGAAGGTAGAGAAAGAGAGATATATTTTCATATGGATATGTTACATGATATATGATAGACTAGATAGTATCCAATAAGCAAGGAACAACATCACTTCCTGCTGGTGATAGATAAGATATTTGATTTGGATATTTCGATATCCCTCCTACAAATGACACGAGATGAGAAGATTCACACAACAAACTATGATAGACACTGTTTCACTGGCCGCTATACACTGTCCTAAACCAATAACAAAATCTTCCTGTCACTAAATTCAGACTTGGTAGCACCATGGATGTCGGGTCTTATGAAAACAGCGATATTGCTACTCGCGTGATAATTATGTCTTTAGCATGTAGCAATCTTGCAGTGCAACCGAAATCTCCATTGAAGGAGCCATCCATCTGGCATGCATTAAGAGGGAAGAAGAGTCGCTCTGCGAAGAACGAAAAACGTTATATCAGGCTATATATGTCAAGCTTCTATAAAATTGGAGAGCTACCTGATAATGCAGCCTTGATGTATGACACTATCTATACATCGAATGTTATTGAAACCAGTGTCATGTCAGATAGTGATAGTAGTGATGTCACCCCAGCATTAGCCGCCATGATATCTCATCCAGAGGGATTCGATTGCTTATTAAGGATGCATGTATATTACTCCAGTAATTTGACAAATGGGGAAGAAATTCTTTTGGCGGGTATTAGCTTCAGCATGCAAGCTGCGATGATGTCACAGGGGGTATTTGCGATTAAAGAGGATATGTACTCTGAACATTGTACTGGTGCATGTGCGCGCATATTTGTCATGCAGAAAACTGCTGACCTTTTCACGTCAACAGCCTATGCAATAATGAATCGTAAGAGCATTGAATTGAATCCAATGATTGCTACGTATGCATTTTACAAAGATGAGGAAGAGGAGATGCGTCAAAAGTCGATGTCTGATTTGAATGAGGCAGATTTTTCATATAGTTTTAATCGGATTCCTGCTGTTCTATGTGAGGAGTACTCGTTTGAACCCAGATTATCGGCAAAGGTTTCACTAGAGTATTTAAAATGTGCGAGGAAAGAGTGGGAGATGGCAACTCGTGCATGGAAGGATAGGTTGAACTATGAAAGGAAAAGACAAGGATGGTTTGAAGATGAAAATGAGGCATTTAATAATGGGTGGTATCAGTTGAGGATACAAGTTGTGGGCGCTTATTTGGACTTCCATGGCAAAGGTAAGCCCAATATGATGGAAAGACAAGAATCAGTATTTTCATTTTTTAACGCCTCAAACACTAACAAGCACGAGCAATTATCCTTCAAATCGATTAAAAACAATCCGTTGTATGGAGTTGCACACGGTTTAGAGGAGGGAACACAATTTACTTCGTTACAAGAAACCTTATGCAGTCAAATTCATATCAGGGCGGAGACAAGCACTGATAAATCTTATTGTAGAAATCTAGGAAGAACAAATGTTGAATACAATACACCCGTGCCAGTGTATGGCTCCAATCTGAATGCTGATAATGTCAGCAAACCAGAATTAGAGTTCAACACAAGTGACTACAAATCATCCAAGCATTTAGCTCAAGAAATCAGGTACCAAATGGAACATTCTCAGAGTGAATTCAACCTCAGTAACAAGGCGGAGCTAAAGGGAGAACGAGTAACTATCCTGTCTTTCATTCCTAATGTACCAGACATGTGTGTACACATGAAGTTATGCGCTAAAGGTGAAAATCAAAATGCGTTAGAGCCTGTAGGTGATGTTAGTATTCCACTCGAAAATTTTAGGGATTGGAATCGCTCTCAGACTGGAGAAGTTAACGAGTTTGATAGAAATTTTTGTGTACCTGTTACATTATGGGAAGACGGATCCTTTTCAGGATCTGCACAAATCCATGTAAAAATTTCGGTGAAGACTCCTGTCGAGAACTTCGGAACTGATCCACTGCCATATTCTGTGACTTCTTTGAAACCAAATGAGCAAGTTCCGGACAAGGCTCACATCTTAGATCCCAATCGCACGTACAATTCATGTTATGATTGGACATATGTATGTGGTGATACAACGAAGGATCCTTTGATCATCGAGAAAGCAGAGTCAGAAACTGGCACTCTCTCTACTAGCTCTTTAACGGACTACTTTGTTGGTTCTGAGGGGACAAGAGGTAGCGGTATGAATAGGTTGGATATCCACTACAATACAAATTGGTTGGAGGAGCATATACAGCTGTTGGAGTCTGCTCTGAGAAAGAGTGATACCGATTTGTTGGATGACACTACCCAAGATGGAGATGAGTTATCATATGAATCAAAGAAAAAAGAAAAAAAAAAAATGAATGCAAAGAAAAAAGATGGAAAAGGGGTTCCTACTTTGATAAGTTTCAATGAATTAATAGAGGAGTGCGAAAGACGTTGGAAGAATGATATTAGTTTTCGCCCCTCTGCCGAAAAGAAGGAATCAGAATTGCAGGGCCTACCGATTAATTTAATAGTACAAGTGATGGTTTTCTCAAGCCTAAACATGAAAGCTGATGGAAAATTGACTAGAACTGTAGATGTCATGAGTGGCATGACATGTGGATCTATGACTGATCATGCCACCAAATCTAAACAAGGTGGAATTTTCAACACTGATAAAATCTTGGAAAGGTCTCTAAAAGACATAGAAGAAACGAAAAAAATTTTGCAAGAATTTATGCGTACGGGAGGCGTAGTTCGCAAAACTGTGGAAAGTCTTGTTGCAGGAGGAGATCATGATGAAGTATTGAGAAGAACTTTGAACACTGCAGAGAAGATTGAGAGAAATAAAGTAATTGTTGGTCATCGTCGTATTTTGTGTTTATCTCAAGGTTTGTCCACAGTAATCAATGGCTTGATCGTTAAGTTGAATCAAGTTGCGGATGGTACCATTGATGCGGAAACTGCCGAGAGATGGGTCACGCATGGATTTCTCATTATTTTCGAGGGATTACTGTCAGTCTCTGGTAAAGAGAGAACTATGCTAGAGGATACATTTGCCACCATAGAAACGTTGAGACTATTTAAAGCCAAAGTTGTACAGGGTGAAGTATCTACAACGGATGTTAAAGTGGAAGGTCGCACTGTCACTATATTGTTGCCAAAATCTGCATTAGATTCGTTACCTAATGTGTTTCGAGGGCCGGGGGGTGTTGAAATTGATTTAGTGAGTGTACTCTTTACTCAAGGTATCGATATGGTTCAGACAATTGCTCTGCAAACTCAAGGAAAGTCATCCACGGAGAATTTAAATAGTGGTGATTTACAAAAAGCATTCAATAATTCTTCGTTGAAGGTATTGAATTCTTATTGTCATAGATATCCAGTAGTGTATGAGGGGAGTAGACAAACTTCGGTTGGTGACGCAAAGCTAGATAATGGAGAACCAGTTCATCCTATTGTGCACGAGATGTATAAAACTATCCAAGATTTTTCAAGTGCTAGAAAAGATGTTTATATGCTTGAACAGATGGAAGATGTTGCCTTGTTATTAAAGGCATTGCGTGTTACGTTCTGCAAATCCGGTAAAGATAGAACGGGCATGGCAGTCACTTTGGAGCAATCTAGACATCTTCAAAAGAAATATGGTGTGGGCACGAAAGAGAAAGATATGATAGCGAATGCGAATATCATGAGAGAATACGGCACTCGACTTGATGTTGTTGAGAAGAACATTAAGAAAAGAGTGTACGCTATCAATTCAATCCAGGCAAATTTCCTCCCTGAAATGTACAAGCCTCCTGTAAATGTTTTGGAAGACTTAATTCGAAATGATGGGGATAATACGTAGACGAAGCGGAGCGGTTCTAGCGTACTCGAGAAGAAAATGGATTGTCGTGGCAATAGTAATATTGATAGTAATAGTAATAGCGATACTTGTTCAAGTTCCATTACCTATTACTATTACTGTTACTGATTCCATAATGCGTCAAGATACTATCCAAATCTAAAGGTTGTACTTTAGATTTGGATGAGTATTTTGATGTATCATTCTGATTTTTCCTACAAATGTATTTGGTAGTGGTTATGTGTTATGTAGTTATTCAAATAATTAGTATTACGTATTACTGTTATTGTTATTAATTATTACTACTTCTACTATTACTATGCAATAATAATAATAATAATAATAATAAAATAGCTAATCAACCTACAACTACAACTACAAATCCATACTTTACTACTTCATTAACTCAAGGTTCAATAATAATAATAATAATAATCTAACTATCTACTACCTACTATGCAATAGTAATCATAGTAGTAGTAGTAATTTTGAATAACTACATAACCACTACCAACTACCAAATATAGTTGTATGAAGAATCATAATGATATATCAAAATACTCATCCAAATCTAAAGTATAACCTTTAGATTTGGATGGTATCCTGACGCATTATAGTAGTAATACTTCAGTAATAGTAATAGTAATAGTAATAACTATAATTAAGCATCCTACAACTACAAATTACAAATCCATACTTTACCATTATCTCAAGGTTCTACACTAGGTCCAACACCTAATTTTACGTATTGTCCTCTTCATCGACGATATATAAATCTGCATTATAATTATACCCTAGGTCCTCCAGCACCGTTGTATTATTGGCTTCCAAATCTTCCTCCAGGCGCTCCGAATTACTTATAACTTATATAACAATAACAATAATAATAGTAATAGTAATAGTAATTTGTAATTTCCATGTTTAGTATCCTCAAAATCTGTAGCTAATGTCATGTCATAGTAATAATGTAATAATAGAAATAATAGTAATCATAGTAATAGTAATAGTAGAGCTAATACTAATACTAATGATAAATAATAATAATAATTTAAGCATCCTACACCTACAAATCCATACTTTTAGTAATAGTAATAGTAATGATAATAGTAATACGTAATACTAATTATTTGAATAACTACATAACCACTACCAAATACATTTGTAGGAAAAATCAGAATGATACATCAAAATACTCATCCAAATCTAAAGTATAACCTTTAGATTTGGATGGTATCTTGACGCATTATGGAATCAGCAACATTTTCAAAAACCTCCGCAAGGTCATTCTGGTGTCCAGAAGTTCCTATTGGGATTGTGGCAGGTTGAGTAATGAAACAACCGTCATCATTAATCTCATCTAGAGCCCTGCCCATCCTTTGTGCCGAATTAGCCGTATCGACTGATTCATTTGCTCCTCTCAAGATATTCTTACTTGCGACCTCATTCATTATTGCAGACAATTGCCTAACCCAGAAAGTAATAACTTTTTTGATCTCCTTAAATGGAACCTCGGGATCCTGGAATTACATCTTTAACTTAATTTGCTGACTAACAAAATCATAGAATTTCTTATGAACTTGCCCAGCATACGAAAAAATGGCCAGAATAAACAGAAATCCATGTTCCTCTGCAATATTATGATATTTTGTCATCTTAGCTTCAAATCTAACACCCAAAGGATTATCAGGATCATCATCGTGGCGTCTAGATT
>JACLAD010010938.1_pt1 | contig 11388 bp, 5 predicted proteins | sample 8027901 | NCBI WGS metagenome assembly JACLAD01 (sample SAMN15725071, study PRJNA655200) | protist metagenome | isolation source: fluorescence activated cell sorting (FACS) single amplified genomes of... | place: Spain: Blaines Bay Microbial Observatory, Mediterranean Sea | collected 2016-07-05
CAGAACGATTCTTGATCATGTCATATTCACAAGTTTTTGTGTTTTTGGGTATGATGATAAGCATGAAATGCCACCAAGTTTTTTCATACTAACAAAATCAATCATTGTTCGCATAATTTCTCCTCAGAATTCATAACGTTTTACAATGTTATTTACACATATTTTTGTATGCACTACGGACAGTAGCTCCGTGCGTCCACCAAGGCAGAGTACATTCAAAAAAACGAATCAGTAGAGTAGGTTGCTGTAATCTATTTGCTGTTTTTTGTTTCAAGGTTTCCTGAGGGCAAGTGTTTATATCTCGGCAACCATGGTCATGTCATATTCATTTGGTTTGATTGTTGTGTCGTTGTAACAGATTAGTTCTATGTAACATACGTTTCATCTTGGTATGCGAATCCATTTCCATCTATCTTACAACGTAGTATTTTCGTATGGTTTTATGATGGAGAACCCCATCTTGGAACCCGCCCCTGGCCAGGAGGATGTTTTTAATTCATTATTCAGCGGCAAACCGTATATAGTAGCGCAGGCGGATGACCTATTTTTTCATGAGGCGGGGGTTTGGATGCCCAGGACGAAGGAGTGGTTGGTTACTAGCAATCGGATAGGTAATGCTTGCCGTATTGTTGCGTTAAAGATGGATGGCAGCTACCGTTTTCTATCAAATCTTGAGGAGAAGGTGATTTTAGCGAATGGAGGTACTTCAGATGGCAATGGCGGTGCGATATTATTATCCCAGGGAATAGAAAATCAATCCGGTGCCATGTACCACATCTCCGCAGATTTAACGTCATGCAACCTCCTCGCCCCGACTAACCCCGGCCCTACATTAGCATCAAGCACTTATCCTCCCATACAATTTTTCAACAGCATGAATGACATCCAACTCCACAACGCTAGCGGTACGTATATTTTCACTGATCCAGCCTACGGATATCTATTCCAAGGCTTCCGCACCAATCACAACAATATTCCCGGTCTCTGGCACTACACCCCCAGCACAAATAATTTCAAACTCATCGATCAAGACTTCCGCGCTCCAAATGGCGCACTCCTTAGCCCGGATCAACAAACCTTGTACATATCTGACGTATGGAACAGCGACTGGCAAAGCAACCCAGGAGAAAAATCGATCAAACGCGAGGTCGTTCAGTACGATGTAATCCATAATAACAATGAGCTATCATTCACAAACCGCAGAGTATTTGTTGATTTTTCAAGCGAGTCAATGGATCTTGGTTACCCAGACGGGTTGAAATGTGATGAGAGGGGAAATGTTTACATGGGCACCGGGGACGGATGCAGAATTTACACTTCTAAAGGGGTACACGAAAAAAATGTTTTTTTGGTTTGAATGTGCCAAAACGTTATTTTTTTCTCTCATTGTTGTGATTATGTATGTTTTTTAGATTTATCTAGGGAGGTTGCGGATAGAGTCCGGCTGTGCAAATTTGTGTTTTGGTGGGGAAGATGGTAAGACCTTAATCCTATTCTGTGAAACCAAAGTGGTTGCAGTGCCAATGGCAGTTGGTGGTGATCCACGTCTTGGACCTTTTTGAATTTATTGTAGAGTGTTGTAGTAGTTGGTTTTTGTTTGATTGTAATTTCATTTATCATATATATTTACGTTCTTTATTCTGTTTTCATGTTCATCAACAATCAATACTAATTATAACTAGATTTTATTCTTTTTCGAATTTATAAACCACTCTATGCCTTAATTAAAATACACATATGAGTGAAGCATCTGGATCGAATAATGATATCGTTTCCAAGAGGGAGAGGGGTTTGGAGTTGCTGCAGCTGGATGCAAATGAAACGAATCTCGATGTGAAATTCCTTGAATATGTATCCAGTGGTAATTGCGCGGGGGTGTTAATCATGCTGTTCTACATCTTCGATTTAGACCAAGATGAATTTGGGGTTGACGTCGAGCGGATGTTATTAGATTCATTTACATTGGCGGCTACGCATGATCGCTCATCGTATGAAATGGTTCGAATACTGATGGAGAATATAAGTAATCCACGGTATTTATCTAACAAAACATTTCCGATTGGCCACCAAGACGGGGATGTGAATCTGCGGATTCCACTTGCGCCGTGTGATTTGATTTTGTCCTTTGCTTACCATTACATTTTTTATGGTAATGTGGAGCCGCATTTTCAAGTGAATGATCATGACCCTGGTCCGTTTCAAATTGTGAAGCATTTATTGGATAAGGGGATTCGGTTCAATATGCAGCAATGGTATAGAGAGAAGTATTGCACACCGGAGGAGATATTTGAGCAGTTCAATTACGCTGGTAAGCAGACGCCATTCTACCATTTGATGCGGGATTGCAGGCTAGCGTTTGAAGCCTGCCAAGTGGACGATCAGGCGGCCGCAAAGGATCTCTTAGTGAAAGGGCGGGAATATACACTTCCAGCGTATAAGGCGGCGCCGTGCTTTTTTCGGATTGTGGTTAGTCCAAACATAGTCAACGGCCAGCAGATGAAAGGGCCTAATGGTCAGGTGTTGGTTGAGAGAGGGGATACGTTGTTGCACGTGGCGGTGAGGTATAACTGTATTAATATCACAAAGATATTGATCAAAGCGCATATAAAACGGCTAAAGGAGGATCTCCATCTGGATGAATTCTCCTTTCGATCAACCTGCGAGGATTTTGAAGCTCTACCGCAAAGTGTATTTTCTAGAACAATTCAGTTTAATAGAAAAACGCCTGATAACGTATTAGAGGTTAGAAATGATGCAGATCAATCTGTTTGGGATGTGTGGCGGTATCCTGAATATTTATCCAAACCTGACCAAGAAATCTGCGGCCAGCTAGAACAATACCAAAACTTGTACACGCAGCTAGTCCAACAGCAAGAAGCAAAACCCATACCCCGCGGGATTGTATCCCTCCTCCCCCATGCGGAAGACGTGATGGACCAATTCCTCGCAATTGAACGAGCGAGGATAGAAGAAGAACGCCGCATAGCCTGGGAGAAGCAGGAACGGGAGAGGGAACTTGCCCATATGGAAATTGCAGATTACGAATCGAGGATCATACGCGATGCCGAGCTCTCCACCGAACTCCGCGAGCGCCGCTGCATGGAGCGAGCAGAACGACACACCATCAAAGCAGATATGTTTGAACGCGCAGCTGTAAAACGAGAGCGCCTCGATATGATCGCCGCGGCGCAGTGGCATATGGACTTCAAGTTCCATGAGCAAAAGCGTGAGCAGCGTGAACTCCAGCATATGCGAAAAGCAGAGAAGGAGATGAAGCAATTTCTTCTGTTTGAGTATAACAAGCAGGAAGAGGAGAGGAAGAAAATGGAAATCGAGGAGGATTACATGCGAAAGGTACTCGCCTATCAAAATGCTGCACTATACCGCGAGCAAAACGCTATGCTGGCGGCCGACGCCGAAGCCCGCGCAGTCATCCAAGCGGAGAAAGACCTCCAAAACTTTGAAATCGCTTGCATGCAGCAAGCAGAAGAACACACCCTCCTAGCGATCCAATACGAACGCGATCTCGAAGCTTTTGAAAATAGTCAAATGGCAATAGCCGATCAGGAATCGTACCAGATGGAAAACTGGGAGAAGTTCAAGGAGGAGCAGGAGCGGCAATGGATGGAAAAAGCGGAAAAGGAGACTAGAGATTATGAATTCTTCCTTGCTAACGCAGCGAAAATTGAAAATGAATGGATGGAGGAGAGCGAACGTGAAATGCGCAATTTCATCGCCTGGGAAAACGAGTCCAAGAAAGGGATTTTGAAAAAACATTTGTTTGCAAAGTGAAAATATGCACGAAAAGCAATCGAATTTTCGTATGTTCTATTTAGGTCTATCGCCCGCGAGCGGCTCGCTCTCAGTCATGAAGATGCGCATTCTAAGCGATTCCAACACAAATGGGCAACAGACCACTTCCTTCGCAAAACGAAGGACGTTCGCCCGGACTCCCGCCAGCTGCTCAACCGCGAGAACAAACGCTTCAAATACTACGACCCAAACGCCCCCGACGACGAAATCAAGGTTACATTCATCACACCCGAACTTCTGCAAATGCTCAAGATGAAAAAGGCGGCTGCTCAAAAACGCGTCGCCGAACGCAAGGCATTTGAAGAGGAGCAGGAAAGATCCCGCGCGGAGATCGGTCTCACAAAAGAAGACGAGGAAAATCTTGAATCCCGCGAATCCCTCCTCCTTGAAAAAATGGATAAGGAATCTCGCGACATTCATAAATTCCAAAAGCGTTTCAAAATAGCCCCCGTCCCTCCCAAGTTCTGGTTCAGCGAAACCGACCGAAAAAACGAAGCAAACGAGCTCATTTGGATGGCAGACATGGAAAAAGAATCGCTTGAAATCCATAAATTTCAAAAACGGTTCAAAATCAAACCCGTGGCCAGCGCATATACAAACCTCAGCGAGCTCTGGCGGGAAGAGCGCGAGCTAACCACCATGATAATTAATGACGCAGAGAGCTTGGAAACGGAAAAATTCAAACGTCGGTTTAAGATCAAGTACTAATGTGTTTTATATATTATATTCTATTTGTTTGACGTAACAAGGCATTTATTATAGATTTTATTAATGTCGGAGATTTGAATAATCTCCCACAATTTTCATTAGAGAGCGCAATTTTCAAATTTTCATTTTTCAGAGAGGAACATTCATCGCTTCTTTTTTGCGGTTGTTGTTATTGCTAGTTTTTTTATCATTTATATTGATGACAATTTATATTTCGTTTTCTCTTTTGTATTAATTATTCAATCAATATTATCATTTTAGTACAATCATTATTTTTCTTAAAATTATTACTACACTCCAGTCTCATCACCATGCCTTACAAAGAGACTTTTTATGACGCTTGGGCGAAAAATGTGAGAGGTGTGGTTTACATCCCCACCCCAGAAGAAAATTGGGGTTCAAGAAAAGAATAATTTTTCGTATGTTTGTGCAAAAAAAAGTTTTCGACGAATTCAAGGATCTGTTGAGTTTTACATTTTTGAGATACTCAAAAATTGATTTTTTTGTTTCAGTTCATTTTCATGTTTCTTTTGAATACTTTCACGAATTATCTTTTCTTTCAGGAGAAATTTTTGATTTTGTGTTTGTAGGTCATTTGGTGTTGCGGATTTTATTTCGATATTATGAGGCGTCTAGAAGTAAGGGGTTAGCATTGCTGAATTTAAACGAAGAGATGGACCTTCAGTGGCAGTTTGACAAATGGATTTTCAAAACATTTTTTGATGTATTGTCATTTTTGTCATTATTTTGAGGCGCCCCATCGATTTTTATTTGGATTCAGGTTTCTTCGATTTGTCGAAGTGGGAAATATTTTTGCGGTTGAGACGATGCTGAAATACATTTTCGCAAAAGACCAACAGCATTTGAACCTGAAGCCAATGTTGATGTCCGCGCTTGAATTATGTTTCAAATACACCCGTGATGAAGGGCGAGGGGATAATTCTTATACCGCACCCGGTTTTGCAATATTGAAATTATTGTTTCCATTCGGGTTGCTATGAAAAAAAACCTTAAAATTTTCATAAAATTTGTTGAAAATCATGGAGAAACCGCAGCAATGTGATGAACACAAAAAAGTCTTCACTACTTGAAACCATTTCTTGATAATTTTTTCATTTATTTGAAACGATTTTTATAAGAAATAATTATTTGAAATCAGGTTTGAATATATTGATGACGAAGTTTACCTATCATACGCGAGATTTGAAAATAATCATCTGAACCCGATGTGTGACATCATTTTATCTTACGGCTATCAGTACGTGATGTTTAGCGACGAACCTCTTTGTATCCAAGTAGACCCCACATACCCAGGTCCGACAAATATTTTTCAAACAGAAGTTTAACACTTTTTTCACTCAAATTCAATATGTATTTACTTGTTTCTCGTTCATATTCAATATATTTTGAAATTTTGTTTCAGGGCCGTACCAGATTATTCAGTGGTTATTGGATCAGCGGATCCGATACAACATGGTGCACTGGACAAGAGATCGGTATAACACACCGGAGACGTTATTTCAAGAATACAATTGGGGCGGGAAGGAAAATCCTTTTTACAGGTATGAAGATTCATTTTTTATGTGCAAATCGCATTTTTGTGAAAACATTTCATTTTTTATTGAGGTTGATGCGGGATTGTAGATTGACGTTTGAGGCGTGTCAAAATAATGACATGCACCAAGCTGCATTACATCTCTTGCGCGGCAAAGTTTACAAGGTACAGCACGTTTTCTTAAATTTGCACGATTTTTAAATTTTTGTAGACATTTTTTGCATTTTGACAGTCTTTTCGGCATTTGCCAATTATTTTTCATGTTCGGAATTTTTTGGTTATTATAAGGCTCCGGCTTTTACATTTAGCATAAAGGTAACACCAAATTTGACAGACCGGAATGGTGAAACGCTCCTGCATTATACGGTGAAACATAATCATCTCGATACCACGCGAGTGTTGATTAAAGCGCACATTCGAAAGTTGATGTATGATCTAATCCCAGATTATTGGAGCCTCCGCGGCACATGTTGACGAAGGGATTCAAAAAGAAATGGAGCGAAAGCAATCGCATCGGTTAAAACCCGAAGAATTCGCACTTTTTGAAAAAGCATTGTTTTGAAATAGGAAACCATTTCAAAAAAAGTCAAAGTGAGAATTCTTCGGGTTTCAACCGATGCAATTGCTTTCATATTAATATTTTTACATATTCAGGTAGGAATCTGTTTCCATTTCACAAGATCCATTCGACGGAAGAAGACCCCCTTCCTGAATACGCAAAGCCCAAATCCGTGGGCTCAATCTTTCCGGAATTACCTGAAGAAGTTTTTGCGAAAGTTCAAGAAATGATTTTTTTGTAGATAAAAGTCGTACGTTTTGTACATTTTTGTGTTTTGCATTTTATTTTTGATTTTATTTCTTTAACTTTTAGGTTTTGCAGTTTTTGCACAAAGTTCCCGATGATGTTTTGAAATTTGAAAATGACGGGGGGCGCACTGTATGGGACATGTGGTCTACACCAAATAAGCAGATTTACGGATTGTTACGCAGATATCGATACGTCCGCGAGCCCTTTGTCGAGGAATATCGGTAATATGCGAAAATTATTTTACCGGCATAATTGCATCGGTTGAGACTCGAAGAATTCGCACTTTTTGAAGAAATGCATTTTTTGCATGTTTTTCTAAAAGTACGAATTCTTCGGGTTTCAACCGATGCGATTACAGCATGCCAACATCTTTCTTCAAACAAAATATTTTTTTCAAAAAGTGCGAATTCTTCGGGTTTCAACCGATGCAATTACACATTTGTTTTCGAATATCCAAAGATGGATCAAAAATATGTAATTTTCGCAGGAAATCAAAGCAGCCACAGCAACACGTCGGAATTGCGGATATGCTGCCGAACATCGAACAGCTGAACCTCGTAGCGCTGGAAAAGGAGTTGGCGTTCCAGGCGGAGCAAGAAAGGTTAAGCAAGGAAGAGGCAGAGCGATTGGCGCTTGAAAAGGAAATCGCTGCGTTGGAACTTGCGCAAGAGCAAGAAAGGGAAGCAAGGGAGACGACCGCCATGGAAGCAGCCGAGAATGAGATGCGCGCGTCCAAGAAGGAGATATTGTTGTTTATTTTGCGATTTTTCGCATTTTTTCTTTCCAAATTTCTTCATTTGATCGAATTTGTTTTTTAGTTTTCTCGGCTGGCAAATCGCGGAGGAAATCCGCAAGCAAATCTGGGAGGACCAGCGTGAAGAAAGGGAGAAGGCATTCCGTAGAAAGCAGATTGAAGAACAGCAGCGTTGGGTCCAAAAAAGGATGTGTTTCAGACATTTTTTCCTGGTTGAGTTTGTGAAAACGCGAAAATTTGATTAAAATCTTTTTTCTCCGAACGCATTTCTTTTGTTAATTTTTTATTATTTTCTAGGTCCACCTACGTAAGCTTGCACTGGCGCGGTATGAAAAATGCATGAAAGAACTCAAACGTGATGACCTCACCATCTACAAAAAGGTCGAAGTCATATCCCAAACGGACATGACCCACTTCGTAAGCGACGAACTCCGAGCCATCGCGGACTACCAGCGCTACCTCGCGATTGAACTCCGCAACGACCACTACCCACATCGAGGGGAACGCACCAATGACGAAATATCTGCAATTAACAAGGAAAAACGTGACGCCGCTTTGGCTAAAATATTTTTCGCGTACCCGGGGCGCACAACACACCGCCGTGCATCCTCTTTTGGCGAGGGCACTGTGGAGAGCGTGACCCTCGCACCCGAGGAGCTATTTGAGGTGATCAGTCAACTAGACAACCCTTTGGATCAAATCAAACGGAACCAAACTGCCATCTCCCCCGAGCAGCTTGTCATCACATTTGAAAACATGGCCGCAAGATGGATGCAAACCGACCACTCCTTCGAACGAAACAAAGATTGGTTTTCAGTCCACTGCCTGCCGTTAGGCGATGAGCAAGATTTCTTCCATGCTGAAAGTTTGCGGTTTATGTGCCCGCAGTTAATTAGTCGTTGGCATAACGGCGATAGTAAGCATCAAGACGTGCATCAATTAGCGAGATTGTATTCGAATGATGAAGCTGGAGCAGCGAAGTTATCGGATGATATCATAGCGATTAAACATCACCCCGCGGTGCAATTCGCACACCAAACGTTGGTTCTAGCGAAGTTCCACCATATCGACGACACCTCCCGACCAAGTAGCCCATCGGTATTATCATCCCGCCCGAGCTCCCCTTCACGGCCAAGCACGGCAATGCGATTGTTAAATAAAGTGGAAGAATCGCTTCAAATCGAGGTACAACGATTGAAAAACCCTGGCACGCGACCAAACTCAGCGTTAGATATGTTCACCACCAAAGATATCTTTGATGAGGACAGCGGTCCGTCCCGCCCGCGTACACCGATGGCATTATTTCGGTCCATGCGCCCTGGCTCCGCATCCGCGCTTGAGCATGTCTACGAAGATGATGGTGAATCGGTTGAGGGAAGTAGGCCGAGCTCTCCAGGTCACTTATTCAAACAGATTAAGGATACGTTACTTCGGCCGCTGACCCCTGAGAATGTTAGCAAGGGTAAGAAATTGATACGAAGTGGTACTGAGAAGATAGCGGACAGAGTGAGACCACTCTCCGCACGTGCGACGGAGCAGTTAGCACCTAAATTAGAGGCAGTGAAAGAGAGGGTCAGACCATTCTCTGCTAGTGCGGCGGGTCAGGCTAAGGTTTTATCATCAAAAACGGTTGAATTTAGTGATGACAAGATCAAACCAATGCTTGCGAGCGCTTCTAGCAGTGCGCTTGAAGCGACGCAAAATGCCAAAGAGAAATTAAAGCCTATATTAGACAGCGCGTCAGACCAGGCAAAGGAGAAGTCGAAACTGTTAGCTGCCAAAACTGTTGATTTATCAATGGAAGCAAAGGAACGGTTGACACCACTGGCACAGGAAGCGAGGGACAAGGCAAGAGAGCAATCCAAACTTTTAGCTTCGAAAACAGTCGACCTCTCACTGCAAGCGAAGGAAAAACTTCAACCTCTCGCCGAGCAGGCAACCATACAGGCAAAAGAGCAATCCAAAATATTAGCATCCAAAACTATCGAACTATCCAACCAGGCCAAGGATAAGCTAACCCCAATTATCCAAACCGCCACAGCAAGCGCACGCGCCCACTCCGAACAAGCAGTTGAAAGAATAAAACCGCATGTTGAAAGCGTAAAAGTTAAAGCGCAGGAGAAAATAAAATTTGCTACGGTGAAGACGATGGATTTAACGATGCAGACCAAAGCCCAGCTAAAGCCATTGGCACTGAGCGCCGCCATGCAAGCTAGGGAGAAGTACCAGTCGCTCTCCGCGCGAACAATGGATCTCTCCAAGCAGGCCAAAGAGCGGGTACGTCCCTTGTCTGCGCTTGCCGCTGCAAGAGCAAGGGATAAGCTACTCGCTGCGTCGGCGAGCGCTAGCGACCTTTCTGAGCACATGCAGGAGCGGCTCAAACCGCATATTCAAAACGCAAGGGATACACTGCTACCGTTGCCTAGCAAGGCAATGCAGCGGTCTCAAACAGTCATTGATAAGATCATGCCGGCAGTCTCAACCGCATCATCATCCGCTTTTCATTTATCCATCAAAACAAAGGACAAACTTGCACCACACGCTCAAAAAGCAAGGGACGCACTAGAACCACATGCAGACCGTTTTCTTAATCGTAAGCTCAGACCGTTGTCCGCGCGCTCTGCGCGGAGCCAGAAAAAGATCGATCTGATGGAAGAGAAGTTACTACCTGTGGCGGAGAAATCACTCGAGATATACCAAGATGCCAAGGATATCGTGGTTCCTGTAGCTGCACGGGCATCGAGCAGTGCGTTGCAAAAGTCACATGAGGCGTATGATAGATTAGAACCACATGCAAATGATTTTCTAAGGAAAAAGTTGCGGCCGCTGTCCGCTAGGGCCCCGGCAAGTCAGAAACGGTTGGATAAATTCGAACAGAATCTTCAATCTTTCTCCGCAAGGGCTAGCGAGGTCACGCAAGAATTGTCGGCAAAAGCAAGCGCAACGAAAGAAGGTGCTGCGGAAAAGCTTCGGCCATTGTCTGCAAGAATGACAAAGAATCTTGAACCAATCACGTTAAAAGCGCAAGAAAAGTTACAGCCGCTCCGGGAAGCGTCGCAAGAATTGATTGAAAAAGTCCAACCGCTGGCCGCAAGCGCATCAACCCAGGCCGCCGACCATATCAAAGTCGCGTCAAAACACGCCATCCATCTCACCCACCGCGCGAAAACAGAGCTACCACCAATGGCCACTCGCCTGCAGGAGGACACTCTCTCTTTATCCGCCCGCGCGCTGGACCTGGCACGGCCGGCGATCGATAAGGTTGTACCGGCAGTATCCAAACACTCATCGACTGCGTTGACCAAGGTGCACGAAGCAAAGGAGCATGCGCAGCCTCACGTTCAACGTGCACAAGAGAAGATTCAAATCCAAGCTCAAAAAACGAGAGAAACGCTGCAACCACGTATCGAAAACGCGCATCAAAAATTACGGCCGATGGCCACACGTGCATTGGACAACCTCCGCCCGCTCTCCGCAAGGGCCATGGACCAAGCAAAAACAATTCTTTCCAACGCCATCAGCTCGGGCGGACGCGTAGCCCACAATCTTGCCCACACGCCGCAGTCAAAGCGGAAGCGACCCCTATCCGCGCGCCTCGCCGACGCATCGAACCAAATCACTACAACACTACGCCCAGTCTCCGCAAGCACAGTCCTCACTTCAAATAAACTAGACACCCAAATCCAAAATTTCTCCGCAAGCGCCTCCTCATGGCAGAGCAAATCTCAAAACGAACTAACCAAACTCATT
>JACLAD010015182.1_pt1 | contig 11387 bp, 6 predicted proteins | sample 8027901 | NCBI WGS metagenome assembly JACLAD01 (sample SAMN15725071, study PRJNA655200) | protist metagenome | isolation source: fluorescence activated cell sorting (FACS) single amplified genomes of... | place: Spain: Blaines Bay Microbial Observatory, Mediterranean Sea | collected 2016-07-05
ACATTAGTACACGATTTCATCGAAAATAATCAAGAAACCATTCAAAACTAGCTGATTTTGAAATCCGTCTTGCGCAACCAAAGCTAAAAAATCGAATAACACTAAATTCGTTTTGCCAACATTCCTCCACAAAATTTTCTTTGTAATCATTGATACCTTGTATCTGTACTTCTCGTTGATGTAGTAAATGGGTAGGGTTAGGAGGTGACTAGTAACAAATCTGTTTTTCTGCTAACTAGTAGGACACGATATATAAATTTGCTTGTATATATGTGTGTTTTCGAGCTTTTTCTTGAAGGTGGGTCGAAGAAATCGAATTGCGACAACGGATACCTCGACGATGTCGTGAATCAGATTCTTTTTAGCACCTCAATTTTTTTATTTTGCAAAAAACGAAAATAAGTTTTTGACAAAATCGTTTTTAATGCAAAATTGTTTTATACAAAATTGTTTTATCTTTATAAAAACAATTTCAAATTGCAAGCAAACGAAGAAGTATTTACTAAGACTGAATTGATTGGAAATCACGCTTTTTTCAATACTTTTTCGTTCTTGTACAATTCTGCTAATTTACTTTTTAGAAAATTAGATTTTTATATTTTATTTGTATTTTTACTTTTTAAATTTTAGAAAATTTAAAATTTTAGAAAGTCAAAAATTATTTTGCGAAGACAATTTGTCGAAATGTAAGATGCAAAACTTTGATTTTGAAATTTCTAATGTTGTGGTTAGCCAGTACAAAACACGCTTTTGGCAATGTTTTATATTACTTGTATCAAGTCACAACAAAATTTTGAAGTTTTCTTTTTTATGAATCAAGACAGACTTTTGGCTAGTTTAGGTTCCTAGCTGGTATATTTGTTGAATTGATTTAAATCACTTATTGCTTGTTGTTAAAGTAGGTAACTAAAATTGAAAATCCTTTTTTGTAGCAACGCTGTTTTTTCATAAATCTCACTCTTTATGAAAATGTATGTATTTATAACTTGGTTTATAGTACTTATTGAACTACTTTCGAGTTTGATAATTTTTTGAAAAACGTTTTTGCAACTTTCAAATAAAATTTAAAATTTAAAGTTTTGAAATTTAAATTTGTTGATGAATTTGAAAAATGAATCTCAAAAAATGATTTTCTTTTTGAAAGTTAGTTTTTGTTTTAAGTACCAGGTAATGAGATTTCGTGGAATACCTCAACACGAATCTTCAAAATGTTCTTGTTTTTACGTTATTTTTGTATCAAAAAATAACGCCTCTACCAAAATCTATTTTTAGAAATTGGTGTTTAACTTTTGTAGTAAGTTGATATGTTTATTTTTTAAGGACGTTATTGTTGGACGCGAAAAAAATAATTTGTACGTACTCCTGGAGTCGATCAAGTCAACGGAATTTGTAGGGTACGATTTGTATAGTTATTTTTACGACTAAAATTTGTATTTACAAATTTAGAATTATTTGACAAAAATTATTTGTATAATTTATTGTCTGTACAAAAAAAATCGTTTTTCAAAAATTACAAAAATATAAATTTTTGTAAATTGTACGCTTTGGAATTTTTTATTAGCTAGTAATTTATTATTGCTTTTTAGCTATGTTTTGTAGTGATTTAGTAATGTAATATAATTATGAAAACATAAAATAGTTTTCGATCAAAAAAATTACTTTTAGTAAAATTTTCAAAAATCTGATTTAAGTTTTTTTATAAATTTTTGTGGAGTGGATATAACAAAATGCTTTTTGAAATATCACAAAATTGTAATCTGGTGATAATGTCTATTATTCCTGTAGTAAACAGTAATATTTTGTTGCTGTCAATTTTCGCAAACTGATCAACAACTCCCTAGTATCCTTTTAGGATTTGCTCTATCTTCGAATGTGTTTTTTAGAAGATTGTTGTTGTTTTTTTCAACAAAAAGAATAGATTATCTAATCAGTTCCGAAGTCGAAAAACCTTCTGTTTTTGCATCCTTTTTGACAAATTTACAAAACAAAAAAATAAGAACAAATGAAACCAAAAATATTTTTGTTACTTGGGAAAAATATTTTGTACGACGGTGACTACCGATATCTATATGCTTTGGAATGGTGGTGATGGTATTCTTGGACGCGGAGAGTAGATCAAAATTGCACACCTTGAAACTGTCCGACTTTTGCCTCAGAATACCTTAAAAACAAATACAAAACATCGTTTTTAGCAAATTTGAAATTTGAACTTTGTTGTACTTGTCAAAAAAAAAAACATAAATCAAAAAACCAAAAATCGTTTTGTGAAAAGTTTGTGTTGTGCAAAATTTTGAGACGTACTTGTGATGTAAAGATCGTATAACGAACTTGTCTGATTTCCGAATTATCCACTTGGAGAAGAAGATAATTGTGTAATTGCTTTTCTTTTGATAAGACTAATTCTTGAGTATTCAAAAATAGTCGTTACTTATGCTGTAGTAATCTATAATATTTTTTCTCAACAAAAAATTATAAATGCTGTACGAAATTAACTTATAGCTGTAAGTATTTTTTTGTAATGCTTGCTTGCTTTTTTGAAAGATCCTTGGTAAAATGTTATTTACAAGATGTTTCAACTTTTTGGTAATGAAAAATATTTTTCTTGACAAAATATTTTTTCTATGCGAAAATTCTTGGTATGATTAGTAACAACTAGTATGATTTTGGCTTTTATTTATGTACAAATTTGTAGCAAAAAATTCTTCCAAACTTTTTTACGATCTGATTTTTGTAAATTGTAATCTAACAAAAAAATTAACTTTTCTTTTTTTTGGTATCGCGAAGTTTCAAACTTTCTCAAATTTGAATTTGTTCACGCGATGTTTTTTTAAACTTTTATATCTTTACAGGATTTATTATTTTCTTATGGTACTTGATATGATGTAAATTTGTCTATTGGTCACCAATGCTGGAAGCTTATGATTGATCACAAAATATGTGTCTTCGACGTTAGTTGTATCTAATTTAATTCTAGATAAACCTTTTTGTGTAGTAGTGGTAATATTATTGATTAACTTTTTTTATCTTTCTAGTTTTTCAAATAATTTTGTAAAATTGAAAAACCGAGATGAAGATGTAACTTCCTTAATATGATGATTTCTGTTAATCACTGCTTTTTCCAGTATATATTTCTTAAATCTTGATCAACAAGATTTTTTACAATGTATTTTTTTGTAGTACTCTGTTAACTAACGATGTAGTCAATTAGAACGAATTGGCTCAAACAAGACGTATGTCAAATTTGATGCTATTTACCTTAGAAGAAAAACGAAAAAAACGATAACAAACAAAAAATTAAAATGCACAAAGAAATATTTTGAAAATTTGTACTTTTTTCTTTACTATTTTCAAATCTAACTTTTTGTTGTTTGCTTTTTTGTTTTCACTTTAGTGTTTTGTTGAATGTTTGTCGAGTACCTGATTTGGAAGAAACGCGGAGAATCTACGTAGAAACGTGAAAATCTGCGCGTACGTACTTGCGATATATTTTTATGCAGTAGTGGAGTTCTAGATGCAGTCTAGTTGGAGTCTCGAGTTGTTAACAGTATTGAGTGACTATCCGAATAGAGCAATCTGTTTTTACAAAACCAAAAATATTTTTACAAAAAAGTAAAAACTGATTTTTTTCATCTTACCATTATTTTTTTGGCGCTTCTTTTCGCGCCAAAAAAATAATGGTAAGCTCGGTTTTTGTTTTGACTTTTCTTTTTGTTTTTTATTTGTGTCAAATAATTTAACACAAACTGTGTAATTTTTAGTTTTTTTTCGTTATAAAAAAACGTTTTGTTTAATACTCACTGGGTTGATTACTCAGTTCGAAAAGTCGGATAAGGATTGCGGCAATTCCAGAATAGGTTAACCAACCAGTTCGAAATCCTATAACAAAACATCAAAAAACATACATAAATCAAAGATTTTTACAAGAAAAAAGTTTTTGGAGTTGCATTTTTGTTGTCCAAAAAATATTTTGGCGTCCATTTTGATTTTCGAGTTTTTAGATTTTTCAAAACTAAAAGCAATTCCAAATGAGTTAAGTAACCAGTTCGAAATCATGTTTTTTTTGACAATACAAAAACATCAAAAATATGCATGAATCTATGGTTTTTATAAGAAAATATTTTTTTGTTTTACCATTTTGTGATCAAGAGAAATATTTTGGTATCGATTTTGATTTTCGAGTTTTTAGATTTTTGAAAACTAAAGGCAATTCCGAATAGGTTAAGTAACCAGTTCGAAATCCTGTTTTTTACAAAATGAAAAATAACTACAAAACATGCATAAATCTATAGTATTTACTGGAAAAATATTTTATTAAGTTGCATTTTGTTGTTCAAAAAAATATTTGGCGTCGATTTTGGATTTCGTGTTTTTAGTTTTTTTTTAAAAAAAAAAATTTCAGAAGAGGTTAACCAACCAGTTCGAAATCCTGTTTTTTTTTTTAAAAAACGATACAAAAACATTACAAAACATGCATAAATCAAAGATTTGTACAAGAAAAATGTTTTTGGAGTTGCATTTTTGTTGTTCAAAAAAATAATTTTTGTCGATTTTGGATTTCGTGTTTTTAGTTTTTTTCAAAAACAAAATTTCCGAATAGGTTAAATAACCAGTTTGAAATCCTGTTTTTGTACAAGACAAAAACATCAAAAACATGCATAAATCAAAGATTTTTACAAGAAAAATGTTTTTGGAGTTGCATTTTTGTTGTCCAAAAAATATTTTGGCGTCGATTTTGATTTTCGAGATTGTTTCAAAATTAAATTTGAGAAAATGCTTTTTGGGATCGTTGTACCGAAACCATGAAAACCGTTCAAAATCGTGTGTTTTTGACGATCAAATGTTTTTGTGTTTTTACTTTTGACATTTTGGTTTTTGAATTTTTGCTTTTTAAAATGTTTTGTTGATTTTTGCTTTTTAAAAGTTTTTGTTAAGTTGAATACCTGTCAGCAATTACTTGAAACTGCAATCGTAAAAACAGGAAATTCAAACCCGGGTTCGTTTAGTATTATAATATTCGTTTTACAAATTTTGTTAAATTTGTTGTAAATAGTTTTTTTTGTGTTAGAAATGTTGTATGTTCAGCAATGATTACAATTTGGTTTGTCAGCGATCGTAATTCAGATCGATTTGTTAATTTTTGTCGTCGTAATATTTTAGTATGTTACAATTTTTTCAGAATATCAGATTGATCACAGAAGGAATTTCAATCAGATTTGTGTAGTATTATTTTTGTCGTTCAATTATTTGTTCATCCAAAATGTTTCAAATGGTTTAAGATTTACAGTTTTTGTTGTTACCGTTTTACAATTTTTGTTTTAGAGGATAAGAATATTTGTTTGGTTTAAACGAGTTGTTAATTTTTGTTAGAACAGACACACACAAGGACGAAAATTTTTAATTTAGCAATGCTGTGACTAGAAATTTTGTTTTATGTTTTACCAACTGTTAACAATATTTCTTTCTACAAGATTTTTTAAACACGTGTTTTAACTTTTTATACTACTGTTACTGCTGTTTTCTGATTGACACACTTCTTAATTTTTTTACAAACTTTTCGATTTTTATTTTAATTTTGTATTCTTACAATTCTAAAATTAGACTTCACAATTTTGTAAATTGTTCAATCTTCCAGACTTTATATAAATAGGTCAGCTTTAGAAATAATGGTTTTGATAACGTAAGATATAATGGTAACTTTTGTGTACGATGTAAATAACGTTTTTATTTTGGTGAGTGGTAAAACTTTAAAAAATAATTGGTAATGATTATATGTTTTGAAATTTGGAAGTTTTTTATATCTGCTTAAGCAAGATATGGTAATATGTTAATAATGCTTGTGCAGAAAAAAATAATTGCAATGAAATGATTTCACAAATGCTGTTTTTTTATTTTGCGGTTTTTTACAGTATTGTTTTTAGTAAAACACGCTTTTTGAGCTCACGACCGGTTTTAACGTAAATATAGTTGTGATATTTTGATACTTTACATAAATCATAAAAAACTTAAATGATGATTTTGCTTTTTTTTGATAGAACGAGAATAATAACGTTCTGACGTGAATCGATTAGTACAACTGGCAAAATGAGTGATCAATGCGACTGCACGATATTAGTTGTATTCTCGCTGTGATATTTGAATGTAGAGATGTCACAGAGTGTCAGATAATCTTGTGAGATTAGTAGTAGTGACAATGAGATAACGTAATGTAGTGAACAATAGTGATAGTGTATGGTTGAATGAATCAGATGTAGGTTTGACTTTGTGTAGTAATAGCTGGATGTACCTAGGTATACTAGATGCAATGTCGCTAAGTTTTATTAGTGAGGTAAATTAGTGGTGGATAGCAACTATGAATGTACAATCGATGTGTGTAATAGTGATATAATTTTTGTATACTGTTTTGTTTGGTTTGAAATTTGCGTTGTAAACGCCGTGAAATTGAAGTAATATGATTCTTAAAATCTTAAGAATCAAAATTATCTATTTCGATGCTTTCTTTTGTTAATATAATCTCTTTAGAAAAGAGTTTTAGCTGGTAAGGATAATAATATTTTTCAAACGGAGGGGTAACACGTCATAGAAGGGTACCTAACGAATTTAGAAAAAAACGTCAAAACAGTACGAAAAACGTTGTTTTTGACGTCTAAAAAGTTTTTTCAAAGTGTTTTGGAAATCGTTTTTACTTTTTTGGAATCCGTTTTCATTTTTCTATATTTCATTTTTGCCTAGAAAGAATTCTAGGAAATTATCAAAAACAGAAAAATGAAAACAAATTCAAAAAACCAAAAACGATGTCCAAAATCATCCGAAAAAACTTTTTAGACGTCAAGAACATTGATTTCCGTACTGTTTTGACGTTTTTTTCTAAATTCGTTAGGTACCCTTCTATGCTTTAATAACCTTTAAACGGGAATTTAATCTAGCGGGCGCAGAACTTCTGCTACTAGCGGGGTTGCTGAGGAAATAGTGAGATCACTTTTTTACAAAAACAAAAAATTATAAAAATGTAAAAAATAAAAAGAAACTTTGACAATTCAAATATTTAGAACAGTCTATCATCATCCGGGAGTCCCAACCACCGACCTATACTTCGCTACCACAAAATTTGCTCGCGTCGTTTTTTTTCCCCTTTGTTACTCCCTCACCCCGAGGTACTCTTAGAAAAAATAATTTTGTTGAATTGTAAAAACAAAATGTTTATGCTTTGAGTTTTACTGTTTTTGTACTTTTTTATTGTGGTTTCGTTACCTGAACTTCGAAGATGATCTCTATCTTGGAAATCCAATGAAACATTTCGTCTTTTGTTTTTTTAATGTTGATAGACAACATGACCCATTTTGAAATTATGTTTTGGTGTTTTCATAATAATGTCATTTTGGGAAAATCAAAAATACGAAACAAAAAATGTCATTATACAAAAGAAAAACGTAAATAATGCATCGTGGTTTGTTGACATGGTTGTTGTTGTTTGTTGGTAGACAACATCGTGTTCAGAAAAAGTAGAAATGTGTTTACAAATTTATTGTTGGCAATAATGACAGTGTATATTTTATTTTCGTATTTACATATTTGTTATTTGGCATTTTCCATTTTTGTATTTAGTATATTTGTTGGTTAGACGAATGTTTGGCAAAAATTTAGTTTTAGACGTTTGGCGAGGCAATTGGCGAGACAAATACGTACGTATTTACAGGAATTTAACAAAATAGCATTGTATGTTTAAGTTTTTAATGTTTATCAAATTTTTGTTAAAAGATTAAATTTGAAATCGATTTGAATTTAGGATTAAGGGTTTGGTGACAGCAGGTATCATATATGTTTTGTTGTTTGTGACTTACATCACGTTATGCTACATCACGTCACTTTACAGTACGATTCACATTTCGTAATACATTACATCAACAACATTTTTACAAAATCGACATCAGCTACAAAATTGTTTTTATATGGACCGTTTGTGTGGAATTATAAAATCGGTTACAGTTATAGAGTTCTGTACAAACGTTGGCTTTTGTACATGCAAAAAATTCAACACCACGGTAAATTAATTCTACATTTTTAATCTAGTCGTGGTTTTCCTTACTGAGGTGAAGCTAATACTTTACGTGGCTTTTGTTGGTGGTTTTGTTTTGATTTGTTGATGGTGCAAAAGTGAAGATGGATGTGGTGATGGTGTAGTCGTTCAACTAGCGCTGCGATTAAAACGACGCTCGCTGCATTTAAGGTTGCACTTCTATTACAGATGCAAAATATTACCTTTGCACAAGACAAACCATCCGCCCCCATAATTAGATGGAGGCAAACCCTCCGTCGCCGACCCCGCCACTCAAAACGCCTTGTTACTAAGATTCCGCCTCACCGCCCCTAGATCCTTAGGTCCGTTAATGCTTTCCCTGGGCATCGATGGCGTCTCGCCCATGTGCGGGGGCGTCCCTCGTGGTGTAAAATTTGGCGTATTACCTGATAAAACCCTCACTAAACCTGACGGCTGTCGTACAAACCGTTCTCTTTCTTCACTATCCACAGTTTCGTATTTAGATAGCCTTTGCTTCAAACTAGCTATTTCGTTTTCTAGATACTGTATCATGTTGTTTTGTAACGCTTCCTCTCTATAACTTGGCCGGGCGTCCGCTGCTGGGACATCCGCTATTTCATTCATAAAAGCAAAAAACAAAATACTTTAAACACTAAAAGTATGACATTTCTGGAATGTTCGTGTGAAACGTTTTGATTCTTTGATGTACCAATGAAAGCAGCAGCAGGATTGTGGTCAAGCAGCAACGCCCCTTTCTCCTGTTCCGTCATTTCTGCCAGTACCTCCTAAATTTCCGCACAAAAACAACACATTTTTGAAGACCATTTTATAAAACGTTGTTACGTTTATACGACAAATATGCATGTATTTTGAAAACAAATCACCTCGCATTCGTCTTCTGTCATGTCAGCTATTATGTCTTTCTTAGGGAAGAATCTATTGAGCAATTCCATAGACCACAATAGCGTAAAATGCGTGGCGAGGCCTGCGACGATTCCGTTGGCGATGGAGTAGGTGAAGGGCATTATTGTTACTACCATGAAACAGGGGAGGCCTTGTTTGTATCGAGAGGACAAAACCCCACACGGGATGAACAACTAGCTGACGGACTACTGAAAATGGGAAACCGTGTGAAACCGGTTTTCGGGTTATCTCTTTGCAACAATTTGGAAAAGCGGATCGCCAACAGCAAAAACCAATCAAAGAAAATCCAGCATCGCAACAACTAGGTAGATTGTCCAACCCCGCGCCAACTCCATGACAACATAGGTCTCATAACAATCCCAAATGCGAACGATATGAGGATGCAAACGATGGTTCTCAACCTCTGCCTACCCACACTGGAAACACACCACACAGCACACAAACCAAGGAACCATACGTCAATCGAAAAATTAGCGATTCCAGAAAAAAATAAAGAACCTTCAAAAAGATCGTCCCAGTGAATGTCCCGCAGAGGCGAGGACATAAACAAGCCAATGACCACCACCGGCGCCGCCGTCACGTAGCTCGGAATCGCTACAATCACCTAATTTCCATAACAAAACCAAAATACCACTAAACTATATTATATTTTCTGCAATTTTGCAAGTAAAAGACGTTGAAAATGTACAGGTGAAAAGAAAGAAGAAAACGCGAACATAATGCCTGCCACCACAGCAGCTAATCCCGTCCGACCTCCATCCATTACTATGGCGCAACTTTCATTAGCTACAATAACCGTACTAGTACCGAAAAAAGCGCCTAAAGCATTAGCTATACCTACAGCCACAAAAGATTGCTTTTGTCCAGGTATTTTGTTATCCTCGTCAAACAAATTTCCTCGTAGGGCTATGGCAAAGCTGACGCCGGACATATCGAAAAGGCATACGAAGAGCATCACCAATATAGCGAAGATAAACTACACAAGCAGACAAAACAAAATTTTATTATTTTTGTTAACAAAATTACCACTTTACTATGTTGTTTTTGTGATTTACAAATTGTTAAATTTTGTAGAAATTGAAAAGGCGTACTGGTAAAGGGTTTGAGGTGAGTTCAGTCAGGGCCTGGTCGGAGAAAATTTCGCCAACGGTGCCGGTGAGGGTGGGCCATTCGAAGAGGCCTTGTTTGTATTGATAGGTTGACACCAGACACAGGATGATAAACGTTCTGAGGCGGGGGTGGGTTTGCGCGTTATGGGGAGCCCTTTCTGTTGACGGAAAAAAGTTTGGTAAAAGAAATCCCGCACAGCGCGCGGAAATGACAGGATCCAAAGGCAACTTGTGTTGATACATCAATTGTGTCGTTACATCGTACATGCCGCGCCAATCTGCCAAGTCTTCACTGATCGCTTTTTGTGGAGGAGGCTTGATTTTAATGTCCGACGGGAATAAAATGAGGAGCGACGAGCATTCCAATGTGAACAAACTGAAAAACGCAGAACTTACACGACACAACCAACACAATGTTTGCACAAATACAAACAAACTGACGATAAGTCTTACCTGCTGGTGCAGGCGCTAAATCAGAAGCCCAGGTGACCCCCGCTAGAAACCAAATCGCTACAAAAATCGCCCCTATCACATTTCTCATCATCAGCCTTAGTTTTTCAACAAAAAAACATTCAACTATAAAAATATTCTCAATTTATAAAAATCAAAAATAACTTGGTTGTTTCAAAAATATAAAACGCGTACAACACAGTAAGAAAGATGCCCAGCAGCCCAATCCATATAGTTGGGTTTCCAAACAGATCCCCAAGTGCCACTAAAGTATCAGGATTAGAGATTACCAATTTCATGATTTGAAAACCGATAAAAGCTTGAAACAAACCAATCCCACAACATATAGCCTTCTTTAGAGGTAATGGCACCTGCGCACATATCCATTCTGTAGCTCCGGCAGCAGCTATAACAGTTAGAATTACACCTTGAATTGCACAAGCTAGTAATGCAGATTGCCATGAGAAACCCATCTGCTGGCATAAACATACTGCAAAATAACTATTTAGACCCATGCCAGATACTACTATGAAAGGTAGATTTGACATAAGGCCTGTGATGACGCAGCCAAAAAATCCAGTTATACATGTAGCAGTGACTATACATTCGAATGGGAACGGATTTGTAGGTGTGCCGGCTACTTGGAGGATCATAGGGTTTACTAGAATTATGTAGGACATTGTCATCCATCCGACCTTTTTTTTATGAAGCAACACAGGATAAAGACTGCCCTCACAAAATCGGGGAAATTGATTGTTGAAGGGTAACCGTTGTTTTTGGAAGATTTTTTGCAAGATTGGAAAAGCGCCGCGCCAAAACCAGATACAACTCGACACAGCGAATACGCAGCTAATGCAACCTTTCCAGAA
>JACLAD010007080.1_pt1 | contig 11385 bp, 11 predicted proteins | sample 8027901 | NCBI WGS metagenome assembly JACLAD01 (sample SAMN15725071, study PRJNA655200) | protist metagenome | isolation source: fluorescence activated cell sorting (FACS) single amplified genomes of... | place: Spain: Blaines Bay Microbial Observatory, Mediterranean Sea | collected 2016-07-05
AAAATATAAAGAGAAAGGGGTATGTGGCTTTCGCTTCTGTTGGATGGTATCTGTTCTTCATCGGAAGTGCAATTGCTGGATTAAGTTTCGCAATAATGGTCGCATTGCAAACCAGATATACAATTTCTGGACTTATAGTTGGTGTCGTCCTTAATACGGTGGGAGTTATTCTGGCCAGTCTGGTACCTGTTGACGAAATTGATTTAGAAACAGAGCTTAGCGAAAAGAACCAAAGATGCCGCCGAACAGTTGTCGTTGGTGGTGTCGGTATCACATTAATATTAGTGATGATCGTACTTATCTCGGTCCCACCATATTTTGTGCAAGCGATCATGATTCTTCAAGGGGTTCTGATAATGGATGACAATAATTACCATTCAGCCTTCTTTGAGCACATCGGCGTTCCTGGGTATCTGCACCCACCAAAAGAGTTTACATTGAAAGTTGCTCAATACGTTATACTATTACCGATGTGTTTTGGACTGTCAACCTTCATGATTGGCATCGACCCACGCTTTTATCTCGACCATTGTCTAATAGAAGGAACTTGCAACTCCGGGTTCGTTACAGATACTGTTACACGCCATTTCAATATTTGGCAGAGCGTGTTAATAGGGGTAGGTATTGGCACGACGTTAATGACCCTAATTGCGATGTATATGTATTGGCTCCGTATGCGCGAGATCCCAGGTGCTAAGGGCGCAAACAAACGCCCGAAAGGTATTGAAACGGCTTGTCTGTTCGACTCGATTTATTTTACAATCATCGCATTGGCAATCACAAATGTCGGCTACGGCGTTGCCTCCGCTATCGCGCAAATTTTTTATGATGCAAAAGTATGGCCATTAATGCAATGGTTCCAAGTTGGTTTTGGGATTTTCCAAGTTTTGGTGATCATGCTCGTTTTGCTTATTGGCAAAGAGGAGTGTTTCAGTGTGCTTGATAGAACCATGGAATCAGATGTCGAGAGACTAATGCATGACGGAAGTTGGCTGTCTGAGTTGGCATCATCTTCTGAAAACTTTGAAAAAGGAGACAACTATTGGGTCTATCGTGAGAAGGAGTTTTCGGATGTGGCATCTGAAAAGGTACACCATATCAAGCGAGAATTCTTTATCAAAGCTACCATCACAGAAGTGACCGAACATCCTCCTGAAATCAGACACTCCAAGAGTCATGCTTCTGAAAACGGGCAAACGAGCAACGAAGCTAGCGTGCAGGTGAGCTTAAAGCTAGAAGTTGATGTGAAAGAAGACTGCTCTCCATGGGTAGCGAAGTACAATGAAATAGAGATAGAAATTGATAATCAGCACTCTCTTGATGAAGCGGCGTTTGATTTGAATGACCGAAGCGTTGACAAGTGGATGGAGCATAACCTTGTTGAGAAAACATGCAAAGACATTTCAATCAACCCTCATCACATGGTGACATTCTATGTGGATTTACCAGTTCAGGATAAGGAGAAAGCTCAACTCTTGGAATGGGCCAAGGCCAATGTGAGGTATTATGAAGTAGAGAAGACTCTTCCCGAAGATATATTTTCGAAATCGCCTCGTGACATTGCTTCAGAAGATCTTGTATCCACATACGCCAAGAGTAAGCCAAGAACTATCGAGAAAAAGGCCGACAAAATAGATTACTTCGTCAGTCACAGCTGGGCAGAGAGCGCCGAAGTAAAGCGAGAGAAAAAGATAGTTCTCGAACAGTTCGGTCAAGAATTCTTTAAGAAGCATAAGCGTATGCCTACTGTCTGGCTGGACAAATACTGTATCAACCAAGAGGATTCTGGTAATGACATCAGCGTAATTCCTATCTACATCTCATGTTGTACCAAGATCCTTGTCTTGTTGACACCCTCATACATGCAGCGACTATGGTGTATCTGGGAACTATTTACCCTATTTATTTTCGCAAAGAAAGAGTTGGCTGTACGAAGATTGGAGATTCGTGTCGTAGAAACGAAGGATGGACAAGAAGACGGACAGTACGAGTCCTTTCTGAAGAGATTAAAAGACTTCGATCCCAACGATGCTCATTGTTTCTCTCCGCAAGAAGAGATGAAATTGAGAAAAATCATGCACGACATTGGTAAGGAGAAGTTGGAGGAGATTAAAAACGAGATCAGGAACATGTTGGAAGGAAAGATGAAAGATCGCAACATATGGTGCGCATGTTCGGACACGACAGGGAAGGACTCAACTGAGAAGACACTTTCGAGTACTCACAACCCCGTGAATGAGCCAGCGATGAAAAGAGACGCCAGTATTGTTGTTGTTGATGTTATACCACCACCATCAACAATATCAACAATAGAAGAGGGAATCGAATTGGGCAATGTGCGCGAAGTGTGTTGATGGCCTAACGTCGGACAGTAGCGCGTGGATGGCAAGAGCACTTGCTCGGGAGAGCATGGCTTGCGCCTCAGCATTGTGTTCTGGAGCAAGTGGGCCTTAGAAGCATCTAGTGTAGTTGTGTGGCTGTATAGTTTTAATGTGATCGTTGTGGTTTTCAAATCTGAAGTGTGTTTTATATACATAAGACAAGTGAACCCTCCTCTGAACGTGGCTGAAGCAAATGCCGAAATGGTGTCCTCCGACCCTGTATAAAATGCAAGATCGCTTCTGCCGCACCATGACCAACACGAAAACGCATTTTCCTGTGTCATCCAATGGCATCGAGTCCGTCAGAGCTTATGTTAGCTCGAGATACTTCCAATTGAGCGCAATGGCGTCGATCGTACCGCCTGACGTGGATGGAACGGGAGGTACAGACCATGCTGTCGATGGCATAATCTCGCAAACACAGTCGATACAGCTTGCAAGTAACAATGGAGATGGCGCCAATGAGACCGCCGACCTGGACGGAAGCGTGTCGGTTGATGCGATCACAGTTAATACCACTGCTCCCTCTTATGACTTCCAAGGATTCTCGTCGACCAACCAAGTGGAGCCATGCGAAGATCAGTGTAAATGCACGCATCCTTACTTCAATAAATGGGACGGCGGATACCATTGCTTCGATTGCCGGTACCGGTTGAACAATACTCCCGAAGCGATAGAGAAGAACAAAGATCGCCTCGCTCTTGAAGCAGAGTTGGAGAAGAACACCCCTGTGGATGTGATAGGGGAAGGCCAATCTGTAGGCAGTATGTCTGCTGCCCGTGGCGTGTCTATTGGCTTTTTGCTGGCATTCACGAAGTTCTACAACTGCTATGACTGGAACTCGTGGGACATCATTCGCAAGATCTTGAAACCAGCCACGGAAGAGCGTAGATGCCGCGTGGTGGAGTTGCCCGAGATGGCAAGCTTTGTAGGCCCTGCCAAGACGTTCATCAGCTATGCGCAAGCTGGCAAGTGGGGCGATCTGGTCGCTGCCATTGCCGATGGTGGTGCTGATTTGGATCGCTGTGTGTGGATCGACTTGTTCGCCATCCGTCAATGGCCTTCCGACAAGCCTGATTTGGACTTTGCTTCTACCATTGAGCACTGCTCGTCGTTCATGGTGGTGTGTTCGTATCTGAAGGAAGTGGATGAGATGGATGCTAATGCAGTTTTGACAGGCCAGACATCAATCTATGATCTCGATATGTCTGTAAAGAGACAGATCTGCTTTGCCCGTGTGTGGTGCTTGGTGGAGGCTCAAAAGGCTTGCAGTATGATTGGCCTACCCTTCATCATGAAAGTAGGCCAACACGTACTAGGGGCAGATGGTTCTCTGGCATTCGATCCTGCTCCTGACGATATGCTAAAAGTTCTCTATTGCAGTGTCGACGTGGAGAAAGCAGAAGCCACGGTTCGGAGTGATAGACAGCGAATCATCGCTGATATTGTTGCTGGCGTGGGAGTGGACAAATTGAACTCTACCATAAGAGGTGCTATAATGGCAGCTATGAATATTAAGAATAGTGCCATGCAATGTGCTGCTTGTGGGGATGGCAATGCTATCCAGACTCTTCTAGCTGATGCCAAGAGTATATTTGAAATATGCGCTGGAGGCTTCGAGAGCCTACTGAAGACATTGCTGGATAGTGCTATCATCACAGATATCAATATGAAGGATGATGATCGTTATGGTGTGACAGCTCTTACGGTTGCTTCTATGAGAGGTCATGAGTCCTGTGTACGAGCCCTGTTAGATGCTGGTGCCGATAAGGATGCCAAGGATGATGATGGTGTGACAGCTCTTACGGATGCTTCTGAGAATTGTCACGAAGCTGTTGTGACTCTTCTAAGCGGGTGGGAATAGCTCTGCGCAGAATAGGTCCAATCTCGTATGAGAGTGTGTATCGAAGAGAGAAGGAGTAGTGGTTAATGTTGGTTGTACTCTGCTGTACTGTACTGTACTGTTGTATTCATAGCATGTAGGCTTGTAGTATATGTAATAATATTATATCGAATACATGGTGGTTTTTGCTTGCATCCCCCTTGGTCATACCGACCAGTCAATGTCACTTCCTAATTTTTGTATTCAGTGGGATTTCGCCATTAACATAGGTCTTCAGCACTACACTGCTCCTTTACGGGACAGATCGAAGCGTTTTTCTGCCGCTGTGCTATTGAATGTCCATTGTCCGCGGAATTTGGGCGGCAGGAAGACCGACTAATCGCATCTCTGGTGAACATGTCTGCTGACAAGAAAGAGCGCCACCGTCCCTCGATGTTTGCGCGCATGTTTTGGGGTGCCAAAGATGAAACATCGGAAGAAGAGGAGAAATCTGTAGACGAGGAGAAGAGAGAGTTCCGTGAATTGAGTACAGAAGAATTGGAGTCTCACAACAGCGAACATATTGCCGGCAAAAATCTACAGGATCTCGCCTTTGGTGGAGACACGATCATGGAAGACCAAGAGGGAGAAGAGAGGTCAACAGAAGTGTCCTCGAAATACAAAGATGGAGACCAAATGGTGAGAGAGATGGAGCAGGACAGTTATGTTAATGAGACGGTCGAAGAGAAGAGGAAAAGATTGGAAATACAGGCATTGCGAGATAGCAGTACTGCTGGGAGTCGTACAGACTTTTGGAAAGCGCGACGGGCGCTACCATTGCCGCCTTTGACAAAGCGTGCTCCACGAGTCTCGACGGCCTCGTCGATTACAAGCAGAGCACCTAGTAGCTTGCTGGAAGGAGAAGAAGGGGGCCTTATGGGAACCACTGAGGGTGCGGAGGGAAATGTTCCCCTAGAGCGGGACACAGGACTCAAGACCAAGATGGTCAGTTCTCTGTCCCATGAGCAACGATCCATATTCCGCAGATATCATATAGAGAGGGCAAAATCCCTCGTAGGTAAGCCCCTCCACCCATCCCACTGCATCCAGCAGGGGGGCGTTTCCATTTTGTCTTTCTATTATCATATTCTATCACCCACTTTGTCGTCATATTTCCCTGATCTGCCGTACCCATTCCTATAGTGAGTAACATACTAACCGAATTGCTGCTGTTTAAACTCCTGACTGTCTAAACATGTACTCCTCGTTATCCCCACCCAGTCGGTGAATCGCAAGAGAGAGAGAAAGAGTTGAACTATCAATTGAAAATGCAAACGAAACTGCGCATTGAGTCTTCTCGGCGCCGCACGCAGCCTACTGCTACAGGGCAGAAGAAAGTTCCTATCCCGAAACCGGAGGGGGCACCCCCAATGCACTTGAGGGGTAAGGATTATTATCTTAAAGAGGCTAGAAAGGATATGCACAATAAGTAGCTTGCCAGCACTCCAGGTAGCACTTGTGTTGAAGTGTAGTGAGTATGGGAGTTTCTTTCACGTTGCACATAGCAAGATAGATCGTACCGGGTCCGGTACGGCACCTATTAAGGAGCGAGAGAGAGAGAGAGAGAGAGAGAGAGCAGAGGGGGGTGGGGTGAACGTTTTGAAGGATGATGTTGTATATATAGTATGCTTTGTAGAGATGTAGAGACTGTCCATACCGAGTTGCTCGCCAGCTATACACATACACTATACCTTACACTGAACCGATGTACATATTTGAGGTCCCCCGCTATTCCTTCCCTGTCCACCCTATACCCTAACCCTAGAATGCATCAATATATATACTCTACATACCTAGACCGGCAAATGAATGCCTGCACTCGTCACTGCGGTATGCACCCCCGTCTGCAGTTGCATTAAGGCTGTGTGTAATTCCGGGTCATGTGCAAGCTTCTCGATCCTAGACTGAAATTGAGCGTCGCTCAACCCATGTCTCTTCAATATTTCACTCTGAGCGGACGTGTGTTTATCTTGTAACACCATTTGGAATGCTTGCAACTGTAATTGATTAGTGAGTTCGCGATCCCGACCATTTGCCACCCACTCCAGTGCGAATTCCTTCGTCTTTTCAATGCAAGCTAATACAATCTCCTGGAATAACTTCTTGACGTCTTGGTCAGTCATGTGGCCCGTACCTGCTGCTCCACCGCCGCTAGTAGCAACAGTATCTCCAGCAGCTTCTCCGTCTGCTTCCATAGGAATCCCAAGACTTGTTAACATCCCTCTGATCTGATTCACTTTGTCTTCAATATTTTTGTTTTTAGGCATATATTCCGCTACTGCTTCCTCTAGTTCGTATGGAGCGATGTCGTACTTACTATGGATGCCATTCTCTGATTCTTTGAATGCAGTAATTGCATGAGGTTTAATATAATATTCCAAAATCTCCTTATCTTCATGTACTTTGCCAGATTGTTGTGCAATCTGTTCCTTAATGCTACCCACAGCTTTCATAAGATTCCTGCTCTGGGCTTGGATGGTTGTGGTGAGGTCATCAAGCATATTCTCTGTTTCCTTTTCAGTAAGCGCAGGCAAAAGGTTATCAGAAGAGGCAATGTATGAGTCGTAGATTAAATAACCGACATAGCATGCAGAACTAATGCCCAGCCAAGTGGTGCCGGTCCAGTTCTTGACATCTCCAATGCTTATGTTCATCTCAAATGCAACCTGCACGAAACACTAGGCAGTAGAAAAGTGATGGAAAGCTGAAGAGAACGAGAAATGCCGGGTCGGATCCCTCTGTCCATAAATTTTGACGGTGAAATTGGGACCATTTGCAATACATTAACTTGCCAATAGATCTCACTTGTCTTTTCTAAGTATAAATTTGAGTTGAAATGGACCCTGAATCGTGGGCCTCTTACCTTGCTCACGGTATTCCGGGCATTGATACTCCTGCTGCTCCTGATAATGGCAAAGAAGCTACTTCTGCTGCTCCAGAGAAGAAAAGTGCCACTAATGTGGACAATGAGAAGGAAAGTTCTGGCTCTTCTAAGAAGACGTCTTCCTCTCAAAAGGACCCTCCTGCCAATAGACGTCCACTAGATGATGTAGAAGGACTCAAGAAGTCTACCTTCTCTATCCCCGAACGAGTCGCAATTGCTGCAAGTGTTGGAGAGGAAGTTGTCACAGAAGAAGAATTAACTGCTTTGTTCACGGCAAAGGATCACCCTATCGTGTATGATGGATTCGAACCCAGTGGTCGTATGCATATTGCTCAGGGCGTCCTTCGTGCAATCAATGTCAACAAATTAACCTCTACTGGATGTTTATTCAAATTCTGGGTAGCAGATTGGTTTGCTCAGCTGAATAACAAGATGGGGGGTGATTTGCAGAAGATCAAGACAGTGGGCTTATACATGATCGAGATCTGGAAGGCTATTGGGATGGACATGACCAATGTGAGTTTCTCTCTTTCCCGTTGCTAGTATTATCTCTCTTCATGGCAGTGATAATGGTAATGAGTATGCTAACACAACCTCTGCTTCGTGCTCGTTCTACTTATATACCCACCCTGTTTCCACTCCTTCTCTATTTCTCACTATATCTTATATCATCTCCATCACGATCATTTCTTAAGGTGCGCTTTTTGTGGGCATCGGATGAGATTAACAGCTACGCTGACGAATATTGGACCATTGTGATGGACATTGCTCGATTGAACAACATCAAACGCATTACTCGCTGTTGTACTATCATGGGTCGAAAGGAAGAAGATGAGATGTCCGCAGCTCAGATCTTTTATCCCTGTATGCAATGTGCAGACGTGTTTTTCCTCAAGGCGGATATATGCCAACTAGGTGAGTATCGCTCATCTGTCTCATTGCATTGAGTATGATTGGGATGATGGTGGTGATGATGAGGAGGAGGAGTATACTAACACATTCTCTGCTTCTGCTTCCTGCCCTTTATACCCCCTCTCACTTTCCATCTTCTTCTCCTTCTCCTTCTCCTTCTCTTACTATACATTATCATCATCATCAGGTATGGACCAACGTAAAGTCAACATGCTTGCTCGTGAGTATGCTAAGGACAAGAAGAAACGCTTCAAGCCGGTGATCATTTCACACCATATGCTAATGGGTTTGAAGGAGGGTCAAGAGAAGATGAGTAAAAGTGATGTGGGCAGGTTTGTGTCACTCCCTGTCCTCTGTCTTCTATGTATCAGTCATGATCACAATCATAGTGGTGAAAATGATGATAATGATGATGATGATGATGAGTATACTAACCTCTACAATCTCTGCTTTCTGCTCTTTCTATTCATATACTCCTCGCTTTCCATCTCTCCTCCTCTTTGCCTTCCTTATTTCACTATACCCTTTATTCTACAGTGCCATCTTTATGGAAGATACTGCAGAAGAAGTTCGAATCAAAATCAAGAAAGCTTACTGCCCACCTGAAGTGGTTGAGAACAACCCTGTGATGGACTATGCGACAAGTATCGGTAAGCTTCCCCACCCATTGATTGCCTTGCCTTATGATGAGTATGATAATGATAAGGAGTATACTAATCTCTGCAATCTCTGCATTCTGCTCTTTCTATTCATGTATTCCTCACCTTCCATCTCCTTCTTTTATTGCACTTGATTGTAATATGTCTTGCCATAGTCATTGCTTATTATGGCTCTATCACTGTCAATATCAAATCGGAAGAGGGTGAAGTAAGTGCTGAGAATTACGACAACCCTGAAGTGTTGAAGGCAGATTACGTCAGTGGTCGTATCCACCCCAGTGATTTGAAACCAGCCGTTACTGAAGCGATCAACCGAATCCTCCAACCTGTAAGAGATCATTTTGCTAGTGGAGAACCCAAGAAACTGCTAGATAAGGTGAAGAAGTTCAAAGTCACCAAGTAGAAGCAGGAGCATTCTGGTGGATACGCAGTGCAAAGAGGTAGTGATGAGTGGTTATGGCAATGTAATATATGTGTATAAAAGATCTTAATGCTCCGTATACAATCGATTACAGTTCAACGACAAAGTACACATGTCTCCCTTCTAACAGCCTCTACCCAACGTCTCGCACAGATCCCTCGCTCTCTGTGCCTTGGTCTTCTTGGCCGCATCTTGTTTGGCTTTCTCCTTCTTCAACGATTCCGCATAAGATTTGTTCTCATTTCGTTTGTCATCTCCTTGTCCTGACATGGCTCTCTGCTTGGCCAATTTGCGCTCGATGCGAGCTGCTTCGTCTTCTTTGGACATGGTGATCTCTGTCGGAGCCATAGACACATCGGCTACATCGTCTGCGAATGCGGGAGAGACCATAACGTGAGGTATTGGAGCGGAGAGAACTGCTGATGCGGCAATAAGACCAAAACTGATTTTCTGCATTTTAGACGCCATTCGAGCACATCCAGGACCAAATGAGTAACCTTCCGAACTTGCAAGGAGTGTCGAAACCACTGTAAGAAAGAGTAGCAAGGTCATCGTGTCTCACTGGTGAAGTTTACCCAGTCTCGCATTTTCTCAGCCGCCGCCCCACCCGTCTCTAGAGTTCAGTCACTCTCCGCAAAATCCATTTGTGTTTTTTGGCACGTTCGCAACACAACGTCACTAGTCTCGCTACTTCGACAGGGCATTGGAGCGGCGATGTACCTCTCGCTTACCTTCGTGGTCTTTTTGTGCCTACTTTCGAGGAATGTAGATGGCTTTGCAAAATGGATGCTGAAGGACTTTTGTACACGAGAACTCCATGTCGGTGAAATTATCATGGGAGATGAAGTGATAATGTCTCAGAGTAGGCATATCTTAGTACACAAGCACGCCTACAATGAAAGGGGAGACAAAGTATTGCTTCCTCTCGAAGGTTTGCAGCAGAATAATGGTACTTATACAATGGAAGATGAGCTGCAAGTCAGTCTCAATGATACCAGAGGACAGTTCGTGTTCGAAATACAGTCCAACAGTGCTTCTGGGGCTCAGTTTGTAGATGGAGGTTGCACAGCGAAGCATCGCCAAGACAAGCAGCATAGTACGCTGGTATTACCCCGAGATGGTAGTGATATCGTACTGGTTGTTGCGTGGGCGACGGGACATGTACAAGTAGCCGTCTCATCACCCATACACATCAAATACAATGGACCACCTCTGCCAGCAGCCACGCAACAGAGGCAAGGAACAGGTGGATTGGACATTAATCTACTGAGAGGGATACCCACTTTGGCATCATTGAAAGCACCGTCACTACCTTCTGGTAGCACTGCAGTGGGTACTGAGAGTATGTTTGGGATAGAAGGAGCATATGCGTGGGTATTGCTGATTGGAGGGGTAGTCGTGGTGCTGTATGGAGTATATAACTTCATCTTCAAGAAATCGCAATATAAAAAGCCTTAAAAGGAAAGGCTACAGAACATGGAGATTCGAAGTAGAGAATGAATAGAGAACGAGTGTTGTAGATATGTACAACTGGTTTATATTTTTCAAGTAGTGTACAGTATAATGTGAAGTTTTGTCAATTATCACCCCCTACCCATCGCGTGTCGCTCCCTCCCTAAACCAAAAACAGGTGCTTTAACACACCTCCACAGGGATTGTGTGTTCCAAACGCTGCTGTGTGCAGTTCGAATAGTCATTTTCTAATCAATTCGGCTCAGGATACCTACTACTGTTGGATGTTAGATATCGAAGAGGTGGACGAGCACATAAACTATGACTCTGCGACTGCAGAACTAGCATTCACCAAAGGTGTGTCTCGACGTGGCCGTGCGTATTTGGATGAAGTTTCTCAATCCATCGTTCGCGATCCCGATTTAACTACCAAGGAGAAAAATGCGATACGCGCTGCTTTCGACAATCTCTCCGAGGTAGTCGCTGATGGCAAAGGAGAATCATATTCCCAAGTAACCCTAAAAGAACTAGATGTTTACGGATTGAGTGACCATCTGATCGAGAAAATTGGATTTCTGGTTTTTGACAGAGAGAATAATGTTGATCGATCACCCCCTCTTCATCGATCTCCTCGTACGTCTGGTGGTGGAAACGGGGGTAAGAATAAAAGGGAGAGTGTCGAGAGTGGCATTCAGAGTCAAATCTCTATGGATGAAGAGTATGAAGATGATTTCGAGACTTCAGATGAGACATACTCAACTTATAGTGATAAAGAGAGAAGGCAGTCAGGGCTG
>JACLAD010008540.1_pt1 | contig 11374 bp, 13 predicted proteins | sample 8027901 | NCBI WGS metagenome assembly JACLAD01 (sample SAMN15725071, study PRJNA655200) | protist metagenome | isolation source: fluorescence activated cell sorting (FACS) single amplified genomes of... | place: Spain: Blaines Bay Microbial Observatory, Mediterranean Sea | collected 2016-07-05
GGGCAGTTTCGTCCTCGCGTGTTACCCCGAGACGACTTCGTTCTACCGCGCCACGGTCGAGTCCGGACCGCATGTGCTCACTCTCGGGACCGGAAAGGTGCGGGCGTGATCTCTTGACCGCGCCAGAAGAGGAGAACAGGGCTGACCCCTCGTGTGGAGTTTGGGCAGAAGAAAGAGACGCAGAAGCTGTACCGGTTGAAGTTTGACGACGACGACGGCCAAGTCCGCGATGTCCCGCTCGAATTGATCTGCGACCCGACGCCGGTGTAGGAGCGACTGGCGGCGCTATCGGCATGGGTAGAGCCTGACGCGCCTCTACCTGTAGCATCAATCTCCCTAACTCACTGCATAGCCTATTCTGGCCTGCCCTGCGCTTTCTCGGTCAAATGGCTCTCACTTCCGCTCAAGGGACAGACCAGCTCGTCAGGCCTGACAAAGAAGGATCGAACCCGCATGCCAGCGGCTAATATGGCATAGAATCTACAACAGAGGGTGACTCGGCAGCTGGCATGTGAACGGGTTTCGTCCTCTAGATGCACTCGGAGGCGTCTTCGCTCGGGACGTAACCTTCGAGGCAGGCGTCTGCACCGGGGAAATAGAACAGAGATCAGCACAAAGCTCGGATGATCCGCACCCAGACGCGCAGCAGATGAAAGACAAGGCTTACGGACTACGCAACCGCCCCGGCGACAGCTCGTCGCGAGCGCGTGCTCGATCCGGGAGCAGTCCCTCCCGCCGAGGGACCGGCACGCGCCGCACTCCTGGTCGTCCGTCTCGACATGCACGCACTCGAAGCCTCCGCGGCCGGTCGGGCACGCTTCGGCACCGAGGGGACACCTTGCGGCGGCGGACTCGCGGCGAGAGGCCCGGCGGGCGGTTTCGATGCCGAGGAGCTTGGCGGTCGGTTCGACGCAGCGGTGGACTTCGAGGTCGCAGATCAGGCCTGTCGAACGCTCGAGTCAGTAAACGGATTCGGGGCGACCTAGGCTGCCGAGAAAGGGCCTGCTCACCTTGGTTGCACGCCTCGCTCGCGCCACAGACCGCATTCTTGCCCGCGCAAATGTTGGCCGGACTGCAAAACAGGCCGTGGTCGAGTCCGGCCGCCTCGTCAAAGTAATCGCCGCACGACTGGAACGCGCCGCCGTTGCTGTAGTCGCACGCGCGGCCAAAGTTGGGTGAATCGGAGCCGGCCTCCTCTTCCTCGTCCTCGTCGTCGAACTCGGCGCTGGGCGGCTGAGATGCCGGATCCCGTGCTGCTGCTTGAGAGGCCTGGACGTGCGGAGCTGTGACAAAGGAGGTGGACGGCGAAGCGGGGTCGACGACGTGCACGACGACCGAAGGGTTGGCGGCGGCGGCGGCGGCGGCTGGCCTTGCGGCTCCACGTCCCAGGGCAAGGGCCGTGCGCGGCTGAGTCGCTACGGGCATGCGATGCTGGTCGGGCGTGTCAAAGTGCAGCTGGCGGGCGGCGGCAGCATGGACGTCGAGGTGGATGCGAGCGAGAGCGAGGGACGGCGCGAGCCACAGGAGGACGGTCGAAGCGTGCATGCCGGTCGCGGGAGCTAGTGCGGTCGGGGCGTCTGGCGATGCGTATGTAAGAGAAAGAGCTCGAGCAAAGAAAGCGAGGAGAACAGTTGAGGCGGAATTTAATAGACGCGTTCCCGCAAAGACCGGCGACGCGACGCGTGCGTTTTTTGCGGAGTAGCGGAACGCGCACGCGCACGTGAGAGCGCGCAGCCGTCACGGATCGACCGCAGCAGCCTCCAGCATTCCTGATCATCTGTGGCTTGATTGCAGCCAGTACATAGCACGTGGTCGGTTCGCCGCAGACGCACGAGGAGACCGGCAGAGGAGACGCGTCGCGGGATAGAGAGCAGGATGGTAGCGATGACGTCGTTCGTCTGCAGGCGGAGCACAGATGGCCGCGCCCCTATGCAAGACGACTCTGGTTGATCCTTTAGCGAGAGCGTGTAGCTGTGCTGCCATCTGCCTGTGCGGGCGGTGCGGAAGGGTCAAAGGAGGGAGAGTACGAGAGGAGCCGATGAAAACGGTGAGGGCGGTTTTACGGTGAAAGCAACTCTGCTTACACCATGCCGGCTGTTCTCTTTGTCTGTCTCGGGTGCGTACAGGCTAGTTTGGCGCAGCTAGCGCAGTGTCCGACCGTCGGAGGAGACCGCTGACCTGGACCGCCATCCCGGACAGCAACATCTGCCGGTCTCCTCTGGCCGAGGCCGTGTTCGCAGACATCGTGCACAAGCGCGGACTCGACATCGAAGTAGACTCGGCAGGGACCGCAGGCTACCATGTCGGCGAGGAGCCGGTGAGTGGTCCCGATCCGGTCTCTCGGAGAGTTTTGCAGAGCTAACCAGGTGCCCTCGACAGGACGAGCGGTGAGGCGACGACAGAAGGATTGATCATCTTGACCGATTGCTCACATAAGACTGCGACCGCAGCTCGGTCGCTGTGTGCCAGAAGCACGGAGTCCCCATCATCTCGACCTGCCGGCAACTCGCGGTACGCTCGTCGTGCTGGAGCTACAGAGCCAGCAACGGCCTACTGACTCTTGCGTGCTGACAACAGAAAGCGGACTTTACCCGCTTTGACTATATCATCGGCATGGTGAGGGAGCAACATTTCTTCCGCAATTTTTGAACAGGCATTAACTGTCGGGGTTTCCCGGACGACCAGGACTCCATGGCATGACCGCTGTCGTTCAGCTCAGGATGTAGTGCAAGGAGCTGAGAAGCTCTCCCCTTTCCGCAGAACATGCGCAACATCGAGAAGGCCAAGCCCGGAAACTCGACCGCAAAAAGTCAGTCCCTCCCGCGAGCGACCTTGCATACTCCGGCGATCGTCTGATAGACCTGTTCTCTCAGTCGCCCTCTTCGGTTCGTTCGGCGACGGCAAGGTCATCGACGACCCATACTGTGCGTCCCTGAAATCCCTCTCTTCTCTCCTCTCGCTCACATCCGCTTTCCCAATCGCAGACGGCGGCCCGAACGGATTCGAAAAGACATATCAGCAATGCGTGCAGTACAGCGAAGGACTGCTGAAGGATATGGGGTACGGCTCAGAAGGTGGCAAGCTGTAGAGAGGATAGAGAAAGGAACGAAGGCTGCCGGCCCGCAGCGGGTTCAGAAGAAGTCATCGAAATCGAAGGAGATAGAGTCGTTGCGGTATGCTTGGAGTGCTTTGGAACGGGGAGTCGGCCGCGGCAGCGTTGCGTGCCGCTCGGCCTTGGTGGGGACCGCAGAGCGAGGCCAAGGACGCTGAGGATGAGAGAGGCGCCTCGCGTGCGGTGCGCGGGGCTGGATCTCCGCCAGAGAGAAGGCGATCGAGCGCGTATTGCTCTCGAGGGGACGCGGAGATGCGCGAGTCGGCTTGTAGTCGACCATCGAATCGAACGAGTGGCGGCGCTGGACGGAGGGTGAGAGCGAAGTTGTGCTTCTCTGCAGTGCGTCTTCCCCGATCTTACGGCTCGTCTGACCACCGAGATCGATCTCGGGTTGCTTGAGCGACCACGGCGAGCGCGAGGCGATCTTGCGCTGGCTGCCTGCGGCGTTCTTGGTGGAAGCGGCGGTGGCGCCAGGCTTGTGATTGCGGTCTCCGACCGTCCCCTTCAGCCTCGGATCGGGGGCCCGGCGGAGATCCTGACGCGCAGCAAGATCCATCGTAGCCTGCGCGATTCCGGTCCTGCCCGAAGCGCAGGCAATGTGCGGTCGGTGCGGGTCCTTACGCTTCTCCGTCCGGACTTCGGCGTCGTCGAAAGAGACCCGCGACCGGCGCGGACGGTCGGGCGAGCGGACACTCGCGTCCTCCCGGCGATTCGTAGCCCGCGCCTTCTCGCGAACGCGCTCAAACCTGTGCGGTTTCGGTTCATCCACAGATGAGGCCCTGGGCGGGGCGCGACCCGTCTGCTCTTCGTACTCGCTCAGGACGCCCCGGACAGCATAGTAGACGGCGGGGTCGACCTCGAGGCCGGCTTTGAGCTCGGTGATCAAAGCCTGCAGGGGGCTCTCCTCGTTGTGCGGAGTGGCTGAGGGAGACGGTCCTTGGCGATCATGCTGAGGCGGGAATCGCTCTCGCCGCGGTTGCCGGTCGGATGCCGGTTCACGCCGCATCCTGTGCTCGGTGCGCCGGCTGCGCTCATCGAACACGTTCGGGTGGCGGTGAGCGACAGCGTGGTCCTCCTCGCTCCCACGATCATCCCGAAGCGATCGCAAAGACTCGGCCCGGAAGATGCGAGGAGCCATGGCGGAGACGACCGTTCGACTGTTTACGAAAGGGAGTCCGTAGCTTGCGGGTTTCTGGAGGCGGCGAAGCGGACTCGATGGTGCGGGCTCGAACCGGCGCGGATCCGTGCTGTCGGGGAGCAGGCTCCAGAGAGGTACGAGGGGGAGGGTCCCGGCGCGGCGAGGTACGGGTCGGACCATAGCATATCGAGGGACGGTGTGCGGACGGCTTGTTGCCGGAGCACTTGCGGGACGAAGGCTCGTCTCGCGCGACCTCCTCGACAATCGTGACTTCCGCATCCGAGGTGAGCTCGGTAACGACAGCCTCGCCAGGCCGAGGCGGACTCCGCGCAACCGAAAAGTCGGTCTCGAAGAACGCGCACGTCCGCGGCGAAGAGGCCGTCGCCTGAACGGGCGAGGCAGAGAAAGCCTCGACATTCGAAAGGACCGTCTTGATCTTGAGCGCCGGTTGAACCGGAGAGGTCCGTGCGACATATGGCGACGGGTCCTGCGCGAGGGTCGGACTAGACCCGGGAGGGGTGCTCGAGTGGACGAGGGGTGTCCGCTCGTTGACGCCGTTCGCGGTCGGGCGCGTCAGGACGAACGTCGGTCCGCCGTCTCGCGACTTCACCTCGAGCTGTCGGCATGTGGTACACGTCAGCTCTAAGCCTTGGGACAGGAGAAGGGAAGGGCTAGCGAGGCCCACCTGATCGCGCGTATCCGGCACGGCGGGTGGCGTGGACGTATCCTTGGCGATAGCGCGAGACGGCGTCTGCTGCGCACCAGCAGACTCCCCGACGTCCCTCGCAGCGAGTACTCCCGCAGCGTCAACGCCCAAGTCGGCGTCCGATCCCGCTGAGCTGACTCCGGGCGTTTCCTCCTCGACGACGACCTCGCCCTGGTCCAGGACTTCCGCCGCAACCTTCGTGCGGGACCATTCGCATCGCTGCTCGGCGTGCCTCAAGTCGTCGGGCGTGTCGCCGGTAGCTTCAGTCGCGGTATTGCCCCGGCCGGGGAGTTCCGCGGAGGCGTTCCCGCCGGCAGGCGGGCGCGTCGTAGCGTCGCTCTCCTGGGAACCCTCGACGTCGATGAGTTGGGACGACTCGATCTCGGGTGCCGGAGTCGGAGAGCGAGGCCGGGGCTTCGGAGGAGAGGAGGGTTCCGAAGTGAAGGCCTCGGACGCTCCGATTTCGGTCGAGGGCCAGGACGACGAGGACGACGACGGGGGGCTGGCGCCGGCGGTTTCGGTGGCGGAAGCGTTATCCATGGCCGGGAAAGTTGTAGCAGAGGAGCGTGTGGGTAAAAGGTGCAGAAAGACGAGGGAGGAAAGAATCGGAAGAGAGACGCGGACCTCCGAGGCGAAGTGGCGGCAAGCGGGCTGAGCGGGGCGCAGAAGCCGTTGCGCCGCAGCGACTAAAAGAACGGCTCGCAGGCTTTTCGTCGAGATGGCGTGAGCAAAAGATGGTAGAAAGAGGGGGAGCTGAGCCCAAGGCGATTCGACGCCCCTGCCTTCAGATCCGGACGGAACCGTCCATCACGGTGACGGCCTTCCCGCGGAGGAGCACGCGGTCTCGTTCAGGCTGCCACTCGACGTCGAGCTGACCTTGTCGAGGGCCCCCTTGCAGGCAGTGCAGGGTTCGCGTGACCTCCGGATGGACCTTGAGCAGCCGCTCGCGCGCCGCCCCGCCCTCGGCGAGGTAGTAGGGTGCGAGGATACAATGCGCCGATCCGGTCTGCGGGTAACAAGACGGTCAATGGAGAGTTGCGGGTTGGGAGCGCCGACAAAGTGACTGACGACGGGGTCTTCCGGGCAGGCTTCCGCCCCGTCGAGCACTCGCGAACAGATGTCGAAGACTTCGGACCGGGACACCTGAGTGAAGATGTAGTAGCGATGCGAATGAGCCTGTTGACTTGCCTCGTCAGTTGCTTCTGCTTACGTCCTTCAGCGGGTATGAGGGTAAGTACTGACGAGACTCGTGGCGTCCAGGCGCGCGTTCGCCAAGTCGATGTTGTCCTGGACCTCGACGACGACGGCGAGTTTGCCGATGCGGACATCAATAACAGCTTCGGCGAGAGCTTCGTTGACGCTCGGAAGCGGCGCGCGGTGATCGCGGAGGTCGTCCGGAGAGGGCTCCTCGACGGCGGTCGAGTCGGCCGGAAAGTCCAGCTCGATCCCGGCCTCGGGAGTTCTGCGCGCCACGAGCGGGCCCGACATGGTCTCGAAGGTGATCTCCTTCCCTCCGGGATGGTGACCTTGAAAAAGGAAATGCGACGAGGCCAAAGTGGCATGACCGCAGAGCGGAAACTCTTGAACAGGCGTGAACCACCGAAGGCGATAGCGTGGGCTCGGTCCTTCGCTTAGGTCGCAGAGAAAGGCGGTCTCTTGCAAGTTGAATTCGATTGCCAGCTTTTGCAGGAGAGCAGCGTCCTCGATGCGTTTGCTGTCGAGGAGGACGACTGCGGCGGGGTTGCCCTCGTAGGGCTTGTCGGTGAAAGCATCGATGACGCTGTACTGCGCCCGAGCGGATTCTGACGTGCTCGACATCTCGTCTAGCTTAGTCTGGGTCAAGCCCACGAATAGCCAAGAGGATGTCGCCGGAGAATGCAAAGGCTCGTTTCGCCGGGAGCAGAAGGCGGCGACTGTCTCGGCTCCTCTGAGGCTTTAGCAGGGTGAAAAGCTCGATATAAGCTCGATAGTATCTTAGTACTGAAGGCTGTATAGAGCGTGAGCCCGCGTTTAGCCAGCCGCGGGTGAGCGTATGCACCCTCCGAGTCGGAACTTGGCGCGGCGGCGAAATCTCAGCAGCTTGACTTCCGACCGCTCACTCGCTTCAGCTCGACGCCCGCGTACAGCGATGTTACGGCTATCTGATTGCGTGGGAGCTTCCTGGACACTGTCTCCTGAGCACCAGGCTGGCCTGCGCTGGCCCTGTGCCCCCTCCGCGCTGCTCGGACTCTCGACCTGAACGCTGCTTTCCCTGTGCCTCCTCGCTCCTCTTGAACTTGTAAGTCTGCCCTCCTGGATCGCACGCACTCGCACGCAACGGTGGTCGGCAACGGCTCCTTCTGGAGATGACGACAACTCAACAAACTGCAAACTCGAAGGCCGGCACCAAGGGACGATCCAAAGAGACGTACCCTGCCGGCTTCGTGACGATCAAACAATATCCAACGCTTAACCTGATCCTACATCTCGACACCACCCTCTGCGTGCGAGTGCGCATGACCCGAGCGCTGGCGCGCACATTCGAGATCCCGAGTCCGAGCGCTGACCTTGCAATCCGTCCGCGTCCAGGTGTCCTCAAGCGCCACTGGCCCTACACAAGCTACGCTCAGAGGGGGCGCGACCTAGCGAACCTACGGCCAGGTCGCTGGCTGCTCCCGCCCACGTCTTGCTTTTCTTCTGCGCTCCCCTCTGCTTCCAACAGCTTCGATTCCCCTTATTCCCCTCCACAGAGGAACCGCGCGCGCGCCCGCCGACAACATGATTACCTGATTCAATTGATCAGAACCGCTAATCTCGAGGCCGGCTGCGTCTTAGCTGCGACACCTTCCCGGTTCGGCCGCAGGTGTCTGCGGGCGGCGGCCAGTCGACGAAGAGCACAAACATATGCACGATGCAATGATCCCTCCCGCGGCGCGGCTGCTCTCTTCCCTTTCTGAGTTTTGCACCGTCGACGTGTCATGCTGCGAGTCTCGGCGTAGACCCTCTGCTCTGAAACGACAGTAACTTGGGACGTCGCCACCGATGCCTCGACCCTCTGCTCCTTACTCTGTGCTACGCATTCCGCCTCTCCCTGCTTGATGTGATCATCTCGGTGCACGAGCAGGTACGCTACAGACCGAAGCGGAACCGCCCTCTTCACGCCTTCGCGCTGAGCTCGATCGCACTGTGTCCCCAACCGCGCACAAGGGCAAGAAGTCCATCAGTCCGTCAGCAACTCATGCCGGAGCAACCGACCGGAGAACGTAAGAAGGTGCTCGAGGCGAGCGGTACGCACTTTTTCGTCGCGCCGAGCAGCGCCGTCAGCTGCAGTTTCTCGCTGCCGCCAGTCGAGAGGCGGTGTCTGCGTCCGCGCAACCATGGGACGAACAAGGGAGCGCCCAGATCGAGACCAAGTCAGTTTTCCGCTCGTCGGACCCGGAGGCGAGGAGAGGACAAGGAAGGCGGGGGACGCACTCGACCTGCGCGAGCTGATCGAGGAAGTAGACCCTGGTCGCCGGCGGGAAACTGACGTCCATCGCAAACTCGTAGATCCCCTGGATGATGTCCTGCAGCGCGAGTCCCTTCTCGGCCTTCATCGCCGAGATACCTGCGCAAGTGCCAGTTCGTGAGCGAGCCGGCGAGATTGCCCCGGAGAAAACCCTCCAGCAAGGAGAGAGAAGGTAGAGGCAACGTACGCTGATACGCCGCCTCGAACGAGTCGTTCATCATCGTCTTCATGATCTGCTCAATGTCCGCCGGCTCCGGGTTGCCCGTGCACTGGTACACCTCGGTCTCGGTCGTGAGCTCGTACGCGGCGTGACATGCCTGTGGACGCGAGAGTATCGGGGAGGTCATAGAGGTGAGTGTCAGAGCGCAGGGCTGGCGGTGTGAATTGCCGCCGCGAGGGGAGGGAGGCGCACCTGAAGGACGTTCAGGGCACGACGCATGTCTCCGCGCGAAAGCTTGAGCAAAGCCCGGCGACCATCTTCTGACAGGTTGACCCTACACGGAATCGCAGTCAGTGTCGGTGCGGCGGCGACAAGGCTTCATTAGGAGCGGTCCGAGAGGAGACCCACTTCTCCTGCGTGATGACATGCTGCAGACGCTTTTCCACCTCGATCTGAGGTAAGGGTGCAAAGCTGCGTGCGCGGAACTGTCAGCCGCCTTTGTAAGGGGGGATAGCGAGCCAGGAAACCCACCGGAAGCGCGTGCACCGGGACTGCACGGCCGGGATGATTTTGTTGACGTAGTTGCAGATGATGCAGAACCGGACGTTCTTCGTGTATTGCTCGATGACTGATGATCCGAACGGTAAGGTACTTGTCAGGGCACAAATGGTGGGAAACAAAAAGAAAAAAAGGAGAGGGAGCGCACCTCGCCGGAGGGCCGACTGCGCCGCCGAGGTCATCATGTCGGCCTCATCCAGGATGATGAGCTTGAAGCCGGCCCTGGCGGACAGAAGCGGGGGTTGATTAATATCATGTCAGGTTAGTGACTGTGTTCCTCTCGCGCAGACTCACATGCCGCCGCCGCCTTGCATCCGCGTGCTCGCAAAGTTCTTGATCTGCTCCCGGACGACGTCGATACCGCGGTCATCGGAAGCGTTCAGCTGCAGACATGCGAGAGCATCAAGTCAGTTCTCGGAATCAGAGGCTCCCAACCGGGAAGGCCAGCTCGCCTCAAGGCAGTTATTCCGAAGGAGCGCGCCGGAACCGTAGATCTTGCGAGCGACCGCCAGGATGGTCGACGTCTTGCCGGTTCCGGGCGGACCGTAGAAGAGCAAGTGCGGAACGCGATTTTTGGAGATGAATTGGTCGACTGGGTGGGCGCGGGTGGGAAGTCAGTCTGCGGAAGGCGGCGTGAACGGGGCAAGGGAGCCGTACTGGTCGAGACGATGTCCTTGTGCGCGACGACATCGTCAAGCGTAGCCGGACGGTACTTTTCGACCCAGGGCAGGTTGTCTGCGAGCGGCAAGCGGACGGGTCGATCTGCAGCTGAGCGGTAGACGAGCGGAAGGGAGGCGACTGACCGGCTGCGAGTTCTGCCAGACCGAGGTCGCCTGCCTTGCCCTTGCCCTTGTCGACTCGGCCATTGCTAGCACCGTTCGACGCGTCTGCCATGGGCGTGTCTCCGTTGGACATGGTTGCGTATGTGAAGCGAGCCTTCAAATGCGAGCGGGATGAAGTCTCGAGGTGGGGAGCGAACAGCTGGCGAGGCGAAGTTGCGGTTCCTGCGGCTCAAGCTGGTGGTTCGGACGTGATCTATTCTGCGCAGGATAGTCTGTATCAGCGTTTGCAAGGGCCGCTTTGGCGTCGACAGAGAAGCCGAGCGATCAGGAGCCAGGAGGAGTTGGAGGTGAGGAGCCCTCGCTGACCGCCCCCAGGGCACCCGGAGCAGGCTAGCCACGACTAGTATGACTCTTGAATGCACTCACGATCAATCTCGCTCGCTGGCGGCGCTGTACAGGCGGTGTGAAGGCGTGAGCAAGGCCGACCCTGAGCGCGCTGCGACGCGTCTCTTCTGTCGCTCTCTACGCCACAGCCTCGGATACAGCTCGATGTACTCGCTCAGCAGGCGTGTACGGGCAAGCGCTGCGCCGCCTATCCCGCGGGCCGCCGAGTGGGCCGCTGCCTTCACTCCGACGCCCGAGCAGCCGCTCCTGAATTTGTCCCAAGGCGTTCCCGGCGCACCGCCGCCACAAGCTATGCTCGACCAGCTCGCAGACGCCGTCAAAGACCCGGGTACGACGGGCTACGGCGCACTCGCAGGCGATCTCGCCCTCCGAGAGGTTGTCGCCGAGGAGGCTACCCGGATCTACGCCGCCCCCGGCCGCATCGCTGTAGAGAACGTCGCCATCACGGCAGGCTGCAACCTGGCAAGCATCTCTCTGCTGTCGCCCCTCCTGCTGCTGCCGTCCCTGATTGCGGCCCCTGCCTTCAGGCATTCTACGCCGCGATGATGGCCCTCGCCGAACCGGGCGACCAGGTCATCCTCGCCACGCCGTGGTACTTTAACCAGCAAATGTCCCTCGAACAACTTGGACTCGAACTCGTGCCGCTCCCGTGCCCTGCTCCGGCGTTTCTCCCTTCTCCGGCCGACTGCGCGCGCTTGATCACCCCTCGGACGAAGGCCATCGTCCTCGTCTCGCCGAATAATCCCACTGGCGCCATCTACCCGCCGGACCTGCTACGAGAATTTTCTGCTCTGGCCGTCGACCGCCGGATCGCGTTCGTCCTCGACGAGACATACCGAGACTTTGTCGACTGGCCGCCGCATGACCTCTTCACCGAGACGCCCTGGCAGGACTACCTCGTCCACTTGTTCTCGTTCTCCAAGTGAGCTTCTCCACCTCATACTCTATCCGAATCTCAAACCGACTCGGACGATCGGCACACAGGAGCTACGCCATCCCCGGCCACCGCCTCGGCGGCCTGCTCGC
>JACLAD010016342.1_pt1 | contig 11373 bp, 6 predicted proteins | sample 8027901 | NCBI WGS metagenome assembly JACLAD01 (sample SAMN15725071, study PRJNA655200) | protist metagenome | isolation source: fluorescence activated cell sorting (FACS) single amplified genomes of... | place: Spain: Blaines Bay Microbial Observatory, Mediterranean Sea | collected 2016-07-05
TTTTTTTTTTAGAATCTACAAATGGGAGGACCTTATCCATTTTTTCTAAAGCATATTTATCAAATCCTTGTTGAGAATTTACCCATTTAAATGCGTCATCTGATCTGACATCTTTCGCAGTATTAAAAATTAATTTAAATCCAACTGCTGACAGATCCTCCATATTTGGCATTTGTGAATCAGGATCGTATTTGCAGAAACCACCGTCTAATACAGTATCCTCCGTACTTGTGTATGGGCATTGGCCTAGACACTGACATGTTGCCATTTCCGGCGTTAAAGTATTTAAATCATTTGAAGTTGGATCTCTTTGATTTGTAGCAATTAACGCACGTGCTTTCATGCTTGCTTGAAATTCCATAAAAGTGGTGTAACATTTATCAATTTGTTTGTTCATTGCGCTCTTAGTGGGTGCTTCTTGGCTTTCAGTTACTAGCTGCACTTTCGTTTTAAACATAGGAGAACCACTACCTCTACAAGATGCTAATTTACACATAATTTCTTTTCCATTATTTGAATCACAGACACCGTCACACTTATCACAAAACCATGGCTTCCATTCCGTATATTGCCTTGTATTTTCCTTGATTCGTTTCAAATAATCATCCCTAGCTTTGTAGACAAAAGAAAACTCCTTTACAGCTGGTGTTTCCTCCAAAAATCCAAGATTTTTAGCCAGTTTATTCTTCTTTTGCATCTTCTTTTGCCTTCGCTTCTCCTTTCTCATTGCCCCTTTCAATTTTTCAAATTCTAGTTGGGCTCTTTCACGATCTTCGGGTACTAATACGATTATATCTTCTTTGTCTATATTATATTCCGTGTATATTTTTTGGCAGTTCTGAAAATTGATTTTTGCTGGTAAATCACTACATTTTAAACCATTGAAAACTGGAAAAGCCTTAACAATCCAGTAACATGCAATGCACTCTTCGGAAACGCGATCATCTTCACCGTCATTTTTCAAATTAGCACATTGCATATTTTTTTCACAATCGTCTGAGTGTATCATGTTGTAATCATGAATTCCAGTACATTTGTCAGTCAACAAATTTCCAGCACTATCGCGACAGTCTTTAGAATCACAAGTTGGTTTTAAGTCTGGAAATTTACGGTGTAACGCAGAACAAATTGCATAAGGTTTCACCTGACAAGCAGTTAAATACTGTATAAATGAACGTACCTCAGGATCGTACAAAAATTTTTGAACCCCTACTTTGCAATGTTCACCGCGTTCACATGGACTTGGCTCAGGTTGAAAATCTGACATGCTAGACACAGCTTTCGATTTATCATCCATTTTTGGTTTTTGTCCATTGCATAAACTTCCACAATTAAAGCCACAAAGTTCACCATCAGAGCAAGGGAACGTCTTTGTACTTGCAGCTACAACTTCTTGGCATATGTCACATGTAACTCCTCGGCCAGTAACTGGTTCTGGTGGTGGTACTGGTTTGGGACTGTTTCCTGGACCAGTGCTGCCTTCTTTCTGTGCGTCCTCATCAGTAGCAGCATTAACGTCTTCTCCACCACTGTCTTGTTTCAACATAGAAGTGTAAGAAGTTGGAGGTTTTGCACGTAAAGTAGCTGATTTGACATAATTACAAAAGACTAACGCAAAAAGAGAAATTATTAAAATTTGTAAATGCCACCTCATCTTTTGTTGCTATTCTACTATTTTATATTTATTTATTATTTACAACAGGAAATTAATATATATATACATATATATATATATACGTATACATACCTAATTATGCAAAGTATTTACCTGTAGTAGTAGTGGAGAAAATTAATCTATAAAAAATCCCCCCTTTGTTTATTATCGCGATATTCCTTTTATTTCATGGTTTTTTTCTTTATCTTCATCAACAAAAAAGTTTCGCCTTAAAATGAACTTAATGATATTTACCTTGTAGAAGCTTTATTGTTTCCAATGCTATTTACCTTGTAGAGATTATATCCACATACTCATCAAAAACGTTATAATTATTAATTTAATGTTTAGTGCTTTTTTACAAAATAAATATATAAATGTAATGTTTACAAAATAAAAGTAATTGCACGAGACAAGATTACCATATACATGTAAATGAGCAACAATGGATGAGATGAATGATTATTTATTTACACAATTGCCAGTTACGCATGCAACGACATCGTACGATAAATTAGAAAAACCAGATGATAATGGACGTTATGCTTTACATTATGCTTGTATGAAAAAAGAAAGTACATTTGGACAAATTGAACGGATTTTATCATCAAATAGACGTGCTAGACGATATCGTGATATCAATAAAAAAATCCCTTTACATTATGCAATCGAACTTGGACCAGATGCAAATGAATCTATCATTGAGCTTCTTTTAACGCATTATATGAAAGGTGCTGAATTTATGGTCTATGAATATGATCGTACATTATTGCACAAAGCAATTATGTTAGGTTGTAAATATGAAATTTTAGAAATGCTTCTTCATGCTTATCCAGACGCTATTACGATGAAAACACTTAATACAGAGCATTTGCCAATGCATTATGGTATATTATATCACTCTCCATATGATATCATCCGATTATTGTATCATGCATATCCAAAGTCATTGGAAATGGTGGATTATCTTGGGCGTACACCCTTGCATATATCTATACGAAATCATTGCCCTATAAATGTTGTTAACTATTTGATAAGACGGCATCCAAACGGAATGAAATCAGTTGATAAAATTGGCAACACACCATTTGCAGTTGCATGTGAACATGGATCCTTTCCTCCAACATTACGTTTATTATATGATTCATGGCCGTTTTGCATTCATACATCTGATTTCGAGGGGCGAACACCTCTTCATAAAGCATGTAGAAAAGGGCAGTATATTACCGTCAAATTTTTACTTCATGTAGGCGCATATACGGATGTGTTAACGCATCAAGGTGAGACTCCTTTCAAAAGGTACGTAAATTTTATATATATATATATAGTGATGGTTAAAATCTAAGTTATATTAATTTTAGTTCCCGTGGTAAATACTACGCTCAATACAAAATAGAAATCATTTCTAACATTTTCATCATCATTACAAAGTATTGGAGATCCGCGGCATCATATTCCAGGTGCAAAAGAACTCAATATTGGCATTTTAAAAACGATTACAATGTTAAGTGGATTGAAAAAAATATGGAGATGGCGTAATCATGATTACTTCCCCCCTCATTTTAGAGCAAGTGTACGAATGATACAGTTAATTGGAAATCGCTTAGGGGAGATTAAACAAGTTGAATTTCCGTGGCAACGGATTTGTAAATATTTGCCAAGAAATTGGTTTGATAGTCCTGACATATTAGAGAGGCAGAAACAGCTTCAACCACATTTGTTTATTGATCGTTATAAATTGGAAATGCAACGAAAAGAGCAAGAACGTATTGCATCAATAAAAAGTGGAGAAGCAGATATTTTTGCAAAAAGAATTCGTATGAAACGAATGATGAAAGTATTTAATAAATATTCAATTGATATAAGTAAATTAGTGATAAAAGAAGCTAGTAAACGCACTATAATGGCATTAATGGGTGGAACAGATACCTCAGATTCAGAGGCTATCATTCAACAAATGGAAGATGAACGTAAAAAACAAGCAGATATTATAGCAAGGGCAAAACGTGCTATAAAAGAGCAAGAAATTGCATTGAAACAGAAATTAATCAACAGAGGTTTAAGAGCCATGGAAGAGGAGGAAGATCCATATGATGCAATGTTAAAAGGTGTGAATGAGAAAGATGAGGATTGGTATGATTATTTACACGAGGGTTGGGGTGTTGATGAAGTGTTCTTTGAACAATTAATACGTGAAGATACACGAATGTTCAAAGACTTCAAGACTTCATTGGAAGAATTGCCTAGTATAACGGACGAGGAAAAAGACGCTAGAAATGCAATTGCTGATGCCAACACATTGCTTCTTAATCAAGCAACACATTTACAAGATGGAATGAAGGATCTTTTGCTAGAGGAAGATATACAATGGGAAGAATATAGTAACGAAATGAAATTTATTGAAATGTTGAAAAGGGAAGAAAAGACGCGTAAAGATGTACAAAATAGACGAAGGCGGGAAGAAATGTGGAAGAGAATGCGACGAAAGAAAAAGAAGAAGAAGAAAGATGAAGGCAAAAGTGGTTATAGCGATGATGAAGATGCATGGAGTTTTGCGACTGATGACGTCATTTCAATTGGCAGTTCCATCGCAGAAGGACTTACTGATGATGAATTGCTTTTCTTTAAACGATTAGAATATGAATTGACAGAAATGGATGATGATTTAGAAGATGAGATGGATGGGGCATATAATTACAAATCAAGAGCAGGTAGCCGAGGTGTTGGAAATGGATATCAATTAGATAGCAGAGGGAGTGATACATTTATGAATATAAATGAGCAGCTTGGGATTAAAAATGAAATTGATGAGGAAGAGGATGCACTGGAAGATGCATTTGGTGCAATGTTACATAAGTAAAAAAGTTCCTACACGTACTGTCCTTCTTTGTATTTATATATATGTTATATCATAAAAAAATTCTTTTTACACACGCACACACACACACACACACTAGTCGATACTATTCATTCTAGATATAGATACTCTCTGACCACCAGGGCTATCAATAATGCGTCTCTTAAATTTATTTAATTTCTTTTCAAGTGAACTTTTTTTCTTTAATTTTTTTCGTTGGGATAACATTTCTTGCGGTGTAATAAATTCACTGGATATTTTGTCATAAAACCAAATTAACATGCATATCAAAAAAAGCATTAAACCTGTCAATACTATCATATATTTATATAAATCGTTTGACAAAGTACACCTCAATTCACAATCTCTCATGGAATTGAAATTATTGTCAGTGCTATCTTTAGATCCATATACTACGTTTAATTGTTGTCGTTCTGCAATTTCGTTGAAATATTTTTCACATAGTTGAGAGCATTTTTTATTTAAATGTGATGTGGACTCTTCAAGCATGATATAATGTAATCCAAACGATAGACTTAAAAAAAATAAAGATTTAACTTTCTGTTCTGGCATGATAAGTTTTCTAATATCAGTTAATATTTGTGATGAAAATAATACTGTAAAAACGCCTTGCGTTACAGTTAGTAACATAGAACTGCCGGATTGAGCTGCGCCGCACAATAAAACTAAAATGGCACCAAAAATAATATTAAAATTCAATAAAAATATTATAAGTTTATTTATTAACCATTCAAAACATAAACAGCGGCATATTGATTGATGTTTATTCTCATGATGGGTATCCCTTGTTGTTCCTTCCATAGATATGATGAAACTTTAATTAAATGATTTAATGTACCGAGAGATTACACTCTGTAAACTTTTAATAAATTCTTCTCTTTTTTTTTGATCCAATATTATATTTACACATGTCAATTCATGTGTTTTTAATCAATCCATTTGATCTTAAAAAAAATGTAATTTTTTTATATATTATAATCTCTTCTTGATGTTTTCCAGAGTTTTGTTTTATATGTGCACTTTTTGAGTACCTGCTGGTATCGAAATGCAATGCACAAATAGGGGCCGATAATATTTTTATATTTTTTAATAATTTACTCTATCATATATTTTAATAAAATATTTTATAATTAATTACCCCGTTTTTCTCACCCTTTCACTATACATCACAATCTCTCTCTCTTGAAAATCTTACTTCTTTAATGCAGCAAATCTTGCTGCTAATTCATCAAAATCAGGTACTGAATCATCGCTTTTTTGTGATTCTACCTTTGGTGCCTCTAATGTTGTTGATGGTGATACATTTATTGCTTTTGCTTTTTCGTCGTTGTCACCGCCACCGCCACCGCCACTGTTACCACCACCACCACCATTGTTATTGTTGTTGTTGTTGTTATTGTCATTATCATTGTTACTACTATCATTATCACCTGGTATTGATACTTGAATCGTTGAACCAGGTTTTACATCATCTGGGATATCAATTTCCATTTCCTCTCCATTTTGTAACTTTAACTTCATTTTATGTCCACTTTTAAAATTTAATGGAACTGTAATTGTAATAGTTTTTTGTCCACTATTTTGTCCGTTTGAGGATGATGGTGCGGATGGTAAACTACTTGAATTGTTGTTATCGTTGTTAGGTAGATTGACTGGTTTTCCATCAACGTGTTTTAAATTAGGTATATCTTGGTTTAAATATTGTCCGTTAATAACAGGAACAGCTGGTTTGCCATCAATAAAGCTGGTATTTACCACAGGTGCTTTATAAGTTGGTGAAGCAAGTAATGCTCCACAATTAGAACAGGCAAAGCGTGGAACGTTGATTGGTACTGCTAATATAGCTTTGCAGTTACCGCATTGGACACGATTTTGCGTAGCTTGCCCATCATCATCATTTGGAACAATTTGCTGCCCATACACTTGTTCCATTCCACCACCAGTTCCAGATTTAATGGAAAATCCAGTTGGTGCCGGCATTGGGTTGGATAAGGATTGTTCTGGAATTGCTTCTTCATGGTCCCATTCAACGTTATGCGCTTTTGCAATCTCTTTCATATATTGCAAAACTAAAAAGGAATTTGGTGGGTTGATACCAAGTTTGTTCACAATTCGATCATTCACAATGCGGTTTTCGTTCATCAATGCTCGCTCTACGAATTTATCTCCATATTTAGCTTTAAACATTTTTCGGACTTTCATTAACTCCGGTATTTCCGTCCGTGCAGCTGCATAAATTACCGTCACTACACTTTCCTGCAAATCTGGTGGACACAACTTCAAACTTTGTATTAACGGCATGCGCTCATGCAACAACTCACACAGCAATGAAATAGTTTCATAAGCTTCCATTACAAAATCTTCGCGTATAATATGCTCCGTTCTAATTCTAGCTTTTTCTTCTTTATTATCAGCTAATAACTGTGCAATTTCACGTTTTAACCCTTTAATTAATTGTGTTTTTTTATTTGTTTGTTGCGCAATACGTATTGATGCCATTTTCAATTGTGCTTTACATTTTTGTCCATTAAACGATGGTCCAAAAAACATGTTGATGTAATAATAATACCAATATTACTTGCTTATTATTAATAATTATAATAATAATAGTGATTTAATTTTATTTTATTTCTATCTAGTTGTTATGTTATAACTTACATTACCTCTTTTTTGTTACTCTTTAATCTACAATATATATATATTTTTTTATATGTGCATACGTGCATGTTAGCACATCATCATTAATGCAACTATTACAGTACAGTAATAGCATAATTACCTGATGGTAAAATAATGTGCAGTAAAAAAATATTGAAGATGGAAGAATTTACCAGGTATACTGTAGTACGTGCGTACGCTCGTAAGTTGAATACCTTAAGGGCATACCACACAGACATACTGGCATACCGGCATACCGCTATTAGGGTTTACTATTTAAGGATTACTGGATTACAGCTTTACCTGTGCCAGGCAAAGTCTAGGACCTAGATTAGTGTGGAGGTGTTAGTGGTGTGGTTTTTCCATACACACGGAAAAAAAAATTCTTCTGAAAAAATCTACTACATAAAAATAATTGAATTGATTATATACTGGTGTACTATATATAGATAAAGGAAAAAAGAGTAACGAAAAAAAAGAAAAACGTTTCATTGCTTTGACGAAGGAAGATCAAATATATTGATATATAGATATATAGATATTTCAATTGCGTTGAAGAAGGAAGATCAAGTATATATATATAGATAGATAGATATATACATATATATCAAACAACTAGTAGTAAAGAACAACATGTCTGCAGTGATTACAGATCAATTTACCCCGGTACGACCAACGAAGGATGGAATACATGGACGTACACGTGCTTGGATGAATGATAAAGCAGCTATTATATTAAAAGACCCACCTATTGTTATGGCAACTGCTGAACGTGTAGCATTTTTAAAACATTTGGATCAAGTGTCTGGTGACTGCTTTACAGAATATATTAATTCAGATGATTCTGGTTTGAATCAAGAGAAAAAAGATATGGTACAACGTGTTGTATTTCAATCTAACTTTGCTGGTATTCCAGAAGGCTCTGAGTTATTTTATGAAATGTTGAAATATAAATGTTTAAGAATGTCTTGTTGCAGAAGATTAGTTGTTCAAAGCCTTTATCAAAATAACATGGGTTTCAAAGATTGGGAAAAAGATCTTGTTATTCATTCTGCATATATTTCCCAATCATATGATCCATATTATCTTGCATGGCTTCGTGCAGTGCAAGATCAAACATTTAACAATGCAGTGAAAGATTCAACAAGCGAAGTTACAAAAGCAAATCGTGAAAGTGAAAAACATTTTTTATCTCCTTATACAATGATTCGTGCGAAAAAGGTGGAAAATGGATATTGTTTTCAAGTTGAACCATATGCTGTGTTTTTCAAGGGTATTATAGATACTGTAATATCTACATTTCAAGATGCAATCAATTGCTTAAGCGAGTATAAAGATGAACCAGATGCACAGAAATTTGCAACGTATTTAACAAGTTATCAAAAAGCACTTGCTTGTGAAAATCCCGATGATTTAGAGGAAGCATGGAAATTTTGTGATTCAAAATGGATGGATACAAAATCTAATATCCAAATTGTTCATGATATTGAAGATGGATATTCCGATCCTTTACGAGCGAAGCAAGGGCCTGATTTCTCATTACGCTTTCTTGATGAAACGTATGGTAGTCAAAATTCACAAATTCAAGATATTCATAAATTGATTTGCAAGTATTATTCATCAAGAGAGACTAGATTAAGTGCTGATGGTTTAACTGCATTGAGTAATACAATGGCTGGGATCTATTACATACCATTTAAAACAGGTTGTTCGTTGGTATTCAGTTACTCCGGTCAATCCATTCCAAATCGTTTAGATGTGAAAAAAGAGAAAGGTGTTAAAATTTATTTTGATGCTATTGAAACAATGGCACGGGTGGAACAAGTGAAATTAAAGGTTCAAGATATTTATTTAAATGGTAAAGTCGAAGTCGTTGATAAATTTAAACCAGATGCAGTTGATCAATTGGTTTGGCATGTTGCTGCACATGAGGTTGGTCATGCAATCTATGGGATTAGGAATATTGCCAATTTTATACAAAAAGAAACAAATATGATGCTTGAGGAACCTAGGGCAGAATTGACTGCCATGTTTACATTACGTTTATTGTATAAGGAGAAAGTATTAAGCTTGGAAGAATTACAAAAGCATTTAGTTCACTTCTGCTTAGATGCAGTACGTTACTTTGCGAAATTTAAAACAATTTCATTGCAGCCTTATATTGTATTTCAAATACATGCGTATAATACTTATTTCAAACATGGTTTTTTATCATTTAAAGAAGACAAATTGGTTTTGGATGTTTCAAAAACATTACCTGTTTTGGATGATTTTAGCAATTTATTTGAAAGTGGCATTTTAGATGCGCTAGATTTAAATAATGAAGAAGGTGGTAAGAAATTGGAAACAATTTTAAGTGAAATGAGAGTACCAACGGATAACACACTGAAAGTTGTTGATTTATGTATGGCATAGGAAAAAATATATATTATAAATATACGAGTGTCATAATATAAATTTGATCTATTAGAGTGGTGAGAAGGTTCATAATTATAGGAGAGGTGTGTTTTAACAAAATTTGTATCTTTTAAAATTACGAGTAGTGCGACCGTTCTTAATAATATCATATATATGATAATATATATTATTTTTATTATTTCAAATAATTATACCTGGTACTTTTTATAAAAATAATAGACGTCTAATGTACAATATAAAAATCTCCCATGCTATGTATCTGCTATGAAAATAACACTATTCATAATGGATGTTGAAGTTATGGATCAGAGTAATAAAAGGTTTACGAGGCGCGAGGCGCGAGCGTATGTCCAACACACAAACAAAAAAAGTACACATTTTTAATGAGAGATGAGCTCATGATGTACACTTTACAATGTATATATATTTATATATGTATACATATACATTCACAGAAAGTTTTAAAAAAAAACAATTACATTTTAAATTAACAATAAATACGTATTAATACTATTTTTAAACAAACAAAAAAACATGTCATTTCCTGAAGTTCCAGAAGCATTAGCTACCGCAGTAAGTCAAGGCTTAGCCAAATGGATTGATGAAGACGAGAGTCATCTTGAGCAAATTCGCAAATTGCAAGGAGAAAGTAATGACACAAATGCACCAGTATTGTATAAAATCATATCTGACCGTTGTAAAGAAAACCCAGGTAGTAAAATGGCACCATGGAACAGTCCAGAGGGTGCAGTTGCTTTCAGAGAATCTTGCAAAAAGAATTATCCAAGCGCATTTGGTAATGTTATGAGTAAACTTGGAAAAAAATAAATTTACAAAAATATGTATATAATATGATATCCTGTGTAATAAAATATAAGTACACTTTGTAACCACACATTTCAGTTTTAGAAGCTCATCGCATTGTAATAAAATAACGCTGCAGTTTGTTATTAATCTGTGTATCGTCTTCGTATTAAACATTTTTTTAAATGACACATGTGTGGATAAATTTTAGTTTTAGATTTTGTTTAAAACATGAAAAATTATGGTGATAAATAATTCGAAGTATCATTATCACATGCAATTTAAAATAAAAAAAGTATATTTACAGCCAGTAGTACCGCGAGAGAGTGTAAAAAAGTTTAAAATTGTGCGCGTATGATTTATAAAATGGGTTTCCGTACACATTTTAATCAATGTTTCAGGAGTACATTAACATTTTAAAATTAATTTTACACACACACCCACACTATTCTTCCAACTTTTGCCTCTTCGTCGTCGTATTCCTATCAACTTCTTCATCATCCTCATTTTTTAAACTAGCAAAATCAATTTGAACTCGTCGTCCCATTATTTGACTACCATCACCTTTTACAGCTTTGATTGCACTGGACATGGATGCAAACTGAACGTGACAAAATCCTTTATTAACAGATTTTTTCCTACCTCTACTTAATTTAACAGTTAAAACCTTTCCAAATCTTTTTTCAAAAACTTCAAATAATAATTGTTCATCCCATTTAAAATCTAAATTACCTACAAATATTGTATCATTTTGTTCTTTTTCATCGATACCTTTCCTAATACTATTGTCTTTATCCCATGTTTTAAACATTTTCCCTTTTTGTATTCGCAACCATCTTCCATCCAGTTCTTCCCCATCCATTTTTATGCATTTATTTGCACCTCTTACATTTTTAAATTCAATTTGGCAAAATCCTTTACTACGTTTGGAATCTTCAAAGGTTGGAAATTCAATACTTAT
>JACLAD010004067.1_pt1 | contig 11372 bp, 20 predicted proteins | sample 8027901 | NCBI WGS metagenome assembly JACLAD01 (sample SAMN15725071, study PRJNA655200) | protist metagenome | isolation source: fluorescence activated cell sorting (FACS) single amplified genomes of... | place: Spain: Blaines Bay Microbial Observatory, Mediterranean Sea | collected 2016-07-05
CAAGCCAAAACACGACTACTACATTTAGCACGAACCGTGCTACTGACACCGTCGTGTATGAACGCGTAACCGCCACAGGACAAGATACCGAAGTCTCGTCTGCCGGTGCGCATAACATTAGATATTGGGACGGAAGCCAATGGACAGAGGAATAGAGGAAGCGATAGAACTGCTTTCCAAAAGAATAGAATCAACAATTGAAATCTTGATGGAACACCTTCAAGACTCAGAACAACGTCTGGAAGACATGGAGCAAAAGATTGATGCCCTTACAAAAGATGTCGAACAATGAGGTGTTAGGGGACACCCCAACACATTTCTTCAAGTCTGGCGGTGCTCTTCGAGCAAACAATTACAGTGAATTAGTCGCGCTAACAGCGCTACTGCCGCAAGACCGCAAGGTTGAATATGACATTTGGTACGATATGAACGATGAAGCCAAAGTACACGGTTATGTATACACCGATGTGGCTAGCCAGTTCTTATACGTTCGCCCCGCTTGCACTGTTCGAACCTACCAAACAATGGTTGAAGCTGCGCAGAACGACATTACTCAAGAAGGAGAAATGTTATACGAGAAAATGCAGCTATGCGCCGACAAGTATCAGCTTAGGAAAGCAAAAAAAGCGCATGACTTTGTAGTCTTCCTGCCAGGCAGCAACATCTTCAATAAGATAGCTAAGATTGAAAAGCTTCAAAACGCAGTATCTCAAGGAGCTAAGTGTAAATTACATCCTTTATCTGCTGCGCCGATGGTTGCGCACTTAAAGCACAAGTTAGGTTGCCAGTCTCTCTTAACGAAAAATCTATCTGGTCATGAATTTATGGCTGAGGCTTCTATAGTCGGGTCTTTTACAAATAGCGAGATGGGGCTTGTTGCCGCCGCGCTTGGGAAAACCGTTTACCTTTTTAACGACGTTAGGGAGATGTATACCTACTCTCCTATCTACAATGCAGTGTTTCCTGGCGGGGTTTATTCCGAAGATAGAATGAGACGAGTACTTTCGTGCAAGTCATCGGGGCTGGTGTCGATACACGCTAACAACCCACAAGAAAACATTGACCTTTTTTTTCGTAGATTCGAGGACGTAGATGTTAGATTACCTAGTTCTTGAAACGAACGAATTATCAGCGTTGACGGTCAATTCGATTAGACAACACGACCCGAGCGCAGATATACGTTGTGTGCCCGCTGAAGAATCGTTTGTTGGAACAGCTCTTAAACATAGCAACCGTTTAACGATGGTTTTAAAAAGCGGCGTTGTATGGCGCGGCTCGTCTTTGGATATTCCAGAACCAGCACAGAATTATGCACTTTGCGCCAGTGAATATGCAGTCTTTGCTGATAACGATAATTTGAGCCATATCTATGAGTTAAAGGGATCACCGCTTGCCGAAGGCATGAAAGATTTAAGCATCTTTATCATAAACCCAGATCTGTGGGACGAAGTCCCTGATACCGATAAAGGCGTTTTGCAAGGTAAGCGCCTTCTTAAAATGCCTCGATACATGAATCACAGAGAAGACGAGTTGGTTACTGAGGGGCTACCTGCTCACAACTGTTTGTACTACGGAGTGCTGGGTATTAACTCGTTGGCCCTCAATTACGTGAGCTGTTTGTTAAATAAATCTGCCTCGGTAACAGAAACTTTGGCGTATGTGTTTGATCACTTAGAACCTTACGTAAATGGCTTGGATAAAAACGATATTCATTTTATAAGAAAAGTAGCAGACAAAACGCGGTCTCGTGTCGGGGTATTACGCGACGGTCTCGCAAAAATTAACGGGGTTTAGGATGACAAGAGTGATTACAAACAAAGATCCAGTAAACAAAGCCGTAACGTTTACGCAGGGGCTTGTAACTATGACGGTTTATCTTGACCCCTGGCCAGATACTGACGAGGAGATTGAATCTCAAGCTACCGCAAAATTACCGTCTTACACTGGTGGTGACATGGTACGAGTTGAATCTACGTTCCCTGGAATGGGTTCTAAAACTTCGGAGGCACTATGAGTCTTACATCAGATATGGAATTTTCCCACCACGGGACCTACGACGAAAAAATAATAGTGTCGGCAGCGGTTAACCAGCCCGCGGGCAGACATATGACTAGAACGTCAACTACTGAGATTGGCCATAATAACGAACAACTAGTGCCCCATCCTACCATTGATGGTCTTATTCGTAGTGGTGAAAACCACTTGTTAATAGATGGCAGTATTACCATAGAGTGGGAACTACCTGACGATGTTACTGCTCAGCAGCGGTCTAACTTTGAATCTTGGTACACATCAAATGACGAAGGTATGCCAGATACAGTAGGAACCACGCTTACTTACGACAGCACAACCAACACATACACTGCATTATACATATGCGAGTTTAGCCACACATCTTGGCGACAGCTACCAGCTAAATGGGCGCCCAACTCAGATACTGCTAAAATGACTCTGGGTGATAACAGTTCGATCATGTGTTTTTTAAGGGTCGACGGTGAGCCCGACGAGTGGACTGTGAAGTATAAAGACGTGCTCAGTGGTACAACAGCAACAATCGATAAAGCAGGTACAACCTGTTACGTAATTTTTTCAAAGGATGTGACAAAAGACGGCGTAACGTTAAACGCTTTTCAGGCTTATAGCATGACTTCTTCGAGCTTTAATATTAGCGCATCTAATAATACTAAGGTAGTAAGGCTTCATCGTGATTAGAGCGTACAAAATCTTCAATGAGTGGCGGCAGATCGAAAAGGCTCATTTTCATGATAAACCAACGCACGTTTTTCGTTTGATTAAGCTATTAGGATTTGAACGTTACAAAAAAACTCGTGACCAGTTATTGGCCAAACCCAAATTCGTAGAGCTTCTAGAACGCGAGACAACACTTTCCGACTTACTTGGTCGTTGGGAAGAGTTTGAGCATGCGCCAGAGGGCTCGTTGGCTAAAGCCTATTATCGCTTTATGACTGCGGATGAGGTAGACCATGCAAAATTTCTTATAGCCTACGAAGAAAACAAGCCTAGCGCCGAAATGTCAGTTTGCGAGGTGTACGACAATCGTGAACGTGATGTTCATGATCTTATACACATTGTTTTTGGCTACACACGTACTCGTTGGGGTGAAGGCGCGACTCTTGTTACACAATATTGGCTTGGTGGAGCGGCGGCTTTTGGCGCGATTATGTTGCTAGGCATGCTGCGCAGCTTTAGACACCGACCTTATTGGTTTTTTGGATTGCTGCGTGGCACAAGAGACGTGTACAGAAGGCAAAAAGGAGTTCCGTTTAGGGAATATCCTTTTGAAGATAATCTCTTAACACCGCTTTCGCAGATACGCGAAGAGCTTGATATTAGTCCGCAGACAAGAGCTATGGGCGTCTGCGAACGGCACTCTACATGGGATTGGAGTAAACGATGATTGATACTTTAGCGATAAGAGAATGGCTCTTTGACGTTTTAATTAAGTTTGACTTTCTTTGGTTAGACGTACCCGATGTTGCTATATGGGGTGCGTTCTATAACGCTTGTGCGGCGTCCTGTTAACTTGCGCTTGGCATATTAGCAGAACTAATATAGGTTGGGAGCATGAAGGTAGAAGAGCGCATATTCGAGGCTATAAGCCGTATTGAACGACATGAAGCCATGTGTGAGGAACGGTCGAAGACGATCTTCAACCGACTCGACACTATTGATGACAGCCTGGCTACGTTGAATCGGATGGTAATTACAGCAGCGGGAACAATAATCTTAAGCATGGGCGGGGTGATTGTTTCGCTGCTTTTTCTTTTGAAGTAGGCAGTAAAATGTATTTCAAACTCAAAGACTTTACTGGCATAGCTCCAGGCGTAGATAACCGTCGTCTTGCTGAATCGTTTGGTCAGATTTCTGAAAACATTGATTTTGAGTCCGGCGCCCTTACCCCTACTACAAACAATACGACTACCACTACCCTATCTAATTCTGTTCGTCGTTCTATATTTTTCTACAACGACACAAACTGGATGCAGTGGAACGAAGAAGTTGACGTAGTCAAAGGCCCCGTCCCAAATGATTCGTTTAACCGGCTTTACTGGACCGGCGAAGATTATCCTCGTGTAGGTACAGCTACTTCAATGATCAGCGGGTCTGTGTATCCGGCGGCTTCATTTAAGCTTGGTATTCCTGCACCTGCTAACGCCCCTTCAACAACTAAATCTGGTACAGCAGACGCTACGCAAACTCCATTTGATGTGAGTTATGTGTTTACGTTTGTCAGTAAAATTGGTGAAGAAGGTCCGCCGAGTCCCCCAAGTACTCCGATTGTGCTGACCGATACTGAGTCTGTTGCACTTTCTATGGGTAACACGCCGAGCGGGAATTACAATTTTGGTAGCGGCGCGTTGAGGCGCATTTACCGATCAAACACAGGTTCTACAAATACACAGTTTCAGTTTGTTGGTGAGATACCAATAGCGACCACGACGTTTACTGATACAAAAAACGGTGACGAGTTAGGCGAAGTATTGCCAAGTGCTACGTGGATTAAACCGCCAGACGATGATTCGTCGTTGAACCCTTCTGGCCCACTTCTTGGTCTGATTCCTGTGGCAAACGGCATTATGGCTGGCTTCACAGGTAATCGTTTATGTTTGAGCGAGCCTTTTTTGCCTCACGCGTGGCCCGTCGGTTACAGAATTACGTTAGAGGATGACATCGTAGCTATCGCTGCTACGGGCAATGGTATTGTTGCGCTCACGAAGGGCCGCCCATATCTTGTAGCTGGTACTGATCCCTCGTCTATGTCTGCCCTTAAAATTGAAGTTCAGCAGGCGTGCGTTAACAAAAACTCTGTTGTTGATATGGGTGGGTATATTTTATACGCAGCTCCTGACGGACTTGTAGCCGTTAGCGGGAACGACGCGCGTGTGGTTACGCAAGGTTTGATTAGCGCAAAACAGTGGAACGCTGACTTTAAGCCAACTTCTATACGCGCCTTTCGTCATGAAGATACCTACGTTGCTTTTTATACTGACGGCAGTACACACAAAGGTTGGGTATACGATCCTCGCGCCCAACAAGCAGCCCTGTCGACTCTTACAGCTAGCGCTGAGACACGTGGTGGCTTCGAACAAAGCGACAATGGCGAGTTGTACTTGATACATGGCTCAAACATCGTTGAGTATCGGAACGGCACTAGTCCAAACACCCTTACATTTAAGTCCAAAGTGTTTGTAACCCCATACCCAACCAGCTTTAGCTGGATGTCTGTGGATGCGGAAGCCTACCCAGTGGAGCTTAAAGTGTTTGGGGATGGTTCTTTAATAGCGCATTACTCTATTTCTTCATCAGGAAGTACTTTTACTCAAGCGACCACTGTTCCCAGCAGCATCTCAAACGCTACACTTCAGGAGCCGGTTATGCGTTTACCGTCAACCGTAGCAAAAGAGTGGGAAATTCAAGTGTCGGGGACTACAACTATCAACGAAGTTTGTATTGCTCAGTCTATTGACGAGGTCAAAGCACTATGACCACTAAACTTCCTGGCATTCCAGCGATTCCGGCTAACCTAGACCCTCAGACTAAAGCGTATCTAAAGGCGCTGACTGAAGTTGTGTTGGTTCGTACAGGCCGTATAGGTGACCCGTTGGATCGTGCGGTTACATTGAGGGAGTTGATTGAGTCTGGACTAGCTGAAAGTTTAAAAAATAATCGTTTTGATCCCAACGAACCAACGATTGTAGATTTTACTTCGCCAGTGCCAGCGAGTGATCTTGCTGTACCTCCCGCTCCGACCTCGCTGACGGCCAGCGCGGCGTTTCAGACAGTTCTACTGGAGTGGAGTAACGGCAATATACAGTTTAGTAATTTTGCTTTTACTGAGATATATCGCCATACATCGAATGTCATTGGTGACGCGGTATTGGTTGGCGTAGTAGCCGGAAATAGATTTGCGGATCAGGTCGATAGTAACTCTACGCATTATTATTGGGTGCGGCATGTATCCGAGGCTGATGTGCGGGGGCCTTTTAACGCAACAAATGGTGTAGTGGCTACAACAGCAGACATCAATGCTGCGGATATAGCAGACCAGGCAGTGAGTAACGCGAAGCTTGCAATAGATGCCGTGCAAGGTGCGGTTATAGCGGCGTCTGCCATTACAACTACGAAGATCCAAGATGACGCAATTTCGACGGCAAAAATAGCTGCTAATGCAGTTACAGCCAATAAAATAGCTGCTAATTCTGTTACCGCCAATAAAATAGCTGCTAATTCTGTTACGGCCTCTGAACTGGTAGCGGGAACTATCACTGCTAGCTCGGGTATTTTGGCGAATGCTTCTGTTGTCAGCGCTACGATCGCGGATGCTGCAGTAGGCAATGCCAAGATTGCTAACCTTGATGCTGGAAAAATCAACACAGGTCAGCTAAGCGCAAACAGAATCAATGTTGATGGCGCAACCATTACAGCTAGCGGGTCGGGCGCGCTTCAGGTCAACACGTTAAGCGCGAATAAAATTACTACTGGGACGCTAAATGGTAATAACGTGAATGTTACTAACATAAACGCTAACAACATCAACAGTGGTCAGATAAGTGCCAATCGTATTGACGTTAATAATCTGATATTACCTGCCGGTGGTGGGCTAGTTAACGGGTCTACTATTGGGTCGTGGAATACCAACCAGATGGCGTATCGGCTTGTTACTAGTATCGGCACAGGCGTGGGGTTTTACATGGGTTATGTGAGGCTTGTTGGTGGCACTAACCATGTAAAAACTGTGTTTCTTGTATTTACTACTTCAACTGCCACTCCTTCTTCTAGCAATACTATTTATGAATCACCGCAGACAAGATTTTTGGCGGGCCATGTAGACAGGTTTTACAGCAACTCAGATTCTCAAAACATTCCAATATCGTTTACTAACTCAAGTCACACTGGATCAGTTTATTTTTGGATTTTTGCTCAAGGTGATAGCGGGCCTGACACTTTACAATCAGCTGAAGCACGCTTTTTTAGACTAGGAATTTCATAATGTCATTGAGTTACACATGGGAATTTGTATCCGCCAACGAGGGGTTACTCGCTGGGATTATCCACACAGTTACGTGGCGTTGTACAGCAACAGATGATGACGGCAACACGGCGACTATTGACGGTTCTACTGTATTTGATGATGTAGCTGTTTTACAGAACCAGCCGGAGCCCTTAACAGGCACGCGTTCTACTTTTCTTGAAAACCCTACGGGCGCGCAGTGTTTACAGTGGGTTATTGATGCACACAATGCCGCCGATTTTCGTTTATCAGCGCTAGAAGCCATGTTAAAGAAAGAGTTATACGGAGATTCTGATGATGAAGCATCTCCTCAACCAGCAAGGACACCACAAGGTGATCAAGTAGATCCTTGGGCTAACCCTAGTTAATGTATTATTAGTGGAGCTAACTATGCACAAAGGGAAATCATGTCAGTTAAACCAGCCGAATACTAAAAAGATTCGGATGGAAAAGCGCAAACCCAACAAGGGTTATGTATCTAGTAAGAAGGAGATGAAGTAATGGGTTATGGACCAAAGAAACCTACTAAACCAAAGAAGAAAAAGAAGAAAACGCCTACGCCTATGAGAGGCAAGCGTTATGGCTACTAGAAAAACAGTACCTGCGCCCAAGGGTTTTCATTGGATGAAAACTGCCAGGGGTAAAGGATACAAGCTTATGAAGAATCCTCCAGGTGGATACAAACCCCACCCAGGGGCCACGTTACGTGCACCGTTTGAAATCCAAGAAAGTCACAAGGTAAGGAAAAAATAATGGATCCAATTAGTACCGGCCTAGCAGGGATGGCTTTGGTACAAAAATCAGTGGAACTGATAAAGAGTAATATTAGCACGGCTAATGATATACGCGACATTGCTGGCGCGATTGACGGTCTGTTTGCTGGCGAGAAACAAGTTCAGAAGGATAGGTTTTCGGACAAAAGCATTATCGGTCAGACCAAGGACGTAGCGGCTAGTGTCATAGATAGCAAGTTGGCTCAGGAGCAAATGCAGGAAATATCTATATTAATAGATAACAGATTCGGTTACGGAACATGGCGCCAGATCGTTGCTGAACGGGCGAAAAGAATACAAAACGAAAAAGAAGCAGTAAAACAACAAAAAGCCGCGGCAAGAAAAAAACGCGAAGAATTTGAGGAAACACTGACGCTTTTTTTATGGGTGTTGGCTGGTGTTTTGACGTTTGGAGGGATTGCTGTAGCGATGATTTTATTATGGCGTGGATAAAATGGTAAACAAAACTGGAAAGTCACGGACGACGGCTCGTAAATCGAAGACAAAATCGAAGTCGAAGGTTAACGAAGCGGGGAATTACACTAAACCTACGATGCGTAAACGGATGTTTGAGCGCATCAAAGCTGGTGGTAAAGGGGGACGGCCTGGCCAGTGGTCTGCTCGTAAAGCGCAGATGTTAGCTGCTGCCTATAAAAAGGCTGGTGGTGGGTACAGGGATTGAGAAGGAAGAACCTATGGCACTCCGCAAAAGCCAGAAAAGCTTACGTAGATGGACGAAACAAAAGTGGCGAACCAAAAGTGGTAAGCCTTCTACACAAGGGTCGAAGGCTACGGGCGAACGTTATCTACCTGCGAAAGCAATTAAAGCTCTTTCTTCCAAAGAATACGCCAAGACTACGGCTGCTAAGCGCCGAGCAACTAAAGCAGGTAAACAACACTCTAAACAACCAAGCAAAATTGCGAGAAAGACGCGCCGTTACAGAAAGAAATGACCGTATAAGAATTTCTGCTGAGGCAAAAAAGAAGCTTTAGTATTAGTTGTACTAATATTGTCTATATGCTATTTGTTTTATGTCGTTAACTTTTTATGGGAGTGCGGCATGCGTGTTGTCGTACAACAACAAGGTGGATACGACGATGGTGCAGATGGGACGAGCTTTATGCGGAATCCGATCAAACCACCTGCACACGTAGGTGGATGGGATCAGTACTTTCGCAAACAAAAGCATCCTATTTTTTGGCGGTTGTTGAAGTTACTTAACCGCTAGAGCCATTGTTGTAGATCAATAGAAAGGCCTGGCCGCGGTCGGGGCAGAGTTCTTTTGGCTAAAAAAACATTGTCAGTATGGGAAGCTCGTAAACCTAATCGCCGCCGCCACAAAAAACGCGGCTTGCACATACGTAAGAAGCTCGGGCCCAAGCATCATATGCGGATTCGCTAGTGTACCTTTGGTACAGTTGAAGTCTAAACATACGAAAACAATGTGATATATTAGCAACTCGCGACTGTAGTGATCTTTGATGTATGTAAACTAAGTCGTTGATTATAGTAAAAAAAGGTACGAGTGACGGAGAAAATCCCTCTCTCTCCGCCATATTTGTAAGTACTTGTTTTTTAGAACAATTATAAGATAGCATGTAGCCTTTGGTACACGGAGGGTACACATGCCATCTTTCAGAGAACGTCATGGTCAGCATCAGGCCATTGTCCGTAAACGTGGTTACGAGCGTGTAGCCAAAACATTTTTTACGAAAGCAGCAGCTCGTTCATGGGCGACGCAGGTCGAAGCGGCTATGGACAACGGATCGTGGACCGATGTCCGTGGTCTACGGTCCACTACTGTTGGTTCAATTATCGAACGCTACATACAAGAAGCTAACCGCGGCGACACGACGTTTGGTAAAAGTAAATTGGCTACGGTTGAGGCAACAGCGCGTCGGTTTGCGAATGTTCCAGTATCTGATTTAACTCCAGAAATAATCTTAGACTACGGCCGTAGTCGACGAGCTGGCCCTAACGGAATCAGTAAATCTACTTTGAATCAGGAGCTAACCTACTTGGCGCAGGCGATTGATTTTGCGCGCACGTTGTGGGGGCTGCAGCTGCCAGAGAATACTGTACGTACGACAATGCGCGTGATGTCTCAGCTTAAGCTGATTGGTAGTAGTAATGAGCGCGATCGTCGGTTATTGCCTGGTGAGTACAAACGTTTGTTACTGGCTGCAGGTACGCATTGGATTAGAGAACTTATACCGATAGCTGTGCATTCAGCGTTGCGCCAAGAGGAGATCCACAAGCTGCGTTTTGAAGATATCGATTGGGAAAATAACTTGCTAAGGGTTAGGGATCGAGAAGAAGAACGCGGGAAAAGTTCCGAATTTTCTACGATTCCTATTCATTTACCTCTACGAAACGCGCTCTCTCGTGCGATGAAATACCGAAAGTCGGGGTCTAACCTTGCTCCATGCGAGCTCTGCAGCTCTATTTCTGACCGTTTTGCACTGATTAGGCAGAAAGCCGGGATAGAAGATTTGAAGTTTCATGATTTGCGACACGAAGGAATTAGTAAGTTTTTTGAAAAAGGTTTGAGCATACCCGAGGTTGCCGTGATTTCAGGCCACAAGGACTGGAAGCAACTCAAACGCTACACCCAGATACGAGCTAGAGATGTTCTTCGGAGTCTGCAATAGCCGAAGATTGTATACGTTCTTCAAAATACTTAGCTACTTCTGTAGTTGGAAACAGATATTTTTTACCCCGCTTTACGTGGGGTATGTCTAAGTTACCAAGGTAAATTTGTTGATAGACCGAGGTTTTTTTTATTCTTTGAAGATCAGCCAGTTCCTGTAGATCCATAAATGGACCGTGCTTCTCTAGAAGCCATTCCGTCAGACTCACGCTCGATGTACTCCTTTAGTCGAGATGTGTACCAGAGACACTTTTCTAAGTCTTGAACGCAGCTGCCTTTGTAAGTACAACGCCAAAGATATTTCATAGCGTTTCCTTTTAGGTAACCCTTAAACTCTTCGGGCGACATGCTCGCTTCGATCGCTTCGATACACTCAACACTGCCTGTGTTGTAATGCTCTGGGTTGTTTACTAAATCGTTCATTTCTTACCCTTTCTGTAATGATATCTCATTACTGTCGCTAATATTGGCATAGCTAATATCTTTTGTCATTGATACAAAACGTAACAAATAGAACTAATAGAGACTAAAACCTATGATCACTAGTTGTTTTTTGATCGTATTCGGTTTAGGTAGGTCTTTTTCTTGAAAGATTTTCCAGCGCTTGACGCCTATTAGTTGTACTAAAAAGAACAAAGCCCCGGTAGTTTGGCGAGGTATGTAGTCGTTAGTAACTGGCCAAGGTAAGCATTCGATAAGTGTGTCTTTTGGTAACACAAACGTCCCTAACGTTTGGCTTGTATCCATTCTTACGCGCACAGCGTTGTCTAAAACATCAAGATTAACGTCTTGCATTTCGTTCAATTTTTTTTCGGCGTCCCCAAACGAATACGTCACTATTGTTTTTTTAACGTGAGGTAACGCTTGGCCTATGTTGGGATCGATGGCTAGTGGGTCTACGTCTAAGAAGTTTGC
>JACLAD010017206.1_pt1 | contig 11370 bp, 10 predicted proteins | sample 8027901 | NCBI WGS metagenome assembly JACLAD01 (sample SAMN15725071, study PRJNA655200) | protist metagenome | isolation source: fluorescence activated cell sorting (FACS) single amplified genomes of... | place: Spain: Blaines Bay Microbial Observatory, Mediterranean Sea | collected 2016-07-05
CTGCAGGGAAATCCCGGCGGCTATAGATTGCTGAGGTAAAATACTAGCCTCGCTTAACCCCGGAGTGGTATTCATCTCTATAAAATGCGCCTCGTCGTTATGAAAAATAAATTCTGAGCGGGTGAAACCTTTCATTTTCAGTTTTTTATAAACAAGTTCGGCAGCTTCCTGTACTTCTTTGGTTTGCTCTTCAGAAATCCTGGCCGGAGTAATCTCCTGGGACTTTCCGAGGTATTTGGCTTCATAGTCAAAAAACTCATTTTCGGAAACAATTTCTGTCACCGGCAATGCCAGCACCTTACCTTCATACATTACGACTCCAACAGAAACTTCGGTACCGTCCAGGAATGATTCGATTATGATCTCATCATCTTCCTTAAATGCCGTTTTTACTGCGGGAATGAGGTCTTCTTCGGTCTTGACTTTTGTGATTCCAAAACTGCTTCCAGCCTTATTGGCTTTGACGAAGCAGGGTAAACCCACTTTTGCAATAATTTCTTCAGAATTTACTTCTTCTCCCTTGTTGAGGAAGTAATTCGTAGCGGTTTTTATTCCGTAGGGCTTTAAGACGCTTATTAGATCGCGTTTATTAAAGGTAAGTGCCGCCTGGTAGAATCCGCAGGTGGTTTGAGGAATTCCCAGCAGCTCAAGATATGCCTGTAAAAGGCCATTTTCTCCCGGGGTTCCATGAATGGTATTAAAAACGCAGTCAAAGGAGATCAATTTTCCTTTGATCGTTACGGTAAAATTGCTGCGGTTGATAGGATATGGGGTGTCGTCATCGGCCACCACAAACCATTCTTTTTGAAGAATGTGAACTCTGTACGGGTTGTATTTGCTGCGGTCAAGGTTCTTGTAAACTACATTTCCGCTGTTTATGGAAATGCGGTGTTCACTGGAATATCCGCCCATGGCGATGGCAATATTTTTCTTCATCACAAATAATAAAGCTTAGGTTTCGTTAACAAAAGTAGGACTATAAAATGAATGTCTGCAAAACCACCTGATTTTATATCTTTGTTTTTTTGAAAACCTATGAATTTTATCAAATTCCTTTTTAGCAAGACCTTTCTAATTCAGCTGTTGTTAGCCGTTTTAGCTGTGGTTTTAATCGTATTTATTTTGTTGCAGTGGCTGGATTACAGCACCAATCAGGACCAGCGAATCGAAGTTCCAAACCTTGCCCGCCTTTCTTTGGACAGGGTGGATGCAACCCTGGAGGAGCTGGAATTGCGCCGGGAGATCCTGGATTCGGCCAATTACAACCCCGATTATCCTCCCTATTCTGTCATTGACCAGGTGCCGCTTCCGGGAAAGCACGTGAAGGAGAACAGGAAAATTTATCTTACACTGAATCCTTCGGGATATCGCACTGTGGAAATTCCGGAGAATTTAATCCGAAGAACCAGAAGACAGGTGGAGCCTACCTTGCGATCTCTTGGTTTTGAAATAGGGACGATCACATATAAACCCGATGTTGCAAAAGATGCAGTTCTGGAGTTGCGACACAAAGGGCAGGAGCTGGAGCCGGGAATGCAGCTAAAGGAAACTTCGAAGATTGACCTTGTTTTGGGAGATGGATCTGGCAGGTATGAAATGGAAGAAGAGGAAGGTGAAAATGTGGATGAATTTGAAAGCGAGGAATATGAACTCTGAAAATAGCAAACCTGAAACTGAAGAGACCGATGATGAACTTTATGAGCATCATAAATTTGTAGCCGATAAAGGTCAGCAGCCGCTAAGGGTTGATAAGTTTCTCATGAATTATATTGAGAAGTCAACCCGCAATAAAATTCAGAAAGCCGCAAAAGACGGAAACATTTTTGTGAACGATGACGCGGTAAAATCCAACTACAAAGTAAAGCCGGGAGATGTGGTGCAGGTGATGTTTGAGCATCCTCCCTATGAATTCCTTCTTACGCCAGAAGATATTCCGCTTGACATAGTTTACGAAGATGATTCCCTGCTGGTAGTAAATAAACCTGCCGGAATGGTAGTGCATCCCGGTCACGGGAATTACAGCGGGACTTTGATCAATGCGTTGGTTTACCACATTGAAAACCTCCCGCAGAACAGCAGTGAACGCCCCGGTCTTGTTCATAGAATAGATAAAGATACCAGCGGACTTTTAGTTGTAGCCAAGACAGAGCAGGCGATGACAAAGCTTTCAAAACAATTCTTTGATAAAAGCAGCGATCGGGAATATGTGGCGCTGGTTTGGGGAAATGTGGAAGAAGATGAAGGAACCATTGAGGGTAACATTGGTCGCCATCCAAAAAACCGACTTCAGAACACTGTTTATTTGGGAGAAGAGGAAGATAAAGGGAAACCTGCGGTTACTCACTTCAAGGTGATTGAAAGGCTAGGTTATGTAACGCTTGTTTCCTGTAAACTCGAAACCGGAAGAACCCACCAGATTCGGGTTCATATGAAGCACATAGGCCACACGCTCTTCAATGATGAACGCTACGGCGGAGAAAAGATCCTGAAAGGAACCACCTTTACAAAATATAAGCAGTTCGTAGAGAATTGTTTCAAAATTCTTCCGAGGCAGGCATTACATGCGAAAACCCTCGGCTTTAGACATCCGGTCTCAGGAGAGTGGATGAGTTTTGATACTCCCATTCCTGAAGATATGCAACAATGTGTCGAGAAATGGCGAAATTATGCTAAAAACCAGAAGGAGTTTATTGATTAGAGATGCCTTCTTTAAGATGAAAAAATACCCCCAACCCCCTGAAGGGGGCTTTTAGCTGAATTTCATTCTTAATTCAGTTTTAAAACATCTATTTCAAAGTAGGACCAATTATTGAAATGACTACGGCAATTTTTGTGCAGGAAACAAAGTCCCCTTTAGGGGATTTAGGGGTAAAAAGGATTTCGCTAAATATTTCAATAAAAATTGCTTTTTGATTTTAGGGGTTTCCTAATTCTGCAACTTTTGATTTTATATCATTAATAACAACCTGAATTTCATTTAAAACTTTCTCGTTCTTAAATCTGATGACATGCAGACTGTAATAATTAAGATGTTCTGTTCGCGTTTTGTCATATTCCATTTTTTCCTTTCTTAAATGAATTTTACCGTCTACTTCAATGACCAGCTTTAATTCATGACAGTAAAAATCAACAATAAATTGATTTAATGGATGCTGCCGACGGAATTTCACTCCAAGTTTTTTATTTGAAAGATGAGCCCAAAGAACTTTTTCAGCTTGTGTTTCATATTTGCGTAATTTTTTTGCCTGCTCATGGATTATTGGAGGAGCTCCATAAAACATGTTGTTAATTGGATCTTTCATAGTTAATAGGTTGTTATAAAGAAAGATAATGTTTTTTTTATTTTGATGTTCATCAAATATTGATCACTAAATTCTTGTTTTAAAATTGGATTTATAAGTCCTTCGATTTATTTAGGTTTACCTTTTCACCCCCAATCCCCTGAAGGGGGCTATAGGCTCAATATCATTTTGAATTGAGTTCTTAAAGCAGGAAGCAAATCCCCTTTAGGGGATTTAGGGGTAGAATAAGCATATATCAAATTTCTCAATACCTACATCAAAAGGAAAATTTCTTGGGCTTTTTCAATAGGAGAGGATATAGTACTTTAGTATTATAAAAATTAAATATACCACTTCGGAAAATCTTCTTTTATGAAAATTGTTATTTCCCCCGCAAAATCCCTTGATTACGAAACTAAATTGCCCACAACACGTGGAACTCAACCTTCTTTTTTGGAAAGAACAGCGCAAATTAACCGGAAACTGGCGCGCATGTCTAAAAAGGAAATTTCAGAATTAATGGGGATCAGTGATAAACTCGCCGATCTAAATCATTCCCGCTACCAGGAATTTGAAGAAGATCATAACAAGAAGAATTCCAGGCCTGCAGTGTACGCGTTCGCAGGTGATGTTTATACAGGTCTGGATGCTTATACCATTCCAACAGAAAAGCTGGATGATCTTCAAAATACCCTACTCATGCTCTCCGGCTTCTACGGAATTTTAAAACCGCTTGATCTTATCCAACCTTACCGCCTGGAAATGGGAACAGATCTTTCTGTGGGACGAAATAAGAATCTATATGAATTATGGAATGAGGACATTACAAATTTCTTAAACAACGAGCTGGAAGAGGATGAATTATTCGTGAACCTTGCGAGCCAGGAATATTTTAAAGCGGTAGACACAAAAAAGCTAAAGGTGCCGGTGATAACTCCGGTGTTCAAGGACTTCAAAAATGGCAAATTAAAGATCATTTCTTTTTATGCAAAGAAAGCCCGTGGATCTATGGTGCGCTACATTATTGATACAGGTGCAAAAACTGTAGAAGATCTTAAAGGCTTTAACTATGACGACTACCGGTACAGTGAAGAAGAATCGGGTAAGGAAAATGAACTGGTTTTTACACGTTGAATAAAGCGTTTGTCTTTTGTTAAATAATTTAAAAAAGGAGGTGTTTCACCTCCTTTTTTTGTTTTATCTTCTTCTAAAATCAGGATTTTATATAACTTAGGAAGTTCAGTCAAATCAACCTAAAAAAGCATTAAAAAAGGATGAAAATAAATAAGGTTTTAGTAGCAAACAGGGGAGAAATCGCTATAAGGGTTTTTAGGGCCTGTACCGAAATTGGAATTCGTACGGTAGGCATTTACACCTATGAAGATCGATATGCCCTTCACCGTTACAAAGCTGATGAATCTTACCAGATAGGGGCAGAAAATGAACCTTTAAAGCCATATTTGGATATTGATGAGATTATTAAAGTAGCTAAAGAAAATGATGTTGACGCAATTCATCCCGGCTATGGATTTCTTTCCGAAAATGCTGAATTTGCCCGCAAATGTGAGGAGAACGACCTTATTTTTGTAGGACCTAAAGTATCGGTGCTGCAATCGTTGGGTGATAAGGTAAAAGCCAAGGAAGTGGCTGTTCAAAATGAAGTTCCTATTATTCAAAGTAGCGAAAAAGATTTGGACAGTGTAGAAACGGCTTTAACCGAAGCCAAGAAGATTGGCTATCCTGTAATGCTCAAAGCAGCTTCGGGCGGTGGTGGACGTGGAATGCGGGTGATTCGCGGGGAAGATGAGCTGAAAAAAGCTTTTCCCGAGTCGCAGCGGGAAGCCAAAAATGCATTTGGGGATGACACGGTTTTTTTGGAAAAATTTGTTGAAAATCCGAAGCACATAGAGATCCAGATCGTTGCCGATCACCATGGAAATATGGTTCACCTATTTGAAAGGGATTGCTCGGTGCAGCGCAGATATCAAAAAGTAATAGAATTTGCGCCTTCTTTTGGTTTAGCTGAAGAAACAAAGCAGAAATTATATGATTATGCCCTTAGAATTTGTAAAGCGGTAGATTACAATAATATTGGAACCGTTGAATTTCTTGTGGACGATGACGGGAGCATCTATTTTATAGAAGTAAATCCGCGTATCCAGGTAGAGCATACAGTAACCGAAATCATTACAAACATTGATCTTGTAAAAGCCCAGTTGTTCATTGCCGGCGGCTACAAATTGTCTGATAAGCAGATAAAAATTGAAAGTCAGGAGTCTTTGAGTACAAACGGCTTTGCCTTGCAGTGCCGCGTTACTACCGAAGATCCTACCAATGATTTTAAGCCCGATTATGGGACGATCACAACATACCGAAGTGCTTCAGGCTTCGGAATAAGACTTGATGCGGGAAGTATTTACCAGGGGGTTTCCATTTCGCCCTTTTTCGATTCCATGCTGGTAAAAATTTCAGCAAGCAGCCGTACGCTGGACGGTGCCTGCAGGAAAATGCGCCGTGCCCTGGCAGAATTCAGGGTAAGGGGAGTAATGACCAACATTGGATTCCTTGATAATATATTAAAACATCCTACTTTCAGAAATGGAGATGTTACCGTTAATTTTATTAAGGAGCACCCGGAATTATTTGATATCAAACAAGGCCGGAACCGCGCAACCAAAATGGTGCAGTTCCTCGGGGATATCATAGTCAATGGGAATGACGATGTCAAAAAACCCGATTTGAAGCGGACTTTTATAAAACCGATGGTGCCTTCTTTTGACAAAACAGGAGATTATCCAAAAGGGACTAAAGACCTGCTTACCGAATTTGGACCTGAAAAGTTCTCGCGCTGGCTGCTCCATGACGGGAAGGTGCATTTTACAGATACCACCATGCGTGATGCGCATCAAAGTCTGCTGGCAACACGCATGCGTACTACAGATATGCTGAAGGTGGCAGAAGGTTTTGCAAAGAACCATCCTGAAATTTTCAGTCTGGAAATGTGGGGAGGAGCAACTTTTGATGTGAGTATGCGGTTTTTAAAAGAAAATCCGTGGGAGCGATTGAGATTGCTTCGGAAAGCCATGCCAAATGTGCTGCTGCAAATGCTGTTGCGCGGTTCCAACGGAGTTGGATATACGGCATATCCCGATAACCTGATCGAAAAATTTGTAGAGCAGGCCTGGGAAAACGGGGTGGATATATTCCGGATCTTTGACAGCTTGAACTGGATGGAATCCATTGCGCCCTGTATTGAATACGTAAGGAAGAAAACCAACGGACTTGCAGAGGGAACCATTTGCTATACCGGAGACGTGATGGATCCTAACGAGACAAAATACAATCTGCAATATTATGTTCAAATGGCCAAAGATCTTGAAAATGCCGGTGCTCATATCCTCGGAATTAAGGACATGGCCGGAATTTTAAAGCCCGATGCCGCTTTTGAACTCGTCTCTTCCATAAAATCCAACGTGCATATTCCGGTGCACCTGCATACACATGACACTTCCTCTATTCAGGCTGCTACTTATCTAAAAGCCGTGGAAGCCGGGGTTGATGTAATAGATGTGGCGCTTGGAGGACTTTCAGGGTTAACATCTCAGCCAAACTTCAATTCTGTTGTGGAAATGCTGAGGTTCCATGACCGCGGAAGAAAATTTAATTCTGAAAAACTGAATGAATACAGCCAGTACTGGGAAGCAGTGAGACGCTATTACTATCCGTTTGAATCTGGCTTACAGGCAGGATCGGGAGAGGTTTACAAACACCAGATCCCGGGAGGACAGTATTCCAACCTCAAACCACAGGCCGAATCTTTAGGTTTGGCAGACAGGTTCCATGAGATTACAGAAATGTACAGCAAGGTCAATGAGCTTTTCGGTGACCTAATAAAGGTAACCCCAAGCTCCAAGGTAGTAGGGGATATGGCGCAATTTCTTGTAAGCAATAACCTTAGTATTGAAGATGTGCTGGAAAAGGGTGATGAGATATCGTTTCCACAATCTGTAGTAAGTTTTTTCAGAGGTGAACTGGGACAGCCGTACGGAGGTTTTCCCGAGAAAGTTCAGAAAGTGATTTTAAAAGGAGAAGAACCCTACAAAGGTCGACCCAATGCGCATTTGGAACCGGTAGATTTTGAAAAAGAATTTGAAGAGTTTAAGCGTACCTTCCAGGAAGGACTGGGAAGAGATGTGGATATTACAGACTTCCTATCTTATAAATTATATCCAAAAGTATTTACCGATGCCTATAACCATCATGTGAGATTTGGGAGTGTTATCAATCTCCCAACAAAGAATTTCTTCTACGGCATGACTCCGGGAGAGGAGATCATCGTGGAACTGGACCGGGGAAAAACACTGTTAATTCAACTTATTTCGGTAGGTGAAGCCAATGAGGACGGGATTGTCAAAATCTTCTTTAAGGTGAACGGGCAAACCAGAACCATAGAGGTTCAGGATAAATCTGTAAAAGTCGAGAAGGTGGTTCATCAAAAAGTGGATAAAGAAAATAAGAAGGAGATAGGAGCGCCGCTCCAGGGATCGCTTTCTTCTATTCTGGTTGAACCCGGAGAGAAAGTGGAGAAGAACCAGCCGCTTTTCGTGATAGAAGCCATGAAAATGGAAACCACAATTACAGCCAATTCCGAAGGGGAGATCGACAAAATTGTCCTTAAAGAAGGAACGATGGTGTTTGCAGATGATTTGGTAGTTGTGATGAAATAACCCCCCACCCCCGAAGGGGGAAGAAAGCAAAACTGTAACGAAGTGACGCTGTGATGGAGTAAAAACAGCGTCACATGTTCACAGCATCACATGGTCACTAATCCAGATAAAATTTCAAATTTAAAACATGTTCCACCACAAACATCCGTATCCACCTTTTATTCCCGAAAATGCTACAAAGTTGATCGTTGGTACCTTACCCCCGCCAAGGTTTACCACGGGAGAATTAAAGGAAGGCGATGTGGATTTTTGCTACGGAAGCCGCGACGGACTTTTATGGAAAGTAATGGATGAGGTTTTCGGTCTCAACCTCAAATATGAAACGACTGCTGAAGCAATTAATCAGCGGGAGAATTTTCTCATCAAGAACGGGATAGGAATTTGCGATACCGTAGAAAGCTGCCGAAGGGAAAGGATCGATGCTTCCGACCTGGGAATGCAGGAAGTGGAGCTAAGGGATATAATTAAGATTCTACGGAGACATACCACGATACAAACTTTGCTTTTTACCGGCGGGAACAGCAAAAACGGCCCGGAATTTTTCTTTCGGAAACTCCTGAAAAAGTACGATCTAAAATTGAAGGTAATTGCGAATGATGTGCCGAGGATTCATCAGTTCGTGCTGGATGGAAGAGCTATAAACACGGTGTCATTGACGGCGCCATCAGGCTCTGCGAACAGGGCCATTGGAAGTATGCAGCTTTATAAGGAACTAAAAAAACAAAACCCCGAATTCAATACGATTGATTTCAGGGTTTTGCAATACCGTCAGTTTCTTGAAGAAGACTAGACGGGATCTTTTTGTTGAGGATTTTTCACCTTTTCGGGCCTCACGTTAAATTTTCTACGCTTAGGCCGCAGTTTACCAAAAGTACCAATAGAAATTTTTCCTCTTTTGGTCTTTTTGTCTCCTTTTCCCATTACTTTTTGTTTTGCTGGTCTTTTATAGTTTCATCGTCAATATCAAAATCATTGGTTTCAATATCACGGTTTCCTATTTCACCACTCAACGGGTCATTGTCACTTCGTCTTTTTTCTTTTCTCTTCTTATGTTTATCTTCTATCTGTCCCATAACATTAAATTTAAATTCTTTCTAATTTAATAAAAGAACAGCATTTTTGACACTAAAAGCCTGTTATAAGAAGGTTAAACTATCTAATCGCTTTAACAAATTCTGGAATTTTTTCAACCCCGTGGTGGGAAAGGTGTTTTATGAAAGCACTTCCAATGATGGCTCCTTTTGAAAATTCTGTAGCCTGTTTGAAGGTCGCCGGACTGTTAATTCCGAAGCCGACAATAGTAGGTGTTTTTAGGTCCAGGTTCGCGATGCGTTTGAAGTAATTGATCTGCTCATCACCAAATCCTACCGTGCTTCCGGTTACACTTGCGCTGCTCACCATATAAATGAAACCGTCGGAGACATTGTCAATATATCTTATCCTTTCTTCAGAAGTTTGAGGAGTGATCAAGAAAATGGGAAGTAAATCATATTTTTCAAAGATTTCCTGATAATGGGTTTTATATTCTTCCACCGGAAGATCGGGAATGATGAGGCCGTCAATCCCAGTTTCTTTACATTTATGGCAGAATTTTTCCACGCCATACTGAAGTATGGGATTAAAATATCCCATAATAATTAGCGGAATATTTACTTTTTTCCGAATGTTGGAAATTTGGCTAAACAGCTTATTGGTGGTCATCCCATTCCTTAAAGCAGCTTCAGAACTCTGCTGAATCGTTGGTCCGTCTGCCAAGGGATCACTAAAGGGAAGCCCGATCTCGATCATATCAACGCCGCTTTTTTCAAGCGCTTCGATAATTCTGGAGGTATCTTCTATTTCGGGATATCCAGCCGTAAAATAGATGGAAAGCAATTTCTGACTTTCCTGTAGTTTTTGGTTTATGCGGTTCATTTTTGTACTGTTGCAGAGACCTCACAGGTTTCAAAACCTGTGAGGTCTGGATTAGTTGGTATTTTTCTACAGATTGAAATGTTCGATATACGTGTTCAAATCTTTATCGCCACGTCCCGAAAGATTGATCACCACCACATCATCTTCTTTGAACTTCCTGTTTTCAAAAATGGCAAGGGCGTGAGAGGTTTCGATAGCCGGAATGATTCCTTCCAGCTTTGATAGTACAAGCCCTGCGTCCATCGCTTCTTTGTCGGTAATAGAAATAAATTCCCCTCTTCCTGTGCGGAAAAGGTTGGCGTGCATAGGACCAACTCCGGGATAGTCCAGTCCGGCAGAGATAGAATACGGCTCAGTGATCTGTCCGTCTTCGGTTTGCATCAGCAGGGTTTTGCTTCCGTGGATGATTCCTTCTTTTCCAAGAGCTGAGGTTGCGGCGCTTTTTCCGGAAGAAACACCTTCTCCGGCAGCTTCCACGGCAATGATTCCCACATCCTCGTTGTCCAGGTAATGATAAAACAATCCGGCGGCATTACTTCCGCCGCCTACACAGGCTACGACATAATCCGGATTTTCCCGTCCTTCTTTCTCCTTCAGCTGAATTTTTACTTCTTCGGAAATCACGCTCTGAAACCTCGCCACCATATCGGGATAGGGATGCGGCCCCACCACAGATCCTATGATATAGTGCGTATCCACCGGATTATTGATCCAGTCCCTGATCGCCTCGTTTGTAGCATCCTTTAACGTTCGGCTGCCCGATTTTGCCGGAACCACGGTAGCTCCAAGCATTTTCATTCGTGCCACATTAGGTGCCTGGCGGGCAATATCAATCTCGCCCATATAAACCACGCATTCAATTCCCATTAGAGCACAAACGGTGGCTGTGGCAACACCATGCTGGCCTGCACCTGTCTCGGCAATTACCCGGTTTTTTCCGAGTTTTTTCGCCATCAGGATCTGTCCAATGGTATTGTTGACCTTGTGCGCCCCGGTGTGACAAAGATCCTCTCTCTTAAGATAGATCTTCGTGTTGTATTTTTTGCTGAAACCTTCGGCAAAATAGAGTGGAGTAGGACGTCCTACATAATCCTTCAAAAGCTGCTTAAATTCCTTCTGAAAAGATTCCTCTTTCATTATTTCCAGGTACTGCGAGCGAAGTTCCTCGACATTCGGGTACAGCATTTCAGGAATATAAGCTCCCCCAAAATCGCCGTAATACCCTCTCTCATCTACTTGATAAGTTGTTTTCATTATATGTTTTTTTACCGTTGAGGTATGATTGTTCTTCTTAATTCTTTCAGGTCTTCCAGGTTTTTAAAACCGGGTTTGGTCTCAAAGCGGCTGTTTACATCAATGCCGTAAAACGTCTTCGGAAATTCAAAATGTTTTAATCTCGTAATTTCCTCCAAACCAATGCCCCCACTGATGAAAAATGGGGTTTCTGA
>JACLAD010013130.1_pt1 | contig 11366 bp, 8 predicted proteins | sample 8027901 | NCBI WGS metagenome assembly JACLAD01 (sample SAMN15725071, study PRJNA655200) | protist metagenome | isolation source: fluorescence activated cell sorting (FACS) single amplified genomes of... | place: Spain: Blaines Bay Microbial Observatory, Mediterranean Sea | collected 2016-07-05
CCTCGTTCTCTTTGGGTTCCTCCTTCGATTCTTTTACACTCAAAGTAGACTCAGGTAAATTTCTTCTTGTTTCGAAGTAAGCAGAGGCAATGATTCCCGAGGGTACCGCAAAGACACCGATACCGAGAAGTGCCACGAGAGAGCCCAACAATTGTCCAAGGAAACTCGTTGGGGTAGCTCCACCAAATCCTGCTGTAAATGGCGTGCTGACAGCCCAAGACATAACTCTGAGAATGCTTCCAAACGCCTCTGGATTTTCATAACGTTCTGCATAGTACATCATGCTGGATACCACAAAGAGCAGGCAAATCATCACAATCAGTGACTTAACGATTTCCAGTAATTTTTCTCTGAGTGTTCGCTTGAGATCATCAAAGGCCCTGGCGTAATGAAATCGCCGATAGATGCGAAGCAAGCGAAGTATTCGTAAAAACCGTATATCGGCAATGCCATGCAGAAAGAAGGGTAGGATTGCTAAAAAATCCATCAAGGCATAGGGGGTCAGTAGGTAGCGGATGCGCCCATGCTGACTAGCAAACTTTGTAACTGCAGGGCAGGCGTAGAGTCGGAGCAAAAATTCTAAGGTAAAAATAGTGACGGAAAAGGCATCAAACCAGAAGAAGGTATCTCCGTATTCTGCTTCGAACTCACTGTCCGTTTCTAGCACGTAGATCAGCAGGTCTAGTCCGATCAAAACAATCACCAGCCGATCCACCCACTTGCCAACGGGGGTCTCATGGTTTTCCAGGATTCTCCAGATCAGTTGCTGCCGCTTTTTGACTTCTTCATCCATCGTCAATTCCTCTACTGATTGTTGGCGATCTATTTCAATCTAGTGTTTGTCCACAGTGGTCACAGACTTTCTGGGAGGTCTTCTCTGAGGTTTTGGTAGATTCGACAGGTTCATGTGACTCTGCAAAGCCTGCAGCCAGAATTCCAGTAGGAATCGCAAACAGACCAATCCCAATGATGGCTGAAGTGGCTCCTAGGAAGCGACCCAGGGTAGTAATCGGAGTCACATCCCCATAACCCACAGTGGTCAGTGTAGCGACTGCCCACCACATGGACTCAACGATGCTACCAAATTTATCAGGTTGCGCTTCGTGCTCTGCATAGTACATCAGGGTTGAGGTGACAAAGAGCAGGGAGAGCATCACGATCAGCGAAGAGAGCAACTCTTCTGATTTGCCAGCAAAAATCTGGGTCAACCTTTGTAGAGACCGTGAGTAGTGGAAGCCTTTCAAAAATCGCAGGACCCTGAGGATTCTCAAGAAACGAGCATCGAAGGCAAAGAAGCTAAAGATCAATTGCAGATAGAAAGGCAGAATTGCCAATAAATCGACCAATCCATGCAGAGAGAATAGGTAGCGTAACCTTCCAAACTTGCCGGAAAATCGCTGTTCTGATGGACAAGCATAGAGTCGAGCAGCCAATTCAACCGTAAAAATGCCAATGGAAATTGCGTCAAAGGTGCGGAATCAATGACCGAATTCGGCAGCAAGATCAGGATCAGTTTCCAAAACGAAGGCAATCAGGTTCAGACGAATTCATCTTCGCACCCAGTACCCTGACCTTCACGACAAGTGACTGGAACACGGCCCAAACCGTTTATGTCTTTGGCGGTCTTCAAGACAATACAACCGATGTTGGCACGACAGAGACTTTGACACTGACTGCCAGTTCCTCGGATGGGGGCTACCATGGCATGACAAAGACTGTAACCGTCAACATCACAGATCAGGACCCACCTTACCCGCTGAGCCAACCAAATCTGACAGGCGCCACAGGTGCTCTTCAACAAGTATCTCTGTCGTGGAATGCAGTGACGCGAGCGGACTACTACCGGATTTTCTGGAAGAAAGATGCAACCAACAACTACGATGGCTTTGATGTCAATGACAACAACACCTACGACGGGGTGATCAGTGTTGGCAATGTGACGAGCTATGTTCATGCGGGTCTGTCATCAGGCAATCCCTACCACTACACGATTGTTGCGGGCAAGGTCGGCTACGAACACGCCGAAACTGCTAGAAGTAATTCAAGGCAGGCAAGCTCAGTGACTGATTTTACCACTGAAACGTTGGGGACAGACAATGATGCAGATCTAGTGGTCTATTATGACTTTGATTCAGGTGGTAGTGGATATCTGGCGAACAAGTCTCCCAACACAGGTGGTGCCTATAACTTGACAGCAGTTGGTTCTGAGATTGTAGTTGCTGGATCACGCTTCACTGGCAACACGGCAGCATATTTTGATGCCGCAGAGGGCTATGCCTTTGCCAATGATGTGAACGACTCGAACATCACCGAACTTTCCAATACAGGCAACTTTACAATCGCAGTTTGGATTTATCCTGATCAGGACATGAGTAACTTCAGTTCTATCATGAGTACAGGTGATCAGGCCGGGAAAAACGCAGGAGCATTTCAGATTTCCCAGATAAGTTCTTCTCCTAATCCCAACAAGATTGGCATGTACGCACAAAACACTGATATCAAGCTAGAAGGCCCAACCATTCTGGACAACACTTGGTATCACGTGGTCTTCACGAAAGAGCAGAATGGTGTGGATAATGGGACAGGAACTTTCTATGTGAATGGAGTGCAAGCGGACAATGAGACGAATTTCACGACAGGCTTCTTAAAGCTGAAGATTGGCATCAACCGAGTCAGCCAGAACAACTGGAAAGGCTACATTGATGAGTTCAAGATCTACAAGCGAGCGTTGGACAGCACGGATGTCTGCGATCTCTTCAAAAACGATGGTCCCCTCAATGATGGTGCGACTTGCCCTTGATCCCAGCCATTGCATGTTGCCTTCTCCCTGAGGGCATGAGTATCTACACATCCTTGGAGCAGAGGTTTTGAGCGATTTTTCGAAAACGCTCTAGTTCGTGTGGAGAATAACTCTGCATGAGTTCGAACAGGGAGAGGAACACCCAGAGTCCGGCCAATAAAGCCGGATGGGTGACGGTCTGCTGATGTCGCATTTGTCGTCCACTAAGTTTGACCAAAAACCCTCTGAGTTCGGCAACCTCCTGGCTTTCGTCGGCAGCAATGGCCCAGACGGTCACACAAGCCATGCTGGCAACCAATAAACGTTTGGCAATCGCTAGGGCCGATTCCTGTTGCCACGCTTCCAGTTGGTGACCAGCCGATTTCATGAGTTTGAAGAACGTCTCGATTTTCCAGCGCCAGTAATACCAAAGCGCAATCGTCGAGGCATCGATGTCTTTTACATTGCTCAGCAACAACCATTCGGCCTCGACCTCTCCGAGGTTGGACAAGATGCGAGATACCACCAGGCGAGCCATCACGGGGGGGCCCGGAACGGGCGTTCTTTTGCCGTTCTTTAAATAGGGTTTGGCTGGCCGACGAAGGGTCACCTCGGCTTCGGCAATCCATAGCCGACGTTTTTTCTCCTCGTCGGTCACTGGGTGCGTCTGACGATATTCGAGCTTGTCTGCGACGGCCTTACAGGCCATCGACGTGCCTTGCAGCTCAACGGTGGGGTTGCCCTTGGCGCGCACGAGCCAGTGAATACCATCGGCCTCCCAGCGGCGCAGATGACCAATGGAGTCGGCTTCGCGGTCCATCACATGAACCAAAGGCCGGGCGAAGTTTTGTTGTTCGAGGTGCGCGATGCAATCACTCACTTCGTCCAAATGATTCTGCACCAACGGCTCCGGCGGGGCATCGTCACCATAGGTAGCGTAACTCCCGTCTGCGCTGACGAGAAGTTGGGCCACCGGTGCGATCGGGTTTCCCGTTTGATCGCTGAGGATCAAGCTGGTTTGTAACTCGTAGCCCAGATCGTCGGGATGTGTCCTTGGATAAATATCGGGCTTGTTGCGATGCCGATAACGTAGTTTCGACCAATCATGGACGCATAAGGCAGATTCACCGCACTGTTGCTGGATTCCAGCGTGCGCCGCTGCCGTCAGGGGTTCTTGCAGTTTGCTCAGCGTGAGGGCTTCATTTTTATAAAACCGCCAAGCCGCCTGCGTGCTTGCGAAACTACTGATTTTGTTCGGGACGGCCTTGAGGCCCGCACTGAGGGCTTCGCTCGCATTCAGGCTCTCGGTGACCAACTGCTCATAGCGACGACAAAGACGTGCATCTAAGTTGGTGAGTTTTTTTTAGCATCCTCTTCCTTTCAAATCGTTTGACTCAGAGTTGTGTAGATACTTATGCCCTCAGGGAGAAGGCAAATCACCTGGCCAATTTTTTGTTAAGCTTTCCTGGTATGGGCCAGGATTCGTTTTCCATTTAAGCTTCACTGAGAATTCGACTCGCCGCTTCCAGGGCACCATCACCGTGGGGAACCTTCAAAGCCTTGAAGCCTGCATCCAGCACTCCCAGCATTCCTAGTGTCATGTGGGCATTGACGTGTCCCATGTGTGCCACTCGGAAGAATCCGTGTCGAGCCGGATCATCCGGTTCTGCCATGCCAATCCCCAATCCGAGAGTGACCCCTGCGCGGTGTTCCGTCCATTTGCGGAGTTCTGTGCCATAGGGGGCTTTCATCGAGATCGAGGTGACCGAGTGAGAGCGGTATCGTCGGTCCTGGATGTTCAGCTTTATCGAACTGCCTACGCTCCAGGCCTCAAAGGCCGCCCAGACGGCTTGGCTGAGCTTGGCGTGTCGAGCCCAAACCTGCTCCAATCCCTCTTCCTCCAACAGCATCGTCAGCGCCTCTCGTAGACCAAACAGATGATGAGTCGGTGCAGTACCAAAGAAATATTCATAGAAGACATCCGGCTTGACGCGTGGACGCACGTCCCAGTAGGGCGTCACGAGGTCAGCCCGTTCCCGAGCTGCCATTCCTCGCTCATTCAGATAGAGAAAGGCCAACCCTGGTGGAGTCATCAAGCCCTTTTGGCTTCCTGCCATCATCACGTCGACACCCCAGGCATCCATCTCGAAGACATCACAGGCAAGGCTAGCCATGCAGTCCACCATCAGCAGTGCAGGATGACCGGTGGACTTGACCAGGGCTCCAAGGGCTGCGATGTCATTCCGCACCGAGTTCGCCGTATCAGTTTGGGCTACGAGAATGGCCCGATAGCGATGTTGCGAGTCTGCTTTCAGCTTCGCTTCCACCTGATCTAAAGCGACCGGTGATGCCTTGCCGAAGTCTATCAGATCCACCTCCACTCCCAGCTTCTGCGCCATGTCCGCCCAGAGTGCCACGAAGCGACCGGTATTCAGCGCCAGGATTCGATCTCCTCGAGAGAGGACATTGGTCAGGGCCGCCTCCCAAACCCCATGTCCGTTAGCAATATAGAAAGCGACCTCCCCAGTAGTCCGGGCCACTCGTCGCAGATCGGGCAACATGCCTTCTACGGTCTCATAGAGCGCGCCTTCATAGATATTTGGGGCAGCCTGGTGCATCGCCTGCAGCACACGATCCGGCATCACTGAGGGACCAGGAATGGATAAGTAGTGGCGTCCATGACCGAGAGACATGTTTTTCTCCTTTTCAATCAATAAATTCTTCAAACCTCACTCCTTATCTACTAGAGCTTTGAAGTTTTCATAATAATTGGATCAGAAAGCTTCTCACAAGGTGAGCGTTAGTTTTCATTTTTGCAATCAGCTTGACCGATTGTCACAATGTATTCAATCAGGAATTCAAGAATTGCTTGGCTGGAGATGAATTTCATTGGTAGGTGGCAGACGCAACAGACTGGCCATCAGCAGCATGGCTCCCACCATCAGGCCGGTCATCACATAGAGGAACTGATCTGATCCCTGCGCATAGAGCAACCCTCCAAGACTCGGCCCAAGCGACGCGATCACCGCTCGGGGCGCAATCATCATTCCCTTGGCACGACCGTAAACCGCAGCCCGAAAGTAAAGATTCGTCACAAAACCATAAGTCACTGTCAATACTCCTTGTCCCATCCCGAACAGAATCATTGCCAAGACCGCCACCTCGACCGCATCACTTTGAATCATCGTCAACGCCAGGGGCATCAGTAAGGTCGCCCCCACTCCAGAGAGCCGCGCATCAAAACGATGTCCAAACTTCATCTCGATCCATCGTCCCACCACCTGAAAGGGACCATATAAACTAGCCAAGACCACCGCTAGCGCAGGATCAGCAAATTTCTCAGAAAAGAGATTGATCCAGAACATGCTGGTAGCCGTGAAGGTCAGATAACCCAGGGTGCTGATCGACCCCATTGTCACTAAAGCCCACTTTTCGGTCTGGGTCAAAATCGACCAGCGGAAGGGCTCAAGGGCTAGCGAGGAATGAAGCGCTTCTTGTTGATAATGCCGACCCAGCACCCAAAATCGCCATGCTCCCATCAGCATCAAAAACGCCAAGCCGAAACAGGTCAGTTGGAGACCAAAAAACTCAAGCATCGGGGCAACACTCAACCAAGTGACCGTGGAGGCTACTCCGCCGTAGAAAGTGATGATTGAAATATGGCGACGGGCTTTGGGCTCATCGAGCTGCACGGCTGAACCAAAGGCCACCTCGTAGGTGCACATCGCATAGGAAACGCCAATCAACCCAAGACAGGCACAAATCCAGACGAATGAAGGATAGAGACTGAGTAGCCCGAGACCCAGCGCTCCGATGAGGAAGCCTCCCTGCATGATGCGCAAGCCCCCAAAGCGATCAATCCACCGGCCGATCACCAACGCCAGCATTCCTTGAATCACCAAAGCTCCACTGACCGCAGCCAGGATCGTGGTTTCGCTCACACCTGCACTTTGAGCCAACGGCGCTTTGAGTTGGGCAAATGCGTAGAACAACAGGCCAAAGCTGACAATCTGGCTGATGCCCAGGGAGTGGACTGGAACTCGACGATGCTGCATGAAGGGACAGGATGAAACAGGATGGGTTGGGGGTGCCTCAAAAATTGGAGCAAGATCAATACTCACTCAGCCTAAGTCTCATATCCCACGCCCATTTACAAATAAAATTGGATTCAATGAGACTTCAAGAACTGTTGCCCAGTGGGGCGAGAGTTTCCGGATAATCGTTCAATCAAGTTTTTCCATCTTCATTTGAGACAATCTGGCTGAAAGTCAGATGAGGGAAATCCAAAATAAAGAATTCAAGGTCGTTGAGGCTTGGGACGGCTGTTGTTTGGAGTTCTGGATTTGCCGGGAGCGGAGGTGCGCCGCTTGCGCTTGAGGTATTCGGGATCACGGGTGAGATTCCGTGAAAGATAGACGTGCTCATTGGGATTACCAAATCCCTCTTTCTTGAAGAAACGCAGGGCCTTCTCGTTATCGGCTTCGGTATCAATCAGGATCATCCGAGCTCCCTCTTCAATGAACAAATCGGTCAGTTTATCGAGCAGGCGTTTGCCGACCCCCTTGCCTTGCCAAGCGGAGTGCACTCCCAACCAGTCCACCCAGCCATAGACCCAGGCGCTTCTTCGTTTCTCCAACATCGCTCCCAAGGCAAATCCGATGATCTCCCCGGCTTCTGTCTCTGCCACCCAGCAGAATTCACCATCTGTGTTGAAATTGTTGATGAAGTCGGTTTCATCCCAAGTACGATAGAGATTGGGCCAATCTTCTGCCGTGTAGAGTTGTTCGCCCAGGGCATAGACCCGATGCAGGTCCTCAAGTTCCATTTCACGAATTTCAAAGCTGCCCTGCGCCTTGGTCGAAGGAAGAACCCCTGTACGGATCTTCGAACGTTGATTTGATCCTTTCGATAGCAGGCGATTGACTTCCTGGGCAATCTACTGAGAGGCCTCTCTAGCCTGGGGCAACAGGTCGCGCTGGTTGATGAAACCATGCACCATTCCCTCCCAGTTTCGCTCCACCACAGGAACCTTTGTATCGCGTAAGCGTTGGGCATAGGCCAGCCCCTCATCCCGTAACGGATCAAATCCGGCCACCAACAGTAGGGTAGGAGGCAGACCAGTTAGGGAATCAGCAAAGAGTACGGAAGCCTCGGGGTGTTTGGGATCTACGGCGGTTGGCAGATACTGCTGAATGAACCAACGCATGGATGCCCGAGTGAGCAGGTAGCCCTCAGCAAAGGATTCGTAGGAGGGTAGACTTTGGGTGAGATCGGTCACTGGATAGATCAGGACCTGCCCTGCCAATTTGAACAGAGCCTGATCTTTGGCTCGGAGGGCTACCGCTGCCGCTAAATTCCCCCCAGCGCTGTCTCCTCCAACTAACAGTTTGTGCGAATCTACTCCAAGCGAGTCCGCGTTTTCTGCAATCCATTGGGTCGCTGTCCAGCAGTCGTCCAGTCCAGCTGGAAAGGAATGTTCAGGGGCTAGCCGGTAGTCTACCGAGACCACCAGCAATTGAGCTTCCTGGCAAAGTGCTCGGCAGAAACCATCCACTCCATCCAGACTCCCCAAAACCCATCCACCTCCATGAAAAAAGATCATCACCGGCAATCCGGTGGCTGTTGCAACTGTGGGGCGATAGATCCGCAGGGGAATTGAACCATTTGGGCCCTCACAGTGCCGCTGCTCCACAGAGCCAACAGGTTGAGGTTCGCTGAGCTGCCATCGGCGACTGGTTTCTTCTGAGATTCTTCGAGCCTCTGGAGGGGCCAGGGTCGTTAGGTCAGGCAGATTCAGGGAAGCACGTAATTGCAGGTAAAGTTGGGCTTCAGGAGCTAAATTCATGAATTCTCAAACTTCATGAGGAGGCAAAACGCAAGGATCGATCAACAATCCAATGATGATGTGCTTGAGTTTGACACCAAATGCGAGCAGGAAGCCAGAGAAATCATGCATTGATGGGAAGGCTTTCGAAGCCCCTCATCTGGCCTGTCGGCCACCTTCTCCCTGATGGAGAAGCCGAAGACTTGATTGATGGAGAAAGTAGCGCAGTAGAGAATTTTCAGTGAAAAGCAACGCAGCGGAAGAAATTTTATAATGAGAGCAGCGGAAGAGGATATGTTAGAAGCAAGTGGAGGACACAAAAAAAGGGAAGCGGTATTTCACGCTTCCCTGTTAATGTTAAGTATTAGGTTGGATTACCAGCTGAATGGCATTGAACCAATTGTTACAGTACCATCTGCTTCATCTTTAACATAATACAGTCTGTCTTGTGCTGGACTGAAATGAATTGCTCTTACGCTTTGGTAAGGAAACTTAATTACCTCCTTATCTAATGTTAATGCTGATTCAGTACCATAAACTGATGATGAAAGCTCAAATGGTACACTCACATTATAAGTACGAACGGAGCCCTCGTCTTGTAGTATAATGAACTTAGTTCCGTCAGCCTTCCAAATAATTTCTTGATGAGTGTCTGTTGAAGTACCCTGACGAAAGTACCTTCCGTCTGTTTCAGCAAGTTTAGTCATTGTTGAGAAATCATATGAACCAGCTAATTCCCACTCTTGACTAATTCCAATGTCGCCCATTCTTGTATATCCACCAACAATCATCCTTGTGCCTTCTGGATTGAATGCAAACGCAGCTGGATGTGTAACTCTAGTATTATCATAAGTTTCAAGAGTATAATCTACTTCTGAATTAAGAGTACTAATATCATATGCGACATCCAAGTCCCATACTCTAATACTACTCTGAATACCGTTGTAACTGGCATCATTCAATCCAATCAACTTTCTGCCATCAGCGATAAATTTGAGGTTATTGGTGAAACAAGTATTCCCAAAATTGAGTGAAGCGTTACAGAATTGGAATCGTTCTGTTCGTGTAGCTGTTCTTGGATCCCAAGTAGTAGCTAAATCATATTGTACAAAACTACCTTCCCCAGTCCAAGTGGCAATAATCAAGTACATTTTGGATCCATCAGGACTGAACTCAATTGCTTCAGCCTTACGAGCAGTGCCGTTAATAGTATTATCAACAGTTGTCTCAAAAGCTGGCTCGTCAGCTAACAACATACCATCAACAGTAATTGTAGTAGGAACTGAAAGTTCGCCTACACCAAGTGGACTTACACCTGCTACTGCATATGTATAGTCTTGTCCTTGTGTAAGATTGTCAAAGTTAATAACAGTTCCACCTGTTACAGTAATATATGGTGAGTTTTCATTAACAGTTCCACCAGTTGAGTAGTAAACATTATACTCATTAATACCTTCTACAGCCTCCCAGCCAACTACTACAGTATCACCAACCCAGTTAGTAGCTGTGGCGTTCTGAGGTGTGCCTGGTAGTGTGTTGTTGTAAATGCTCATAACCTCATCAGCGCTCAGTGTCTCACCAAACACCATCAGCTCATCTATATAACCTTTCCATGATTCTTGGCCTCTTCTATTCAAGCCTACTTTCAACCGGTTAAACTCCGTAATCATCCCTTCGTATGTACCAACGTTCTCACCATTGACGTACAAGTTGGCAGTGCCATTATCCATTGTAACAGCCAAGTGGGTCCAAGTATTCAGCTCGAGTGCATTTGGAGCAGTTAATTTTTGGCTTCCATCACAATGATCTTCACGACAACCATACAGTTGAGGTCTCATATTATCAGTCACATTCAACTGAAAACCTTCACCCCAACTATCAGCTCCTGTATCAAATTCATCTTTAACAGCAGTGGTTGAAAATACTGAAGACCACTTATTCATGTCTTCATCAGCATTAACCCAAACTGAAATACTCCATCTGCCATCAGCAACTTCATCAACATTCTCGTCGTTGAAGTCCAAGTTGTAAGCGTAACCTCCATCACCATCAAAGTGACCTGCTTTACCATTTACACAACCATTTGAATAAGCAATCGAATCACCCGTTGGAGTTAGGTCATATGAGCCAGCAGAGTCGCTCAAGTCACCTTCAAAGGAATAGTAAGCAACTAATCCTTCAGGTTCGTATGTGGAAGGAGTACAACCAAGTGCCAGTGCTGATTCAGTAAGTGGAGTGCCGACTGCTTCTGTACCATCAGCAGCCACTGCCGTTACAGTGTAGGTATAGTTCTGTCCTGCTACCAATGGAGCATGAGCAAACACGATTGGATTAGCACCATCGGCTACCTGCTGAGCGGACACGTCAATAATGTTCTCAGTTCCATCTGATGAAACCCAAGTTAGATTGTAGCTCGTTGCGTTATCTACTGGGCTCCAGGTAACAACAATCTTCTGCTCTTTGGCAGTAAGTGTTACAGTCGGGGCATCAATCTCGGTGCCACCGTCAGTGCCGTCGCCACCGTCACCTGCTCCATCACCTCCGCCTGTACCTGAACCATCACCAGTACCACTACCGCTATCGCCACCGTCAGTACCAGCAACGTCTCCACCATCTGTGCCAGTTCCACCGCCTGTGCTTCCGGCACCGTCAGTTGTACCACCTGAGGAACCTCCGGTTGATCCGGAACCGGAACCATCAGTTGTTCCCCCGTCAGTACCACCTGTACTTCCAGTTGATCCAGAGCCATCACTACCGCTTCCG
>JACLAD010012051.1_pt1 | contig 11365 bp, 7 predicted proteins | sample 8027901 | NCBI WGS metagenome assembly JACLAD01 (sample SAMN15725071, study PRJNA655200) | protist metagenome | isolation source: fluorescence activated cell sorting (FACS) single amplified genomes of... | place: Spain: Blaines Bay Microbial Observatory, Mediterranean Sea | collected 2016-07-05
TAAGTGTAATTCAATACACTCTGCTAGGCAACCCTATTGAAATGCTAGATTTTGTTTTTTCATCTGGTTCAATAGGTCTACCATCCGTAGTTCCCTTTGTGAGAGGTGGTAAGTGTAAAGTCTCATGGAGACTCCCTGGTGAATACGGTCAGCTAAACCTGGAAAAAACAATTCAGGCTAAGGATGATGCTTGCTCGTTGCCTCTGTCGGTCAATAAAAACTTCGTTCATTTGATGATCGAAGTTATTTGTGGGCGGCCTCACGCTAAGGGTGTGGTGGAGGAATTTTCGACGGCCAAAGAGGTCGAAGAGATACTGGCTCGTGCGGGCATGATAGACGAAAATTTAGGTAATTATAAATACCTATTGGATACGTTTACGAGTTCAAAAAATTGTGCCGTAAAGTCTGGTGAGATTCGTATATCAGGTGTTGCTTTAAAAAAACAATACGAGGATTTCAAACTATCTGCGGATAAGTTTGTTTTGGAGGGCTTTGGCCTAAAGGAGTCGATTTCGCAGGCTGTGGTTTCTACAGGTTTGGGACAGGCCATATATGAAAAAGAGTGTGAGAGTGCTCTTTTAAAAAGGTCTGCTAATCGTGCTATCATAAACTTAGCGTGGCATCATTTCATGGTTGAAGTCGCTACCGCTTTAGCGGATTTCCCATTGTTTTTCAGTTTTAAATTCTGTTACCGGCTTCGATTATTCCCGGAACAGTTCCTTTTTTCAAGCATTGCCGGCTTATATAAGCTTTTTTTGAAGTCTTATAATTCCAAGACTCTTGTCGCAAGTGACTTTTTGACTTTCATTGAATCATATTATGCTCCAAGCTTGAATTCTGTTTTTCATTTGAAAAACGTTAAAAACCTTTTAAAGAAAGATTCGTGTTTGTTAAGCCTAAAAAGTTACATACTCTCTAATCGTCTATCAGAGTTGGAAAAAAAGGCTAATAGGCCCTATTTTCAAATTCTAGAAATAGAGCTTTTGGAGGCATTAGCGGAGGGTAAAACTTCTTTTTTGGTCGATATAGATCAAAAGTCTAGTGCCTCTGCTTTACATGCCATTCTTTTTGGGAACAGTGCAATGGCCTACATCACCATGGGCAAAAACAGTGACGGAGTTGTGTCTTTGTTGCAGCGAAAATCTAACCTATTGATAACAAACTTCCAAAAGACTCGAGAAACTGAAGTGAATTTTCCAGAATTCCGTCAGTTTTTAGAGCTACACAGGGGTTTTATGAAATATGGTTTTATGCTGTATCTTTACTCTCAGTCAATTATAGGTCGTGCTGTTGATTGGGTAAAGTTACTGCGTGATAAAGGGGTGTCTCTGGATTCAAAAAAGGCTGACTTTGTTTTAAAGGTCAGTCGCAATTTTACCACGTTTGTTAATGATCAAATTCCTGGTATCTCTCATCAGAGAACTTGCTTGGAAGAAATTTTTTCAACAATCGCGAGAGATCGCGGCGGTACTGTCTTCTATAATACTTTAGACGGAGTAACTTTATCTTATCGGTTGTTTAATAGTAAACGAGCTGATAAAACGATAAGGCCTTTTCTCAAGCCTAGCAGTTCTAGAAGCAACTATTTCTATGAGATGGTTGATTCTTCCAAATCTGATTTTGCAAAGATGCGTAGGGGGTATCTTGCAAACTTCATCCAAAGTTTGGATGGGGCTGTTTTACGCCTTGTAATGGTAGGCTGTGCCAAGAGGGGGGTATATTTTCGACATACGCATGATTGTTTTTCCCTAAATCCTGCGGATGTTTTTGTTTTACGCGAAGTCATTGAGGACGTGTATCAAGAACACGTGTTCAAGATAGTAACAAATTCGGAAGATGTTGCCTCGTGGGGATCATCTTACTCCAAATGTTCTGTGTATAATTTGGTTATAAAACCTAACTACAGGTTTTTGTCGCCAAGAGCACAAGAGGAAGTAAAACGTATTTTCTCAAATCTTCGTGAGTCTTCTCTCAATAAGGAAGAATTTGCTAAGTTTGTAAAAGATTTTAAAGCCGTGGATTCATATTTCTTTGAAGGCTCCTAGTCTTTTACAGATGGTTCAAATTCTGTTTTGCTAATAAATACTTTTTTAAGCAAACCTTTCGGGGTAACTAGCCGTCGCAAAGATTCTTCCGGTATAAGGAAGAAAGTTTTAGTAAGTTTGTTGTCTATGAGTTTTTTATATTTAGAATTTAGTAAAATTGGAATATTGTTTTGTTTTAGTTTTTTTTTAGCGAGTTTTATTTTATTTCTATCGTATCGAGTAAGTATGACAAATCCAGATGTTGAAAAATTGTCTGCTTATGAATGTGGTTTCGATCCTTATGAAGATGCTAGAAATGTCTTTGACGTACGGTTTTATCTTGTGGCTATTCTTTTCATAATTTTTGATTTAGAGGCTGTTTATTTTTTCCCTTGGTCTGTTTCATTGAGTTTTTTATCGTTAGATAGTTTTTGGGGGATGATCGATTTTATTTTGGAGTTGGTTGTCGGGTTTGTTTATGCCTGGGAAGTCGGGGCTTTAGAGTGGGAGTAATCTGTTCAATTATGTATTATTCTAAAAAAAAAAATGTTAAAAACCGTTTGTTGTTTTCTAAAAAAGAAAAAGTTGGAATTGTTTTTAGATATATATTTTTCAATTTGATTAATCGTTTTAAGTTAAAAAAGGAATCCAATTTATTTAGTAAGATTTTAGCTGTTTGGCAAAGTTTGCGTGATAAAAATTTTTTGAAATTCAATTCTAAGACCCGGTTACGGAGGCGTTGTAATATTTCAAACCGTAACAGGGGAAGTTATCGTTCGTTTGGGGGGTTGTCTAGAATTGTTGTAAAAGATTTCATTCATTCTGGTGTTATTCCTGGATACAAAAAAGCTGTTTGGTAGAATTTTAGTTTTCGTTGCACACGATTTTTTATTCAAGTGGGAGGCCAAAAATTTAGACAGGCTGCTAACTCAACGGTAGAGTGTTTCCCTTACAAGGAAGCGGTTGTAGGTTCAAATCCTACGCAGCCTATAAGTTTGAAGCTTTTTGCAAAGTTTTTCCATTAAATTTGGAATACTTTTTTTTATAAATTTTATGACTCGTTTAAAAAGAGTATTTTTGTTGGTTATACAAGGTCGAAATAATTTTGTTTTATTTCACAAAGCTAATTAAGTTTTAATATGCTAATAAGAAATTTAAAACCGGTAACTCCGGGTCAAAGACATCAAGTAGTGCTTCTCAAGAGTCTGTTAAGCAAAAATAATCAAATTCTTAAAACTTTGGTTAAAGATTTTAAGCGCAAAAAAGGCCGTTGTTTAAATTCGGGATTAATAACTGTACGCCATATGGGTGGAGGTTGTAAAAACCTTTACCGTATGGTGAATTTTGGAAGTTTTTGGGGAAAATTCGTCGTAGTATCAAATTTTTACGATCCAACTAGAACTTCTTTCATTTCTTTAGTTTTTGATTTAGTACGTAAAAAGTTCGATTTTATTTTAATGGCCGAGTTTTCATATCCAGGTACTTTTTTATTATCATATTTTGAATATAATTTATCCGATTTAAGATTGGGTTATCGTACTTGGTTGAAAAATATTCCTGTGGGTTCTTTTGTTCATAATTTGAGTGTAAGGCCTCAGTTAAAAGCTAAGTATGTTCGGTCTGCAGGCACTAAAGGCCAAATTATCCAAAAGAATTTATTGGAGTTAAAAGTTAGATTGCCTTCTGGAGTTATCTTAATCGTTCCCCATTTAGCTATTGCAACGGTTGGGAATAATTCTAATGTTCAAAAGAAGCAGACTGTGTTAGGAAAAGCAGGTCGCTCAAGATTAATGGGAATACGGCCGTCTGTTAGAGGTATTGCCATGAATCCTATAGATCACCCACACGGTGGTAAAGGAAACGGGGGTCGCGCTGTTACTCCTTGGGCAAAGCCAACTAGGGGAAGTCGTACTTCAAAGAAAATTTAAAGTTTATGTCACGTTCCATCTGGAAAAGTTTGTTTTTCAAACGTTTGAAAAAAAGTTGTCTGGGGACAACACCAGGAAGTTTACATATTTGGTCAAGAGCGTCAGTTATATCTCAAAGTTTGATAGGTTTTACAGTTTTTGTACACAACGGTAAAATTTTCAAAAGGTTGAAAATAACTCGGGATAAAGTTGGTTTTAAGTTCGGTTTTTTTGTAAGTACCCGAAATAAGTTTACGTTAAAAAATTTGAAAAAAAGATAAATTCAATTATTTATGGGCCAAAAAGGTAATTTACAGTCGATCCGTCCCTTTTTTAAAAATTTGAATTTATTCAACCTGTCCAAAATACAATTTTTAGAGTCTTTAAGTTTTGTAAAAGCTTTAAGATATTTCTTTAACAAAAAACTTATTGTTCCTGTGGACATAACTTTTAATTTGGTAGGTTCTAAAGGGGTACTTGTGGTTGTTTTGTTTAGTAGGACTGTAAAAATTGGGCGTTTTAATAAGCGGTTAGGTTTTTCAAGACCCTTTGCAGAGTATAATTCTTCTTTTCTTAATTTTATTGTAAACAATTTAAAGGGCCGAGGAGTAAATTTAGTTGCTTTAAAATTAACACTTATAAACAAAGCTTTTTCTAAATTAAAGAAAAGTCGTTTTTTGCAGGTGTTATATTTGACACATCGTTCGTTTAGAGATTCTGTTTTTGTAAGGCGGGATGGTTTATTTTTTGATTTTTTAAAGATAGTATTTTTGTTTTCACGGGGGTTGGTAAATTCAAGAGTTTTCTTATTTTTTTTATCGGAAACTTTCAAGTTTTTGCCAAAGTACAAACATGTTAGATTTATCAGTTTGTTAAAAAAAACATTTAATGTTCTAGTGGATCCTGCTTTTTCGAAAACGGGTGGTTGTTCTTCCATCGGTGGTATTAAGTTTTCAGTTGCTGGAAAGTTTAAAGGAAAGTTGAGAAAAAGCCGGGTATCTGTCCAGGTGGGAAAAGTTCCTGCTCAATCAATATCAAAAGATGTAGAGTTTTCAAAAATCCACGTTTTTACTAGGTACGGGGTTTTCGGTTTTAAGTTATTGGTATATCGTAAATAAAATGTATGTTATTTATTCCTAACAATTCTAAATATAAAAAACAACAAAAAGGAAAATCTTTTTGTCGTATAAATAAAAATATTGATTTTCTTCAGTTGAAATATGGTTCCGTGGGATTGAAAGCTTTAAATTGTGGGCATTTAACTTCGAAAGAAATTAAAACCGCATGTCAAGTTTTAAATAAAAAATTAAAAAAGCGGGGTTTTATTAAGGTTAATATATATCCTCAAAGTCCTGTTAGTAAAAAGCCTTTAGAAATTCGAATGGGGAAAGGTAAGGGTAATATAGACCATTGGGTTTTTAAAGTGCGGCCGGGCACTGTTTTGTTTGAAGTTCAAACAGAGTTTAAGTCTTTAGTTGTTAAAGCTTTTAAACTTGTTCAGTTGCGTCTTTCGGTAAGTACAAAGATTGTTTTTAGTTAAAATTTTATGTTTTTACATGGTAATTCTCGATTTGTTGGATCGTTAGAAAAAAAAATATTAAGCAAAAACGTATATAACAAGTATTTCATAAGGCATTCATTTGTTAATAAACATATTCTTGAAAGCTCGGTAACTGTTATAGATGATAATTCGAGTTTAGGAGCGGTTAATCTTAATCTGAATTTTTTTAAAAAAAATTATTTCAAAAAGCTCGTTTTTGAAAGAGGGCATTCTGTTTCATTAGACAACTTTTTATATACAAAAAAGCAAATAGAGTTTAACTATTTTACGTTAAACTCTCAAAGAAGCTTTTTGAATTATATTCCTCTATTTTTTAGAAAATTACGAGCTTTGAGAAGTTCTAAAAAGGTTTTAATTTTGGTAAATGCCAAGAGAGGGGGTTTCCGATGTTTTTTCAACGGTACTTGTGGTTTTTTTCCTTTTAAGCACTTCTTCCACTTGGTTAAGTTAAATGAAAAGTATGAATTTGAATGGTTTTTCAATCAAATTCAAAACAAAGACATTCAAGCTGCAAGGTTTCGGCAGTTCTTACATATGTTTGTTAGAAACGATATCCTCTTTCACAAATTTCATGTAAACTTAAAAAAGGATTCTAGTGTGTTTAAGCTTTCAATTTTTAAGTTTTTAGACTTGGTATCTAGTTTGGGAAATTTTAGTAGGTTTTTCTCGTTGTTCAAAAAAGAAGCTTTTTTGGCTTTAAAAGAAAAATATTTTTTTAATAACTTTTTTAATTTGAAGAACTTAGCACTAAAAAAAGGACGTGTCTTACCGCGAAATGCATTTGCGTTCGTCTTCTATAAATTAAAATTTAAAATAAAAAATAATTACTATAATTTTTTTATGCGAAATAATGCAAGATTAAAAACAAGGAAAAAATTGTTTTTTAAGTCTAGAGTTAAACTTGTTTTTTTATCTTTTATAAAATTGAAAACCAAAAAAGAGGCCTTGCCGGTTTGTTAGGCTGTATACTCAAAGGTTGTGAATTTTTTAAAAATGCATTAAAGGGATGCCTTGACATTGAAAAATTTGTAGTTGTGTAGTGCATTAAGTAGATCTGAATTTATTATGAAATCTAATTGCTTGTAAAAGAAATTTTTTTTTCAGAAAATTTGAAATTGGGTTAAGTAAAACATTTCAGTAGCCCAAAAAAGAAATCAAACGAGACTCCGATAGTAGCGGTGAGCGATTTTGGAAAATATATTTAGTTGTAAAAAAATATACCGAATAGTAATAACTACAGTGGGTTTTAGACCCGTAGGTTTAAGTTTTTACAACATTCATTTTATAAATTATGGATAATTTGTAAGGAGTGGGATTTTACTCTCAAATATATTAATTTTCAATGATCGATAGTGTAAAAGACTGTGAAGGATTGGTGAAAAAGAACTTTTTTAGATTGAAAAGAACCTGAAATTTAATGCAAACAATCTGTTAATGTTTTTTTAATATTAGCGTACCTTTTGCATAATGGACCAGTGATTTTATGTATATAGCAAGCTTAATTTAAAAGTAGGCGTAGATAATTCAAGTTTTAAAAAGCTGTGTAGTTATATGCATAAGACCCGAAGCTGGGTGATCTAATCATGAACAGGTTGAAAGTTTAATAGCAATATTGGCTGAAGGACCGAACTCGTACCTGTAGAAAAAGGTTGAGATGATTTGTGATTAGGAGTGAAAGGCTAATCAAACTCAGGGATAGCTGGTTTTCTGCGAAATATATTTAAGTATAGCCTCCAAAAACGTCTTATAGGGGTAGAGCTCTTTTGAACTGCAGGGGATTAAAAATCTTACTAATTTTTGAAAAACTACGAATACTATAATGACATGTTTGGGGAGTCAGACTAAAGGCGCAAGGTCTTTAGTCGAAGGGGAAACAGCCCTTAATATTGAATAATGACTCTTGTTTTGGCTTTAGTGATAAGAATATGAAAAAACGAAAACAATCATAAAGTAGGCTTGGAAGCAGCCATCTTTTCAAGAAAGCGTAACAGCTCATTGATCTAGTTTTTTTGTTTCGAAAATTTATAGAGGCTAAAGTTAAATCGGAATTTATATTTTAGGTAGCAGAACGTTTTGTCGGTTTTTAAAGGTTTTTTGAAAAAAAAATTGAAGACGTCAAAAGTGAGGATACTGGTATTAGTAGCTTGAAATATCATTTAATTGATATCACCGTAAATCCAAGGTTTTCAATTCAACATTGAATGTAATTGATTATATTTTCTAAATTTTATTTAATCGGCCCCTAAGACAAATTATTATAATATGAGTTAATGGGATCTTGTTTTATGTGAAAAAAAACGACTGGTTTTTATATAAAAAATCACAGTTTTTTCTGGAAATAACATAAGACTCTAAGAAAAAAAACCGTACTAAAAACCGACACAGGTGGATTTGTTGAATATACGTTGGTGTACAAGATAATTGTATTGAAGGAACTCGGCAAATTTGCTCCGTAACTTCGGGATAAGGAGTGACTCGTAATGAGTTATCATTAAAGAGAGAGGACTAACTGTTTAATAAAAACACAAGTCTCTGCAAATTTGAAAAAAGATGTATAGGGGCTGAGATCTGTCCGGTGCTGTAATGTTACGTGGATAGGCTAAGGCTTTGAAATTAATCACCAGTAAACGACAGCTGTAACTCTGACGGTTTGAAAGTAGCGAAATTCCTTGTCGGGTAAGTTCCGACCTGCATGAATGATTTAATAAGTTCTCTGCTGTCTCCAGTACAAGCTTGGTGAAATTGAAGTGCCCGTGAAGATGCGGGCTGTTTGCAGTTAGACGGAAAGACCCTATACACCTTGACTATACTTTTAAGTTGTAAAATTAAACATTCTGTATAGAATAGGCGGGAGCTTCTTGCATCCTTGTAATACCGTCCTTAATTTTTGATTTTACTTAATAAATTAGACAGCTTATGAGAGGTAGTTTGATTGGGGCGATCTCCTCCTAAAGAGTAACGGAGGAGCGCAAATGGTAAACTCAAGTAAAATTTTACTGAAGAGTGCAATGGCTATGTTTGCCTGACTGTAAGAATGATAATTCAAACAGAGACGAAAGTCGGTCTTAGTGATCCGTTGGTTTTGTGTGAAAAAATCATCGCTCAACAAATAAAAGGTACGTTAGGGATAACGAGCTAGTGGCTTTTGAGAGTTCTTATCGACGAGGTCGTTCGGTCTATCGATGTCGCCTCATCACATCCTGGAGCTGAAGCAGGTTCCAAGGGTTCGGCTGTTCGCCGATTAAAGTGGTACGTGAGTTGGGTTTAAAACGTCGTGAGACAGTTTTGTCCCTATCTGCTGCAAAAGAAAAAAATTGAAAAGATTAAATCCTAGTACGAGAGGACTGGATTAAGCAAACCTATTGTGTATCGGTTGTTTTACGTAAAGCAGCGTCGAGTAGCTACGTTTGTAAAAAATAATCGCTGAAAGCATCTAAGTGAAAAATTTTCTTTAATATAGTTTTTAAGTTTTATCGTGAAAGAACATTACGTTGATAGGCTTAAAATGAACGCAAAGTAATTTGTTTTGTTTATAAGCACTAAATTTAAAAGCTTTTATCTAAATACTTTTATAAAAATTAATTCTTCACTTATTTTTAAGTGTGTAAAATATGAGTTTGATCCTGGCTCAGAGTGAACGTTTGCAATATACTTAACACATGCTAGTCGAATGCTTTTTGCATGGCGTACAGGTGAGTAATACAAAAGAATCTACTTCAAAGTTTTTGGCATAACCATCTTTTAAAATCTTTAAAAAAAATTTCAATGGGAATTGCCGTATATTAGAAAAAGGATTTGTTGGTAAGATTTCCTATAAGTAAACTAGTTCACCCGTGCACAGTTAGATAGGAATGCAACAAAAATCTGCTTAAGAAATGAGCTTTTGTAGTATTAGGTTGTTGGTAAGATAAAAGCTTACCAAGCCGATGATGCTTAGCTGGTCTGAGAGGATGATCAGCCACACTAGAACTGAAACAAGGTCTAGGCTTTAGCCTGCAGTGAGGAATTTTGGACAATGAGCGAAAGCTTGATCCAGTAATATTGCGTGAATGAAGAAGGCGTTAAAGATTTGTTAATAGCAATTCGGTCGTAAAGTTCTTTCGCCGTCGATGGATAATGACGTTAGGCGGAGAAGAAGTCCCAGCTAATTTCGTGCCAGCAGCTGCGGTTATACGGAAGGGGCGAACGTTATTCGGAATAATTGGGTGTAAAGAGTTCGTAGGTGGTTTTATAAGTTATTTGTTAAATGTATGGTTCATACCCTAAAAAAGCGTTTAATACTTTGGAACTTGAGTACAATAGGGGATAACAGAATTTTACACATAGGGGTAAAATCCTATAATTTGTAAAAGAATGTCAGCGGCGAAGGCGGTTATCTGGATTGTTTACTGACACTGAGGAACGAAAGCTTAGGGAGCAAACGGGATTAGATACCCCGGTAGTCTAAGCCGTCAAACATGGGTATTAATGTTTGGATTTTAATTTTCTGACATACAGCTAACGCGTTAAATACCCCACCTGAGAAGTACGATCGCAAGATTGGAACTCAAAGGAATTGACGGGGGTCAAAACAAGTGGTGGAGCATGTGCTTTAATGCGATAATACACGCAAAACCTTACCAACCTTTGAATAGCAATTTGACTTTGGCGTTGCAGTCATTGTTTGTTTTGTCTTTTTGTATTAAAAGATTCAATTAATTGTTACAGGTGTTGCATGGCTGTCGTCAGTTCGTGCTGTGAAGTGTTTGGTTAAGTCCTTTAACGAACGCAACTCTCATTTTATATTGGTAAAGTTCTTTTTAAACATTGAAATACCACTTATAAATTACTACTAAAACTAATTTAGGGGAAGGTGAGAATGACGTCAAGTCTTTATGACCCTTATAGGTTGGGCTAGACATGTGCTACATTGACAATTACAAAAAGTTCTACAACAAAGTAATTTTGAGTAAATCTTAAAAAATTGTCGTGTTCGGATTAAAGACTGCAATTCGTCTTTATGAAGTTGGAATCACTAGTAATCGTAGATCAGCAAGCTACGGTGAATTTGTACTTTGACCTTGCACACACCGCCCGTCACATGCCGGAAACGAGTTTTGTTTGAAGTTTTTTTGAATGAATTTATCAGGTTCACGAAGTGTGGCCCTTCATTGATGAAGTCGTAACAAGTGTGGCCCTTTATTGGAAACTACTTGTTTTCCTGTCATAAATTTTGGTTTATCAAAATGATTATGGAATTCGTAACCGGGATGAAGTCGTAACAAGGTAGCCGTACGGGAACGTGCGGCTGGAATAAAACTTTAGTTAACTACGTTGTTAGTTTGAATTTATTTAATTAAAATTTTTTTTTTATGTAAAATCTTATCAGGTCTTTATGATTAAAAAAGATTATTCAATAGATACTGCAATTTGCGGGAAACATTTGTGTATTAAAGTGTAATTTTTAATTGTATTGGTTAAAATTCAAGATAAAGTAGGTTTTAAAATAAAAATCTCAATATATAATTTTGTGACATCTTATTTGGTACGTACTAGTTTAGTCTAAAGAAATGATTAAACTTTTTTAGGTGTTCGTCGTGTTTAGTTTGGCGTTATTGTATTTTATGCTTTTTCTAATTGTTTTTTTACCTTTAATTGGATTTTTGAGTGGAGGATTGTTTGGTAGGTTTTTAGGGTTTGGAGTTTGTTTTTTAACGACTTTTAATGTTTTTTTATCTCTAGTTTTTTCTTTAGTACTTTTTAATGATATCCTGTCAAACGAGGTAACTTACAAACTTGTTTTAAGTCCATGGATCTTTTCTGATTCTATTTCGGTTAATTGGGCATTTTGTTTTGATTCGTTAACATCGGTTATGTTAATTGTAGTTACTTTT
>JACLAD010006396.1_pt1 | contig 11364 bp, 4 predicted proteins | sample 8027901 | NCBI WGS metagenome assembly JACLAD01 (sample SAMN15725071, study PRJNA655200) | protist metagenome | isolation source: fluorescence activated cell sorting (FACS) single amplified genomes of... | place: Spain: Blaines Bay Microbial Observatory, Mediterranean Sea | collected 2016-07-05
GGATGACTATCTTCCACAACTACTACAACAGACACTTGAGACTAAGACAAGAAAGACCCAAGTATACCGTTGTAGAAGGTGCGGTACACGGATGGCCAACGAGTGTGATGCGATATCTCTTATAGGTGGGGTTAGACATCAAGTTGAATTCAAACGAGTGCGTAATATTAATCTAGATGGTACGTGTTACAGATGTGGTATAGATCTTGGATGTAAACGTGATTGTAAAGATGAAGCAAAGCTCTTTTTGTTTTTGTCGAACGGAAATCAAGCTTTTGCTAAGACGCCATATCGGGTGACTGTGTTGCTTGATTGTGCGCAACCAGAGATTGTTGAGCGTATATATGAACGGGACTCTAGCGGTAAAAGAATTAAAAACAGGGACGGTACTTTTGTATCTACCGTTGTTCCTCTCCGAAACTCTGTAACTATCATCAATTCTCTACGAGGTCCACTGTTTGACACATTAGTACCAACTCTTGATGTTCACGTGGAGATGGAGCTCAGAGGGGGCAACGTTTACCATAAGCAAGAAGATTTGAGAAGAAGTGAAAGCACCAATATACTTGATAATAGTTTTGGTCCTGATGTTATAAAAAATATGACCAGAATTACGGATATTGAACTGTGTAAAACGGTTGACCTCTGTTTACTTCTTCGCGCAAGGAATTACTTTGAAGAATTGATATGGACAGGGTACTGGGGCCGTAAGAGTGAGGCAGAACTTGCGCAATGTTGGCGCGCCAGTGGTGGCAACCTTTTATTTGGGAATTGGGGCTGTCCAGAGAAGTCACTGGACACTGTGCCTGACGAAAAGACCTTTTCTGCTGAGATGAGGGGTGAAATTACTCGTTTTTCGGAAGGTGTAACACCTGGTAGGCGTGTGCGTGAAATCCATGGTGAAGATGCTGGCCCGTATGTTGCAAATAATCAGCACGGCCTTGCCGATCTTACTGATCGTGGACATTATCTTCTTTGGTGGCCATTTGAGCAGCCGATCCCTGACCGTATCAAGGCGAAGATCAAAGAGGCCCTTGTGGACGGGATATACGCACGTTGGCAAAGCATATCAGATTTACCACCGGCATTTTTCCAGCCTCAACCAGGCTACTATGGATGGGGTTTTGGCGATGAACCGCCTACACCACAATCTCGTCCCTCTTTTACCTTCGACGAACCGACATTTTCAGATGAAAATTAAAGCTATTAATCAGTGATCACGTTTCCCAGTTATATGCATCGCGTGCTCGTTGAACAGTTCAGCGAGTCCCATGCCGTCTTTTTTTTGACTTGTCCAAAAGTGTTCACGTGCTTGAATGTTTTCCAGAATTGTGCGTATAGCGTTTTGAACCGGTGTCGCCCTATTTTTTCGGGTATTCGAACCATCGAATACGAAAGCTGTCCTAAGTGCTTTCCATAATTGCCTCAAATCATTTTTTTCGAGACTAAATTCCCGGTCGTCAAAGTTGTGAATCAAAAATGATGCTACAGGTTCATCGCATCGTTCAGATACATCTTCGACGAAGTCTTCCCATTCATCTGTGTCTCGAAGTTTGTCCGCATGCGTCCCAACTAGTACGACATCTTCTAAGCTTGCCCCACGCCTATCAAGTTCACCCAAAAGCATATCCACGTAATTTAGAAGCAATCTCTTAGGTTGCTCATCGTCCCCTTGGGCCCGCTGATAAGCTTGTGTGACTTTATCAGCCCGAAAAACGAGTAAAGGGGAGATCTTTTCAATCTCACCGACTGGAATGTGACTTGAGACATAATCCCAAGTGTTCACCTGCATTATCTTGCGCTGATTATCATAATCGTTAGGGTCCAAAGACATACCAGGTGTGTCACATACAACAAGACATGCACTTTCAGGCTTCCTATCGGTCGTCTCACCAAACGTATCTTTCAGTACGGTGTATTCCCGTGTTGTCCTTGTTCCTGTACCCTCAAGACCGCCCTGACGATTAAACACGAGGCTATTCTGCTTTACCAGTAGCTCTAATAAATCTTTTTTTGCTAGCTCATTGCAAGAGGGAGCCAAGAGATTTTGAATTAAATTCAGAGTGTAAAGAAGTGCAGTTTTTCCGACACCACGACTGCCAAGCACGACGATACGCACTTTATTTCTTGCAAATGAATGCTCTTCATATGATGTATGCGGAGGCCTGGCTTTCACGACTTCTGCTAGTGTAGCGCGAATGGTCTCAAATATTTCTTTTTCCCTCATAAAAGATTGGATCCCAACCAGCTTCTCAATTAGTGCCTGTCTTATTGCTTCATCATCATAAAACCATACCTGCACTGTTATCTCACGCTTCATATCTTTTTTGAACCTGCTTTCCCAATGCGTTTTATGAGTCATCGTGATCGCTTCTGAAAAAGTGGCTTTAAACGTAGTGTCGCCGAGATCCATACTGAGGAGCTCGAGCATCGAGTCTTTCATGCTCCATTCAAGGTGGGGCTGAGAATCAGTTCCTTTACTTGGGAAGGGTAGATGTCCTGTTTCTTTGATCTGATTAGAAAAATTGACCAATCGATCATGACCGAGGCTATCTATCATTTGATTGCCAAATATTCGGATGTACTCTTCTAAAGCAGAGTGGTCGACCAAAAACGAAGTTCCTTTGATTCGATTGACGAGCCGAGGTAAACTAAATCTACCAGACCTTCGGCACTACATTCTGATTTTCTTAGTGAAGAGTTTAAAAAACATGTCGCCCCGGTTCTCGAGCTGAACGATAAGTTAAGGAAACTCACTGAGTTGGAAAAAGACATTAACGTCCCCACGATAGTGGCGGTTGGGGATCAAAGTCACGGGAAAAGTTCCGTGATGGAAGCACTTAGTGGAGTCCTTCTACCTAGAGGGGAAGGTATGAAGACTAAAATGCCTTTGAATTTGAAGCTCCGAAACATTAGCAATGATGAAGAAGAGTACGCTTTAATAAAGAGTGCTCTCTCTGGAGACAAACGCATATCCCTTGATGAAGTGCAGTCAGCCCCTGGAGTCTTCTGTTCCTCGAGCTAGTCTATGGGCGACAGGTCGCTCCCCGCTAATTAGTAAGGGCGGTACACGCGCAATAACCTATTTCCTTTCGGTAAAACCACTGTATTCATATCAACATAAGACTATGCTAATCGGATTTTTTAAAAGATTTTCCGTGGGACGCGGGAAAAAATTTGAAATTCAGCATTTAGACGATGGCGGCGGCGAATGATTGGATCACCGGATACTAGCCGGTAGTGTGACGACGCGCCGGTGCGGCGGCGGCGGCGGCGGCATGTGTGAACGGTCAAAAATCCGGGAGATGTTGCTTCAAGGACTTTTTACATCGATATGATGTTGAACCGCAGATGCTCGCGTATCGATACGTGTAAACCCTTGAAGTCGATCTGTTCGGGAGTTCTTGAAACCCACGAGTTTTGTGTACAATATCCAAAGATCTCGATCAGCAGCATACACAACAAACAAATTTGTTCCCCCGCGAACCACAGCGCGAGAAGAAAAAAAGTTTTTTCCATATAAAAGCAGGAGAAAAAAAAAAAAGCAAGGGAAAAAAAAAAGGAAGGAAAAAAAGAAAAAGAAGGGACAACAAGTTTTTGAAATCGTGACAAATTGTGAAATTTAGAATACAAAGAAGGAAAGAAAGAGGGATTAATTGTTTTAAGCACTTATACTTTGTATTAGATTAAGTTGTACGACCGATAGAGTGCTTTTGCTGAGGAAAGACAAACTTTGATCAATCTTTGGTGTGAAACGTTCGTATTCCTTCTAGAACCTATCGTTAAAAGTCGAGGCAGGTTGAAAGAGAAACAAGAAAGATGTCCCAACCTAACGTAGAAGATCCCGTTATTGATAACGGAATGAAATCTGAACCTGTGTCACCTTCCAACGTAACTTTGAAACAGAAAAAGCAACAGCTTAAAGTCGCTGAACTTTTGACAAATATTCAAAGCGATCCGAAAGCGCAACTGGTAGCTGCAGCTGCTGCAACCGCGGATCCTGATACTGGTACTTCCTCCGGCCGATGGACTGAAGCGGAGGACGAATCTCTTCGTTTAGCGGTAAAAGAAATCGGGGCTCGTAACTGGAAACGAGTTGCCAGAGACTATTTGGCAGACGCTCGGTCCGATGTGCAGTGTCTTCACAGGTGGCAAAAGGTTCTCCGCCCAGGTCTCGTCAAAGGACCTTGGACTGCGGAAGAAGATGAAACTATTCGTCGCTGTATGAGTCAGGGCCATACTCGTTGGTCTGAGATTGCCAAACAAGTGCCAGGTCGCATCGGGAAACAATGCCGTGAACGGTGGTTCAACCACTTGGATCCTGAGATTAAAAAGACAGAATGGACCCAGGAAGAAGATGCAAAGCTGATTGAAGGGCAACAAAAATTGGGCAACAAATGGTCTCTCATTGCCAAACAATACTTGCCTGGGCGTCCCGAAAACGCTGTGAAGAACAGATGGAATGCTGCTACGCGCCGTCGCAAGTCGGGCGAGGATACTCCCTCCAACCTCAAGGGCCAATCGAAGCCAAAGACCCCCAAGGCTGAAAAGAAAGTGAAAAAGGAACCAAAGAGCAAAGCTAAAAAGGAAGCTCTAAAGCAAAGCGCAGCCGAGAGTCTCGTCGGTCTCGCTGCCTTGAAGAGTTTGTGCGACGTGGCTAGTGCCATGCAGGCAAGCGAAGCTTCTTACGATAAGAAGTCTACACGAAAGCGTAAAGCTGCTCTTGAAGCCTCGTCCGGGTCTACTAAGAAAAAGAAACAAGTCACCGGTCCTCGATCTGCAAAAAGGAAGAACAATAAGGACGCACTCGATGCTGCTGAGCTCCTTGCTTCTGGTCTCTCCGTTCCACACAAAAAGAGCCGCGGAAGCTCCTTCATGGCCTCACGTCCCAACCTTCCCGCGCCTGCAAACATTTCTGTTGCTGTTGCCAAGAAGCCTGGTAACAAGACGGCCACTTTAAACACCGCTGATACTACTACGCCTGTTTGGAAGTCACCAAAGGGCACTTCAATATCTCCTCCAAACAACAAAACCAACGTCGAAAAAGATGCTGCGTCTGCTTTACAAAACTTGTTACTCAAGGGATCCAAGTAGACAAGTGTCACCTATGAAATAGCTATAAATCAGTATTATGTTTTAGACCACAAAAAGCCTACCCGGTAGGGCAAAGAGGCCCCACGGCTTTTTGGTTGACTAGCTAGTCTAGCTAGTAGAGTTGACAGTAGGGAGCTTGCCTTGCTTAGCCCTGTTGACAGGTAAGAAAAAAAGAAACACACCAGAAAGTTCTTTGATGTCTTTTGTCTCTCTTTCGCTAAGGACGTGAGGAAAATCGAAAGAAAGAAAGAAAGAAAGAAAGAAAGGAAATGTCTTCACATATTGTACAATTATTAGGAAGTGATTCGGAAAATATACCACGTTCTTTGGCGGTTTTGTATCAAAGACTTGGCATCGGGTTAAATCCACCAGGTAGAAGCAACAGTACGAGCAGTGCAAGTAGCGAAAGTAGCAATAGTCAAGACCCGAGAAGAGGAAATACAAGAACTGGGAAAGCAAGGAAACCACGCCAATGCACTACGTATTCTATATCAAAATGGACGGATTTGTTGTCTACTTCTCAAGTTCCAAGCAAAGTACTTGACAGCATAGTTTTGGACTATCTTTTGTGTGTTGGAAATGAACAAGCAGCGCAAGTTTTTATGCGCGAATGTCGACGCAAAATGTGGTCGCGAGATGTTGATCTAGGCAGCGTGAAAGAACGCAACGAAATCCGAGTGAAAGTTTTGAAAGGGGATATCAAGGGTGTGATTGCAAGGTTGAACAGTGGTGCTCCTGGGTTGTTGTCGCAGAGACCGTTGTTGTTGTTTCAACTGAAAAAGAACGCATTGATTGAATTAATCAGTCAAGGGGATGATGAAGGGGCAATACGGTATGCGCAGACGGAATTAGCTCCGCTTGCTGCAACAGACAGTGCTTTGAAGAAAGAACTGGAGCAAGTGCTCTCGTTGCTCATCTTTGAAGATATTTCCACCTCTCCTCTAGCCCATCTCGTTGATCCAAAGCGACTAACGTTGTTGGCTCAAGATGTGAATGCAGCACTACTTGAACATGTTGGGCAAGAACCATTTCCAATTTTACACAGATTAATTCAAGAGTCTCAATGGATTGAAGACAAGCTTGTAGACTCCAACGTGAGGTTCCCTTCTTGTTTCATGGGGGGTGGTGATGAGCGGGAGCAACAAGAGCAAGAAGGCGAAAAGTAGGTTAGTTGTGAGAATAAGGAATATTTAGTTACTACACCACCGTTGTTTCCATAAATCTTCCAAGGAGCATGCTGTTGCGGGGAAAGGGCAAGAAGAAATAAAACCGGCACACAGCTGTTTCTTGTCGTCTCGTGGCTGAGCAAAAGATGAGGTGTTTGCGAGGTGGAAGCGCCATAGGTCTTGTAAGGCAAGCGTACCGGTTTGTCCTGCAAAGACAAGGAGGCTTTGGGTGTCATGTTCATAGACAACAGAGGACGCACGGCGACCTAGCGGTCGGGCCCCGTATGTGGGAATAGTTTGCCACGAGGAGGATGCAAAGTTATAGACACTGACTGTGAAATCGTGTTGAATCTTTATAGGGCCGAGCGGGGCAGGTGCAAAGATGGTGGCAATCTCGCTTTGAAAGCGCCCAAATCGTCGTAGAGTGTCCGATGCTCTTGGGATTTCCGTCCATTGATCTGCAGACCGGTCATATTGCCACAAATCATCAAAAACGCCCAACGAGGGATGACTCCCGCCATAAATGAAGATCTTGTCGTCAATCGGGAGAGCTTCATGGCCATATCGCGCGTGTGGCCCTTGTGCTAGTTTGGTCCACGTCGGTGTTGGATCACAAGGAAAGAGCTCTAGGTCAAGATGCCAATCAACGAGAACGGCTGGTGAGCTATCATTGGGATCCCGGTCCACCAAACGAAGGGACCAATCGGGACGATACTGTAGCCCGTTGTACCTCGAAATATCGCTTGCGGGTTTGAATTTGCCGCTCAAATACTGGTACGCTTCGCCGAGAGTGCTGTCGGCGTCGTCAGCAAATTCGAGTTGATGCTGTTGCGGCGATTCTGGACAAGTTTCGAGAAAGCTTGCGTCCGAATGGAAAACCAACGTCCCCAATTCGCCCTCACGATTGCGGGCTTCCAGATGAGGGCCCCGCAACCATATTGATAGCTCATTCGGGCATGCGTGATGAATCGTTACTTTCAGCGCGACAACGCGGGAAACGCACAAGTCATTCCCCACACCGGGTCCCGCGCCTAGGGCAAACGTTGACATTTCTTCTGAAGGTGACATGTCCAATGGGGTGTTAGACCCCGATACGGTGACTAGAATTGGCTGCACGGGGTCGTACTCCCACAGATCGCCAAACACAGATAATGTAGGATCCCGGCGAGCTGAACTCGTGGACTTTGAATCCCCCAACGAGAACGATGTCAGCCGCTGCCCCGAAATATCGCGAGTCTCGACAAAATCATCTGATGGGCCAATGAGCGTCGATCCATCATTTTCGGTGCGATCAAGGCCTCCAAAAATAAGCAGCTTTTTTCCCAGCGCTGTTGCAGAGTGAAAGGCTCGGGCACCAGGCATAGCGACGCCGGCATCAGCAGGACGTGCGCTATGGTGCAATTTTTCCCAGGCAATCAATTCGGTGTCAAGCCTCCAAAGTGATCCGGACACACTCTCGTCGATTCGACATCGAGCAGTCACTTGCTCGTCCAGCGTGAGCTCACCATTATCGGGGCCTATGCCGGCACCGAGGTCGCATCTTTTCCCCTCATGGAGACCCCCAAACACGTACATGAACGAGTCGATCTTTGTAGATGTGTGACCAAACATAGGAGGTGGCTCAACCGTCTCCGAGGCCGTTCTTCTGTCACGTAAAGGTGGACCTCCGCTGCTGCTTTGGGTGTCTGCCGGTTTCGTGGTAAACTCCTCTCCTAGTTCGTTCGCGGTCTCAGCTGCGTGCGCAAAATGCCCCGTCGACTTTAGGGACAACTCGATTTCATCTTGGTGTCTGATGCGGTCGGCAACACGGGCCGCATGGCGCAAAAGTCTGGTAGGCTTCACGCGCTGCCACTCGTTTTCGGTGCTCCAAGGAGTTGTGACCTCAACGGGGTCACTCCTTGCCTCTTGCCCACCATTGGACGAAACAGCGCGCAACCGGTAACGATAGGTCGTACCCGGCTGTACGCCATGGTCGTGATGGATGACCGTCACAGAGTCCCGGGCTAAATGCTGCAAGACATGAAAGTCTTCGTTCCCTGAGCCGGTGGCCACCTCAACCGTGTACATTGCTCCATCCTGTTTTGCCCATTCTAGGGTAATGCTTCGCGGCGAAGCATGCACAACACGTGGTCGCGGATGAGCGAACAATGAAAATGGCACAGTAGGTGATCCATTGGTCGGGGCGAAGACCTGAGAAGGATCGACAAAAGAAGAACCGCCACCGCCGCCCCCTCCGTCGATTCCTCCACCGCCACCGCCGCCGCCCCAGAAGCCGCCACCGCCACCGCCACCACCTTTGCGGCCAGTGCCGCCTCGCCCTCCTCCTAGACTTTTACCAGAAGACCCGCCGTGGTCTCCCGTAAGAATTGCAGCGCTACCCCCGCGGTGTTGCGTTCCACCCTGGCCTGGGCGGGCAAGGGTGTAGTTTACAGCGGGAGCAAACCCCAAGTCGATGTTTTCATGTGTCGCAAATTCTTGCGTCGCGCTGTTTGAGGTATCATGCCCGACGAGGGACAGTTCCCCAGGAGCAAGCCCGGAATCACCCAAAGCAGAGCCTATGGCACCCGATCCCCCGTGGGAGCAACAAGTACTGGATGCTCCGGCGCCACCGCCACCCCCGGCGACAAGTAGGACTCCGCTACTCCCGTCCCCAAACGAGATAGTTGAAGCACCACCCCCGGAGGCACCGCCGATGCTATCGCCGTCGCCCCCTGCACCTCCTCCATTATAGCCACCCTCTGCTCCTTGCCTGGTGCTTGTCGTGCGCCCAGGGCCGCCCACTTTAACCAAGAGACTTTTCATGCGCCGGCCTTGTTCGCTTTGTCCCTTAAACACGCTAACTTTGGCATACACAAATGCCCCAGCTCCACCTTCTGACTGGTTTCCAGGGGTGCCTGCACTCCCACCTCCGCCTCCGCCTCCCCATGCACGAATTTCCAAATGATCTATCTCGGAATCCTCGGGGATCACGTATACCTCCGTTCCGTGCGCGTGAAAAAACTTTGGTCGATGGTCTCCTCGTGGTACCGGTGACGTCGAGGACATTGGGGAAATCACGACAAGACCTGGTTCGCCGTCTTGTCCAAACCCGCCCCCTCCGCCAGCCCCGTTCATATAGTGCACATCGTTTTTTTGAGGAGCGCTACCATTTATACCTCCGGTATATAATACGTACGCATCTGTGAGGCTTACCTCGTTCGTAGAACCGCTGCTTTCCGGAGAATCCTCGGACCGCCTTGGCTCACTGGGCGGGCTCCACGACCCGGTGCGGTACGCTTTCGTGTCGTGGCAAAAGTAAACTTCGCGAACGCGGACAGAATACCACGTGTACGGCTGAACGCCCCCCAGAACGGCATTTATCGCGGTCCCCGCTTGAAAAAAACCACCACTCTTGCCCTCCCGCAATGTGCGCACACGAACCGGAACTTTTACGCTGCCCGGAGAGGCCTCACAAAAGTTGTCAGACACTGTTAAGCTTGGCAAATCCCCTTGCAGCCTGAAAACCACAGTCCATGAGAACCCAGAATTCTCGGCCGAACCAGACTTTTCTACGGAAACCAGCCCGTCGCTTCCAATAGTTGGGAGTGCTTCCAGCGCGTCTTTCATATCCCGCGCCGAAATGTCAAACGGCAATGGCGCCGTTTTCACTCTCGTATCTTTGAAAGCGACTCGAAAAGTACCCGCACTCACCGTTGTAACTGGCTCCAAATACATTGTAATTACTTGCATCTCCGCAATAGGCCGACTTTGTGCGAGAGGGGGCTCGCTACTCAGCACATTTGCGCGCTTCCACAACGCGTCGGCTCCATCATATTGCTCTGACGAATATCGCCCCTCCGACAACTCACGGATCTGTACCTCGAAATCTCCCACGTAAGGGTTCACCGCCTCCCACGAGGCCTCCAAGGTTTCTTCTGCACTGCTCACGTCCACGCTCATTTGTGCACGTGGAGCCTCCTTCGTTCGCAAAGTGAGGTACTCCCAACGATCCAAACCAGACTTCTTGTACATCTGATTCACGTTGCGCAATCGAACAGTATAATCTGTATTGGCCCCAAGATTGATTGCCGTGTACAAAAACCGCCCTTGAGGCGAGGCAGAATCTTGCAACGTGTACCATATGCCTCCCGCTTCTTGTATTTGCACGTGAAGATCACTTCCAGGGTCACGAGGGATTTCAAATTGGACTGACTCATGAGTGACGAAGTTCATCTTGTGCCTTCCCACCAGACTGCCAACTTGCCTCTCCTCGGCCCCTGTAAAGAAAACCTCCGACGTGATATAACCTAAATCAGGTTGATCTTGCCCCAGCTTTGCAGCCACCCGAAACATGTAACCACTCGACGGCTCTAAACCCGAAACAGTGATGTTACATAGCCCAGTTGGGTTCCTTTTGTCAATTGCACCAGAGTTTTGAGAGCAAGCAAATCCGCCAATGTTACCAGGTCTCAACTCATTCACGATTACATTATCTTCATCACCGCCAGTGTACTTCGCATTCAGTGTGCTCGACGTCGCAACAAGACTAGGAAAATCTTCTCCAACAGCGTTTTCAAAATTTGGATCACGAAATGTTACTGTCCACGAATAACCTCCTTGGGAGTCAGGACCAGACCGTGACACGTCTACCCTATTTATTTTCTCGATACCACCTTCAAGTGCTAATTTTACAGCTTCTGCACTAGCATCATGGCCAATCCAATTTGTTTGGGATAAGCTCTCTGGATCAAAATCATGCAACCCGCCGTATTGAAACGATAATCGGAAATGGCCTGCCGATATCACCTCGCCTTCATCAGCCCGTGTTTGAATTACTTGAATTTCCATAGGGAACGCTACTACTTTACTGTCCACCGCTTCTAGAGCAGCAGCTTCAACCCACTCTTCTTGCCCTAACCCCTTTTTCTCAATCACATATCCAACACTTTGAAGAACAGCGATTTCACTAGGAGTCCATATCAAAACTGCGTCTTGGACTGTACCACCTTGACGTACTCGTAATCGTGACGTACCAGTACCCTCTGCTTTCACACTAAAATCTCCATGTCGAATCAATGAAAACAACACAACAATCGTACAAAAAACACTCCTCCACCACATCTTA
>JACLAD010009628.1_pt1 | contig 11364 bp, 13 predicted proteins | sample 8027901 | NCBI WGS metagenome assembly JACLAD01 (sample SAMN15725071, study PRJNA655200) | protist metagenome | isolation source: fluorescence activated cell sorting (FACS) single amplified genomes of... | place: Spain: Blaines Bay Microbial Observatory, Mediterranean Sea | collected 2016-07-05
ACCAAGGTCAATTTTGGACAAGATAACTTGGACCCAATTCGAGTGTGGACAGTATGTCGGACAGGAGGTTGGATCAAATTCGACTTTGGACCGGATCTCGAACAGGAATTTGAACCAAATTCGAGTTTGGATAGGACTTTGGACAGGAATTTGGAGCAAAATCGACTTCGGACAAGATTTCGGACAGGATTTCCAACCCAAGTCGATTATGGACAAGAGTTCGCACAAGAATTGGGACCAAAGTTGACTTTGCACAGGATTTATTTGACATATGCTACTATATAGTTTGGTGGACGCACCGTCACTCTGCACAGCAACAAGAACTATACCACGATCTTCGCGCAGAGAGCTCGCTGCGAACTGCAGCGCCAAGCCGTTCTCCTCCACAGACGGTGACAAGGTAGAACAAATGGTTGAAAACGCTTAAGAAAATAAACGAGCACAAGCAGTATCGCATATCGCAGCTGCAATATGCAATCGCAACGCATAATCTTAAAGATTCTTTATAAATTATTCTGGATGTTTAGGTTCAATTTGATCCATTTGGAGGCGCAAAACCCATCCAAAGTCAACAAGGATGGTCCAAATATCATTTTCTGAAAGTCTCAAGTGGACTTACAATTAGTTTTATTTTCAAAATCTCGGCCCGATTTGGTCCATTTCACCGCTCGGGACCCTTCCTCAATCGATGGGGACGGTCCAAATATCATTTCCTCAAATTCTCAAGTCACATCTCCCAAATGGCGCCTGTATTGAGCCATGATTTATATCCCTTGGGGTCTCCATCCCATCCGATAATTGTCCCATGGGATCTGTACACATATAAATATATATATATATATATATATATATATATTCATATGTGTTGGAATATCGTGTACAGACTCCTATGGATTGATGTTCTTTGTTCTCCGAAGCCATAGTGTATCCAGAAAAGGTACTTCTCACTTTAGTACTACTGTAGATACCCTCCGCGCATGGTAGCGGAGCCTGGTTAGGACTGGCTGTAACGGCTGGTCTGAGGCTGGGTTCCCTACTACTGCCACCGGCTACCGAACTTTGCGTAGCTCTTGCAGCTGCCCTGCAATAGCACTTTGATTAGTGCTGATCCTTTTGCGGTGCCTCCAGCAGACGAGGCCAACCATTGAAACCCTCCTGGCTTCTTCAGGTAACACTGGGTAATGTCAGCCATTACCTAGGAACAATGGGCAGAGATGCAAGGTGTAGTTGCATCTCAACAATCCCAAATAGCATCCATGACAGCCGAAATAGTAACCCTAACAGCCGAGGTAAGCCGACATGACATTACCATAGGGATGATGGAAGATCTCCAGAAGGAAACTAAGGCTAAGCTAGATTATGCTACAGAGGTTTTGGCGAAGGTTCGCAAAGAAGAGAGTTCGAGGACGCTAATCGACGTTAAACACAAAAGCCGACCACCTTTTGATGGAACCAAACCCAACGAATTCATTCACTGGAGTCCAAAATTTCAGAACTTTGCTACCAGCAAGTTTCCTCAAGCTGATAGAGCGCTGGATTGGGCCAAGATCCAGAGCAAACCTATCAAACTTGAGGCTGCTGAGAAAAAGATTTCGGAAGTTGGAGATTTGGAAGGTTTCAACAATCAACTTTACGGTGCGCTTTTCGAACTGTTGAGTTTGGAACCATATTCCATCACCAAAAATGTGGCCGGCAGGAATGGTCTAGAAGTTTGGCGCAAGCTTCACCATCGATATGACCCACAGATTGCAGCTCGAGTTAAGGCCTCCATGAATAGCATAGTCAGAACCACTCAAGTCCCATTGAATAAACTCGGCCATGCAATTGAGAATTGGGAGGAGATGCCGAAGCCACACAAAATGACTTTGGGAAGCAGGCAATCAATGAGGACCGCCTTGTGGATGCACTCATGGGATTGTGCCCAGAGGCATTAGCTCAGCACATCAATCTTGACCTTGATAACCTTGTCCACCCGGAAGGCACGCCATTGGCAGGCGCGGCTTCATTGGCCAAGGTTAAGGAAAAGATTGACAAATATCTCCTTGTGGTAAACCCTCCCGGTGGTAAGGATGATGGACCAAAGCCCATGGATCTTGATGAATTGCAACGACAGATTGACGCTTTATCCAAGGGCAAAGGAAATGGAGGAGCCAAAGGAGGAGGTAAATATGGGAGTGGGGGTAAAGGTGGTAAGTATGGTGGTGGTATAAAAGGGGGCATAAACAAACCATACACACCATATGTACCATACAACACAAAGGGCAACGGCAAGGGCGCTTACTCACATTCTATTACTAGTCCTAGTTCACCTTATAAAGCCAACCCATTCAATAAAGGCTCTAAGGGAGCCAAGGGCAAGGGTAAGGGCGGTAAAGGTGGGAAAGGTGGCAAGGGCGACCGATCCACGGCACCAGCCGGCTCTCAGGCACCATCAGTCAGCTTTCAGGGCCAGGGCACGATCAAATTCAAAGGATACTGTGGCCACTGCCACAAATGGGGCCACAAGAGAGCCGACTGCACAGCCCGCATTCATGCCCAAGGCGGCATACATTCTCTAGCATTTTTGGAGGACTGGGGTCACCAGGTTGACCCCGATATGGATGAGAATTGTTAAGTTATTTGGGACCCGGACTCCGACGAATACTGGTATGAGGAGAATTACGAAGGCCACCAGGATCCACACGCCGAAGACCATTGTAAGGGACATGATTGCGATCATGACCATGAGCATGATCATAAAGAGCATGTTGACCACTCAGAAGTGGATGGACGTTTTGCCTCCTTGGCACTTGAGAATTTTGAGAATTTCAATGGCGGCTTGGACTCACTTGAGTTCGAATTTCAGCCGGCCATGAATAGGAAGCAGAAACAAAAATACAGAAAGCTTGCATATTCCGGCCATACGATCCCAGGCCATGATAATATTGCACCAAGGCAACGGCCAAGTGCTTCACAACCCACAGGTGCAAAACATTTCTTTGCCTGCTATGAAGAACAACTATATGAGGATTCTGCCCAGTGTACCGGTTCGTCCCGGATGCCTTCAGACGATCCAGCGGTCACTTCATCTGACCTTGACCGGGACGTGGAGTGTACCTCTGGTGGAGCTGTTGGTGGGCGGGTATGGACTGGTCCTGGCGGCACACCACTGGCAAAGAAATCGTTATATCGTGGCAATGGCAAAAGGCCATGCAGCTCTGAGGAGCAGTCCCGTTTTGATGGTCGATACCATACTACTCCAATGAAGATATGGAGTCGGGAGGAGCTTCAAGCTCATAATCACAAACAAATCTTGACGAATTCCCAAGCTCATCCCAAGCCAAACAAAACACAAAAGCCATCTGCCAGATCAGAGTATGTCTGGAAGCCAGTGTCCCAGGCATCAACATTGGCTGAGACCCGAGTCTCTCAGGCTGCTGCCCAGGCTGACGGAACGGTCACTTCATGTAACCTTAACCGGGAGCTGGAGTGTGCTGTGATGTCTGCCTTGCTGGATGCTGTGAGCGATTCACGGTCCAGCACTGCAAAACCATTCATGCCAACAGAAGAATCATGCAATCTTGTTGGCAAGTTTGAACCAATTGAATTGAACTCATATTTCATGCAAGACATGAATCTCACAACTGAGGGGGAGTATGCACAGCATCTCCCTCAGCCGCCAAATGATCTCATCATTCCATTGTCAGCTGATGCCGGAGAGCTCAGCATAAATGAATTTGAGAAAGACGAGCCAAAAGATGGTAATATCATTGCAGTCAACCAGTTGGACGATGACGAATGGGAAGTCATCTGGCTCACCGCCGACAGTGGCGCAGCAGTTTCCATGCTGAGAACAGATCAGGCAATTTCATATGATCTTTTGCCCACAAAAGAGTCTCAGGCAGGAGTCAGCTACACAGCTGCTAAAAAAGGTAAGGTCTATGAGCAAGGGAAACGCATGCCAGTCATGCAGTTTGAGAGTGGAGCCTTAAAAGCTTTACAGTTTCGAGTTGGACCAGTCAATAAGGCTTTGCTTTCCATCAAAGACATCGTTTCAGGAGTTCCAGGAGGCAATCGTGTAGTCTTTGATGATGAAGGCTCATTTATCTTAAATAAAACAACTGGAGAGATTACACCACTATATGAGCGCAATCGTACATATGGTCTCCCAGTTCGAGTACTTCCAAAACCAGTTGCATCCAAATTGCAATCAAAATTTCAGAAAACTTTTCAGAGGCAGGCAAGCAAGCTGTAAGTCCACTTGCTTCAGATAAACAGACCCGGATCCACCAAGCCGCTGCCCGAGCCGATACAGCGGTCACTTCATCTGACCTTAACCGGGAAGTGGAGTGTACCTCTGTTGATGCTCCGGTGGATGCGACGGTCCATCCATGGTCTGGTATATCCCAAGCCAATTCCAAGCTAAACCTTGACAAGCCTCAGAAGTCAGCAAAGTTTATTTTTGATTTTGATGACGTGCCTGATCCTGCACAGCCTAGCTCCGGTTCAGGAGGGGCTGCAGGTCAGGCACCAGATGCAAGTCAGGCACCAGATGCAACAGAGCAGGAGGCGGTTAGAGCAAAGCCGGTACCTGCTCCATACCAGCCCACGAGGCAGGAAATAGAGGAGCACAACCTCACACATTTGCCATGCAGGTCATGGTGTAGGCATTGTTGTTGTTGTGCATTGTGTGGGAGGCAGAGGCAAAAGCCGTGCTCATGTCCAGCTAGATGCTGAGAGATCCCACACAATTCCCCATGTGTCATTTGATTATGTTTTCTTGGGTCAAGAGGACGAGAAAGCATTTGCTATTGTGTTAATTCGTGATCATGCTACCAGAGTAACATACACACATGCAGTGCCATGCAAAGGTACCGCAGGCAGTGCATATCCTGCCAAGCAAGTTGCTTACAGTATCAAACAGTTAGGCTACAGTCAAATTGTCTTCAAATGTGATAATGAACTTGCTATCCTTGACCTAAGAAATGCAGTTTGCAAAATCCTTCGTAAGGATCATGGCATGACTGTTACAGAAGAAGAGTCCCCGGTGGAGGACCATCAGGCTAATGGTGTAGTTGAGAGTGCCAACGGTCATTTTGGAGGAATGGCACGTACTTTAAATGATCAATTGATCTCAAACTACAAATGGACTCCACCAACTAATCATCCAGTCTATGCCTGGCTAGTAAATTATGCAAGTTTTCTCAACACTCGGTTTCTTGTTGGAGTGGAGGCGAAAAACAGCCTAGTACAGGCACAAAGGTAAAGCCTACAAAGGCTCCCTGCTAATCTTTGGCGAGTGTGTTCTATATCTGCCAGTGCTAACAACTAATCAAGAGAAAAATAAGTTAGCACCTAAGTGGGAAGATGGAATATATTTAGGCAGAAAAGATTCGTCAAATGAGTATTTTGTTGGCACAGACACTGGTGTCTATAAGGCATCAGAGATCAAGCGAGTGCCAGGGTCTGAGAGGTTTCAGCAGGCCCGACTCCAATCCATGATTGGCACTCCTTGGTCTATGACTCCAGATGTTGAGAGCGACCTCACAACAGCTCTCCCAGCTGTGGTTGTTATTCCAGGAACCATTGAAGATGTGCCAGATCCTGAGCCCTCAGAAGCGGTTCCCAGGCAAATTTTCATAAGAAAAGAAGAGCTTGAAAAGCATGGGTACACCAAAGGTTGTGTTAGGTGTGATGCCCTTAGAGCAGGTCGCAGTACCACTGCTCGACACTCAGCAGCTTGCAGAAAGAGAATAGAAGAAGCAATGCAAGCTGACGAGTCAGAAGAGAATCAAGCTCGACTGAAGGCAACAGTTACTCGCCGAAATGAGTATATAGAGAAGAGAGTTGCTGAAGATGTAGCTGCACAACAGGCAAAGAAGCCTAGGATTGATTCTGTTAATCCGCCAGGTTCGGTAAGGCGTTCAGATCAATCCTTGTCTGCACCGCCTAGGCTAACCACTGGTGCGGACGACACTAAGAAGAGAAGATTAGAATCCCAAGCTGATCCCCCGGTAATCCAACAACCATCGAGGAGAAGCAGCTTATCTCAGCCAGTCCCAGCTCAGCCTAAGCGCAAGCTGGAGGAAACAGCTGATGACCCAGATGCTCTCCATCTGCAACTTAGTAAAAGAGTCAGCAGAGGCAGATGTGGAGGAGCTTTGCAACACTTTAAGGAAAATGGGCATGTTCTCTATTGCCCGAAATGATGTCAGCGAAATCTACTCAAGACCTAGGGTCACAGCATACGCTACCTCATTAGGACTAAGTCCCGGTTTTGCTTTGGACTTAGCGGTTGTTGATCCTGATGATGGTAAGCCATGGGACTTTGATGTTCCAGCCAAGTGCAACAAGGCACTTGAGCGCATCAGGGCGGAAAAGCCCAAGTTGTTAATTGGCGCACCAATGTGCACAGCTTTTAGTCTGTTGCAGAACCTGCAGAACCTTTCAAAGAAGAAGGGCAACATTGAGGAGAAGAAAAGATTGTTGTCCAGAGCCATTAAGCATGTTAAGTTTTGTATCAAACTATATTGGGAGCGACTTAAAAATGGCAGGTATTTCCTGCATGAACATCCAGATACAGCCACTAGTTGGCAACTCCCAGAAATGGTGCAACTTTTGATGCATCCAGATGTCATACGCACTAAGGGTCACATGTGCGCATATGGCATGAAATCAAAAGATGAAGATGGTGAGGGTTTTGTCAAGATCCCCACTGGCTGGGCCACAAACCCACCATATATTGCAGAGCAAGTTTCAGCACTCTGCAGCAACAGGTGGAAAGGTTCAAAGCACCGCCATGTGCATCTTATTTCCGGCAGGGCAACGGCCGCCTAGGTTTATCCACCAAAAATGTGTACTGCAATTCTCAAAGGCCTCAGACGCCAATTTATTGCAGACGGTTTAATGATTCCAAAAGACATCGGCACAGTTTGCTGTGAAGAGCCAGATGTCTCAGAAGATGTCAAACAAGAGATTTGGGGTCAAATCCAACAGACCTACTATGATAGTGTCGATGATGGTACAAATTATGATGATATCACAGGAGAGCTACTAGATAGCCAATCGGTCCAAGAGGCCATAGAAGAAGAGATGGACACATATAAGAAACATGGTGTCTACCGCAAAGTTCCCATTGCAGAGAGTTTTGAAAAAACAGGCAAGAAACCCATAAAAGTCAGATGGGTGATCGTCAACAAGGGCGATAAAGAGAATCCAGAGTACAGAGCAAGGTTAGTTGCCAAAGAGATCAAGATGGATCAGAGGCTAGACTTGTTTGCAGCTACGCCTCCACTTGAAGCAAAGAAGTTTCTCTTTTCACTTGCAGTTTCAATGTCCACCAAGAGTGGTAGACCTTACAAGGCTTGTTCATTGACATCAAAAGAGCATATTTTCATGCAAAATGCATCAGAGATGTTTACGTTGATTTGCCACCACAAGACATGCAAGAGGGCATGTGTGGCAAGCTTGAGAAAGCCATGTATGGCACCCGAGATGCTGCCCAAAATTGGGAGAGGCAGTATGAGTCTACATTTCTTGAACTTGGATTTCGACAGGGCAAAAGTTCCCCTTGTATTTTCTATCATGTTGATAAAGATCTTAGAGTTGTGGTTCACGGAGATGACTTCACTTTCATGGGTGAAGACTCTAGTTTGAAGTGGATCACTCTAGAGCTCCAAAAGGTCTATGAACTTAAAGTCAGAGCTACGTTGGGCCCAGATCCCAACGATGACAAGTCAGTTCGTATTCTCAACAGGATTCTATCATGGAATGAGCAAGGTATCCAATATGAGCCAGATCAACGGCATGTTGAGATTGTTATCAAAGCCTTAGGTTTAGAGAAAGGCAAGTCAGTTGTCACTCCGGCAGTTCAGGACAAGCTCGACACTGACTCAGAGAGGACTCTTGAAGGTGCTTCAGCCACCTTGTATCGCTCATTAGCCATGAGACCCACTTATCTTGCACAAGACAGACCAGACATCCAGTTTTCTTGTAAAGAGTTGGCCAAAGGCATGTCATCCCCCACAGAGGGTGATGGCAAAAGTTGAAGAGGCTTGGCCGAAATCTCATCGGCAAGCCCAGAGTTGTCCTCAACTTTGATTACCAAGACAAAGTTTCATTTCTAGATTCCAGAGTAGACACAGACCATGCAGGGTGCATCAAGACCCGAAAGTCCACCAATGGTGGAGCATTGACATTTGGCAAGCATTGCCTAAAGACATGGTCAACCACACAAGCTGTCATAGCTTTGTCCAGTGGAGAAGCAGAGTATTATGGTGTTGTCAAAGGCGGTTCAGTTTTGCTCGGAGCAATGAGCATGGCCAAAGATCTTGGCATTGACCTTAAAGGCCGAATTTACACAGACAGCTCAGCTGCCAAGGGCATCGCGAGCAGAAGAGGCCTTGGTAAAACCCGCCATATTCATGTCAATTATCTTTGGATACAAGAACGCTTAAATGCGGGAGATTTCAAACTCTATAAGGAGAGGACTGACAACAATGTCGCTGATTTATTCACGAAGTATCTTGAACAATCTAAGCTCAATAAATTTGTCAAACAATTGAGCTATGCATTTCTTGAGGGTGCCAGCAAGCTCACCCTAAAGGCAGCAATGGCTTGAGCCGGCTGCGCCCGGTGCTGCCAGAAACCCATATCAAGGGACCAACCCTTGCGCAAGACCAGAGCCTCTGACCATATCCACATATGGTACCGGTTGGTGGTCATAAACCCCAACCATAGTGCTCATCGACGCCGGGCCAATGGAAGGAGGCCGCACTATGTCGATTCGGCACTTGAGAACAACAGGCGATGTGACGACCCTGAGCTTGACATGCGGATGAAGAGTGGCCAGCAAACGGTCACACAGAGAGTGCAGCAGCTGATTGCTGCAGAAAGGTGCCAATTTCGGCAATGGCACAACTAACAATCTAACAATCATGCCCAGACCAAGATGTCATCATATCGACAATCATATGCTTATTAACAAATCAACGACAGTTCCTATGGAAGATCTAAGCAGAAGATGGCAACAACAGCAACAGCAACAAAACAGCAGAAACGCATGAAGTCAAAACGACAAATTCGATGACCTGAGTAAACAGTACTTTTCCAGCAAAGGTTACAAGCACAGAAACCTTTGACAAAATGTTTTTGTATTTTAGATGTACAGCTTTTAAGCATTTTAAATAAATGTTTAATGTATAGGTTGTATATCCCAGGATTAATTTTTATGCGGACTTTTGAATAGATGGCTGTACTGCCCAGCCAGGGACATGGACATGACCCTTATTGAGGGTGTCCCAGGAGCAGCAGGACTTTATCTGTCTAAGCAGTAAGCGGACTGCATGTTTTAGAATTTCGGAATTTAACTTGCATAATTTTTGTCTTTCAATTTTGAGATCTCACTGTATCAACCATATCCATATATTTGGCCAATATACTAACTAGACTAGGCTATCATTAGAAGGCCTGAGTGTGGCAATCCGCGGCAAGTCACTGACATTGCGCATTGCCCATGTATACATCATATCATATCATAGACTTGAGATTTAGTGCTCTAGTTGGACCATAAGAGCAACAAATCTCTACTGCATGATGCAGTATAGTAATCCCCAACGCTTGCACGTTGTCGCTGTCCATACCTACGGTGCGGTCACTTCTTCTAACCTTCACCGGGAAGAGGAGTGTACCTCATTCTACGTTTCGATGGATGCAACGTATGCAAAGGCGATTACTGTATTCATTAAATGATACCTGCGCGTGGACCCCAAACATAGTTTTTTGCCAGCTTGGGTGGCCAAGCGAAGGCTGCTTAGGAAATTTTGGGGGTGTCAAGTCTAGGCACCCAGGCTTAGGTACCTAGGTACCCAGGCTGACCCCCAGCAATCCTGCAATTCAGGCTATCTAGGTGCCCGGGCCTAGGTACCTAGGTACCCAGGCTGACCCCCAGCAATCCTGCATTTCAGGCTATCTAGGTGCCCGGGCGTAGGTACCTAGGTACCCAGGCTGACCCCCAGCAATCCTGAAATTCAGGGGTAATTCTATAGAGAAGCAGTAAGAACCCCCAATCGCAAGCGATGTTTGGGGAACAATCATATTTGAGGTAGAATGGCACGGCCATGGAGCCTACGTGTCAATCCCAGCAATATGGAGTGTTGACTGGAAGGAGCAACAAATGTTGTTCAATCCAACATTGCCCTCCATTTGTTGGGAGGAGTGTTGGAATATCGTGTACAGACTCCTATGGATTGATGTTCTTTGCTCTCCGAAGCCATAGTGTATCCAGGAAAGGTACTTCTCACTTTAGTACTACTGTAGATCCCCTCCGCACAATATGCATAACATGCATATAAGTTGATATATTCCTGAGCAGGTCATGTTGTGACCTCACGTGGGGGAGGCTTGGGCTCGGTTGCATTCAGGTGAAGCATTGCAGTTTGCAGCCGAAGCACTCCTCTTAGATCGTGGGGCCCACTTGCTGAAGAAGACGCAGCATCACATATCATGTACATTTATAAAATTGTATGTATATATTTATATTATTATACGTATATGGCCATATATATATATATATATACATACACATATTTATATTATATAAATTATATATGTACATAGACATGTATATATATATATATACATACGTATAATATGGACATTAACATATGATTTCTATCTATCTATCTATCTATCTATCTATCTATCTATCTATATCTGTATACATAGAAAGAGAGAGATGTGTGTGGCCATATACAATGATACATATATACATATGTATATATATATATATATATATAGAGAGAGAGAGATATATATATTAATTGCCAGGACCATCAAAAATGGAAAACAGGTTGAAAGTCGGCCTGAGACTTTCAGGAAATGATATTTGCACCATCCCCATTGATTTGGGATGGGTCTTGGGCCTTGAAATTGATCAAATCGGCTAACAAAAATGAAGACATCAAATACATATATATGTATATATGTATATATATATATATATATACATATTATTATTATATATGGAGTGGGGGCTTTAGCCCCCCCATTTTCTGGTCTATCTATAAATATATGTACATATATATATATATATATATACATATGTGTGTATGGGAGCAGTGTAAATGGCCAACCAGAATAGAGCCTGAAAGGACCCTGAATGTTGTTACGGGCTTCTGGACCCCTGGAATCAATGACTTCAAGCTCCTGTAGATCTGAAAACCTGTAGAATGATAATGATCATAGTTGTAATAATTATAATAGAAGTAGTAGTCATATTTATGATGATGGTATTATCATAAGTAAGAACATTAAATAATAAAACGATAAATAATGAAGCGACAAATCGATAATTTGTAATAGTAAAATAATTTTAAAAAATAATAA
>JACLAD010006727.1_pt1 | contig 11362 bp, 6 predicted proteins | sample 8027901 | NCBI WGS metagenome assembly JACLAD01 (sample SAMN15725071, study PRJNA655200) | protist metagenome | isolation source: fluorescence activated cell sorting (FACS) single amplified genomes of... | place: Spain: Blaines Bay Microbial Observatory, Mediterranean Sea | collected 2016-07-05
CCGCGAGGGGATCGCGGAGGGTCTCGGGCAGGACGGTCACGCGGTCCTTCTGGCCCTTCCCCTGACGGACGGTGAGCTGGAGCCGCTCGAGGTCGACGTCTTTGACGCGGAGCCGGAGCGCGCCGCTGAGCCGGAGGCCGGACCCGTAGAGGAGCCCCCCGATGAGCCGGTGGACGCCGCGGAGACGGCCGATAAGGGCGGCGACTTCGGGCCGGCTGAGGACGGTGGGCAGCCGCGGGGGCTTGCGGACGCGGGTGAACCCGAGCTCGTCGAGTGGGGCTCCGAGGACTTTGTCGTAGAGGAAGAGGAGGGCGGAGAGGGCCTGGACCTGCGTGCTCTTGGCGACGTCGCGCTCGACGGCGAGGTGGGTCAGGAAGGCCTGGACCTCGGTCTCGGCCATGTCGGCCGGGTGGCGGAGCCGGTGGTAGCGGACGTAGCTCCGGGCCCAGTCGGCGTAGCGGGCTCCGGTGTGAGGGCTGAGGCCTCGTGCGCGGGCTTCGTCTCGGACGCTCTGGAGGAGTTTGGAGGCCATCGGTCGAAGGCGTTGGCTCGTGGAAGGGTACGACGATCCCCTTCCGCGATCGGCTTGCTGCGATTCGGGCGGAATCGTACCATCCCAGGACGGGGCGCTCCGGGAAGGGCGGCGATCAGCCCTTCCGGCACCGAGCGTCCGCTGAAGTTCTGGTTAGAAGATCGGCGCGGGTAGCACCTGAACACTTCGGCCACATCTTGAATGTCCGAGCGCTGGTCGATAGCTTGTCGGAGCCTGCGCGTCCGCCGCATAACGGAGTTGATGCGGTCGGCCACGCTTCACGGCTCCGACGGGCAGCGGTGCTCGTCCCTTCGTTCGGGGTAGACGATTTCGGATGGTCGTAGGAGAGAGCGGGGTTCCCCGCGCCGACGTCTAACCCCCCGCTGGTATTAGCTGGAAGTCAAGGGCCCGGCGGCGATTCCGGTCGATTCGAACGGGGCGGGGGTGAGGAGACGGGCGAGGCGGCCGGTGAGACGCGCCGTCCCTCGCCCGCCGCGGAAGTGCGGCCGGCGGGCGTCTGGGCGCCTCACCCCGGTCGGTCGCGAGCGATGCTGGCTGGGATCGGTCGTCTCAGCGGTGTGAGCGACGAGGAACATCCCATATCGGCTCTGCGAGGCGGGGGGTGCCGCCGAGGGACGAGCTGCTCCCGACGGGCGCCTCTGGCGAGGCGGGTGGGGGCGCTCCATGGTGCACGGCGAAGCTCTCAGCCGAGACGGACTCGGGGAGGCTTGACGGGCGGTTGTCGGTCCTCTCGGCGACAGGGGGGCGGGGACCGAAGCGGCCCCAGGCGGGTGGTGGACGATGGAGGTGAGCCGAGCGGCGGGGTGGCGGCTAGGCCGCGAGGGCGTACTGGCTCTGGCAGACGTGGACGCGCGCCGGGTCGAAGGGGAGGCCCCGCGCCGCGCTCCGGTGGGCGCCCCAGACGGCGACGAGCAGCTTCCGCATCGCGGCGACTCTCGCCTTCTGCTCGACCATCCGCCCGCGCCGCTCGGCGTAGCGCCTACCCAGCAGGCGGTCGCCGCGGAGCACCGGGAAGACGGCCTGGCCGAGCACCTTCCGCAGCATCGGCCGGCCCTTCTTGCTCAGCCGCGTCTGACCCTTGTACGTCCCGCTCTCCCGTTCCCGGAGGTTCATCCCGGCGTAGCGGAGGAGTTGCCGCTTGGTCGCGAAGTCGGAAAGCGGGCCGGTCTGCCCCACCAGCCGGGCCAGGTTGAAGAGGGTGACGCCGGAGACGGCCTCGTCGATGGGCGGGAGCTCCTCGCGGGCCTTGAGCTCGGCCCCGAGCGCCTCGATCTGCGCTCGGAGCGCGTCGGCCTGGCCTTCGTGGACCTCGAGCTCGGCCACGAGCGCCGCCAGCCGGTCCGAGAGCACGGCGGCGACGGCCTCCGGCGGGGCCGAGCGGACCGAGGCCTCGGCGGCGGTCACGAGCCGGTCGCCGGTCACGGTCTTGACGCCCGGCACCCGGCGGCGGAGCATGGCGAGGAGCCTCGAGCGCCCGAGCTTCGCGATCCGGTGCGGGCAGAGCAGGCGCTCGCGGAGGAGCGTCCGGCCGGTCTTGGAGAACGTGAACGCGATGGGCCGGTCGTAATCCGGGAACAGGTCGCGGAGCGTGGCCTGGAGCCGCGTCCGGATCGCGCTCGTCGTCCGGACCTCGTCGTCGTGGAACGCCGTGAGGTGGCGGAGGAGGACGTAGGGCTCCGGGAGGTCGCGGTGGCGCTGCGTCTTGCCCATCCGGCCTGCGAGGTGGATCACGCGGGCGTCCTTGCGGTCGGTCTTGGCGGTGTCGAGCGACTCGGCCTTCGTCAGCTGGCCGACCTGCTCGGAGCTCACGAGCGCCGTCTCGTGACCGGCCCGGCGGGCGACGGCGAGGAGCGTCCGCTCGTAGCCGCCGGAGGCCTCGCAGAGCACGCGGACGCCCGAGAGTCCATGCTCTTCGGCCAGCGTGGCGGCCTCGTCGAGCGCCCGCTCGACCGGCTCGGTCCGGTTGGGGATGACGTCCTCGGCGATGACCTCGTGGGGGACCCCACCGGGCCCACCGGACTCGAACCGGCTGAAGAGGTGGAGCGTGTCGCGGGAGACGTCGGCGGCCAGCAGGAGGGCGGGGCGGGCCTTGTCAGGGGCGGGCGTGGTGCGGATCTTCATGGCGGGCCTCGGCGGCAGACTGGAGGGGTGTAGGACTCCGGAAGGTCTGCTGACCGGGGCCCCCTCGTCTGGCGCTAATGGTATGGTGCAGGCCGACCCAAAGCGTCAGCGCTCTCGGCTCGTCCGAACCTCAGCGTATCCTGTGCCTCGTTCCACCCGCCAGCCCTCAGCTTCGGGCGGCTGAGCGGTCAACTGTTATGCGGCAGGAGACACCTTGGCAATACAAATGACCGATGGCAATACAAATGGCCGATATGAAGACACTTCAGGCAGCGATCGAAGCCGAGTTGGATGCTCAGGCGCAGAAGCTGAAAGACGACCAAGCTCAACCAACTGGTGACGCCGTTCAGGTGATGAACGATATCCTGATGCCGCTCCTCGCCGCGGTTCGCCGTGGTGCGGAGAAGAGCGGCTGGAATGCTCAGGCGGACGGGACTCCTACGGATCCTACCATCTGGGTTCGCTTCTGGAGGGAGGACGAGCCGTTCGGCGAGATCATGTTCTATCCGCAGAACAACGACTACACCGGTGCCGGACTCGCCAGATCGTTCTCGAAGCCAGGCTCGTCAAACTCGCTGCCCCTTGCGCCTCTGCCCCTCAAGAGTTACGACCCCGATGGGGCGCTCTCAATCGTCAAGGACCTCGTCAGTCGCGCACTTAGCGACAACTCTCAGTAGCCTGCCGCCTAGTCCCACATGCCTGAGATTCGATTCGCCCGAATGCCGGGACCAATCCGGGAAATGTCTTTGGCCGATGGTAGTACGCTCGCCGACCTAATTCGAGAGATCGAGTTTGATACTTCCCGGCAGCACGCGCTACGCGTTAACGGGGAAGCGGCACCGAGCGATCACACACTGGAAGATGGTGACCTTGTCCTACTCGCTGTCCCAGTCAGGGGCGAAGTCACGATCAGGCGGGATGGTGTGTGGCGAATCCACAAGAACGATCCCGATGCGTGGCCCAGTGATCCTCATGCCCATAACCTAGATGCAAATGAGAAGCTTGACCTGTACACGGGCGAGATATTTGATGTGGCAACGAGACAACGAGTACGCCGGTTGAGCAAACGAGATTTGAAGGCTTTGAAGGCTGAGTTTGCGCGTCGTGACCCCAACGCCGCATAACCCGCGTCTGGTATTAGATAGAAGTCAAGGGGGTGGCGACGATTCCAGTCGATGAGGACATGGTGGGCACGAGGCAGTGAGTGGAGCAGCGGTAGTGACGCGACGTCCCTAGCCCGCCGCTGGGGTGCGGCGGATGAGCGGTGAGCGCATCACCCCGGTCGGTCGCGAGCACATGCTGGCTGGGATCGGTCGTCTCAGCACCGAGCGGCGTGAGCGACGAAGAACATCCCCTATCGGCTCTGCGAGGCGGGAGGTGCCGCCGAGGGACGAGCTGCTCTCGGGCGCCTCGGGCGAGGCGAGGTCGAGGCGCTCCATGGTGCACGGCGAAGCTCTAGCCCGAGACGAGCTCGGGAGGCTTGACGGGCGGTTGTCGGTCCTCTCGGCGGCAGGAGGGTGGAGACCGAAGCGGTCTCAGGCGGTCGGTAGAAACGGAGAGGGGTTAAGCGGCGACGGCGTACTGGCTCTGGCAGACGTAGACGCGGGCCGGATCGAAGGGCTCGTCGCTGCGGTGGGCGCCCCACACGACGCTGAGCAGCTTGCGCATGGCCGCCACCCGCGCTTTCTGCTCCACCATCCGCTCTCGGCGCTCGGCGTAGCGCGTGCCCAGCAGCCGGTCGCCGCGCAGCACCGGGAAGACGGCCTGGCCGAGCACCTTCCGGAGCATCGGCCGCCCCTTCTTGCTCAGCCGCGTCTGCCCTTTGTACGTGCCGCTCTCGCGCTCCCGGAGGTTCATCCCCGCGTAGCGGAGGAGCTGGCGCTTGCTCGCGAAGTCGTTCAATGGGCCGGTCTGACCGACAATCCGCGCGAGGTTAAAGAGCGTGACGCCGGAGACCGCCTCGTCGATGGGTGGCAGCGCGCCACCGGTCTTGAGCGTCTCGCCGAGTGACTCGATCTGCTCTTTCAGCGCCTCGGCATGCCCCTCGTGGACCTCCAGCTCGGCGACCAGCACCGCCAGCCGGTCGGAGAGCACGGCGGCGACGGCCGGCGGGGGCGCCGAGCGGACCGACGCTGTGGCGGCCGTCACGAGTCGCTCGCCGGTGACGGTCTTGACCCCGGCACGCGTCGCCGGAGCATGGCCAGCAGCCGCGTCCGGCCGAGCCGGGCGATCCGGTGAGGGCACAAGAGCCCCTCGCGGAGGAGGACCCGACCGGTCTTCGAGAAGGTGAAGGCGACCGGCCGGTCGTAGTCCGGGAAGAGGTCCCGGAGCGTGGCGTGGAGCCGCTGGCGGATGGTGCTCGTGACCCGGACCTCGTCGTCGTGGAACGCGGTGAGGTGGCGGAGCAGGACGTACGGCTCCGGGAGGTCCCGGTGGCGCTGGGTCTTGCCCATCGCGGCGGCGAGGTGGATGACGCGGGCGTCCTTCCGGTCGGTCTTCCCGGTGTCGAGCGACTCGCCCTTGGTGAGCTGGCCGACCTGCTCCGCGCTCACGAGCGCCGTCCCGTGGCCGGCCCTCCGGGCGACGGCGAGGAGGGTCCGCTCGTACCCGCCCGACGGCTCGCAGAGGACGCGGACGCCGTGGAGCCCGTGCTGGGTGGCGAGCGCGGCGGCCTCGTGGAGCGCCCGCTCGACGGCCCCGGTCCGGTTGGGGATGACGTCCTCGGCGACGACCTCGTGGTGGCCCGACTCAAACCGGGAGAACAAATGGAGCGTGTCGCGGGAGACGTCGGCGGCGAGCAGGAGGACGGGGCGGGCCTTGTCGGGGGCGGGCGTGGTACGGATCTTCATGGCGGGCCTCGGCGGCAGACTGGAGGGTGGTAGTGAACCGGAAGGTCTGCCGACCGGGGCCTCCTCGTCTGCGGCTAATGGTATGGTGTAGGCCGACCCCCGGCGCGAGCGTTCTGTCACTCCGGCGGTCGCCGCGTCCATAACTTCGGGCGAACGCGACCCCATCTCGGCCAGCTGAACGGCACATCGCTCGGTCGCCTCGCCACCCTCCTCACTTGAGGGGCCCCTCTGTTCCCAAGTCACCAACGGGTTCGAAGAACTCAGGCATTCCCATGAGAAACGTTCTAGTCTCGATTGTAGCGCTTTTCCTAGTAACGTCCAGCAGCGGTTGGTGTCAGGGATTGGTCCTGAACGACCTGGAGTATTTCGAGGCGAGGGGCGTCAACGTTCTCCCATACAACAACCTGTTTACGGGGGGGTTCAACGACGAGAAGAACGCGGGCATCGAGCTCATCCTCCACGGCGTCCGCGTCGCCCAGGGCGGCGCGGTCCGGCTCTCCAACACGCCCGAGCAGTGGGACCTCGTCCCGTCCATTCCGACGCGGACCGTGGACCGGGCGTCGGGCGCTGTGGAGGCCTCTCTCCGCTATGAGGACTACGACTTCGACTCGCGCGTGGTCGTCACGGCCAAGGGGGCGGCGGTCGAGATCGCCGTGTACCTGGATGAGCCGATCCCTGCCGAGTTGGAAGGGGATGCCGGGTTCAACCTCGAGTTTCTCCCCTCCCAGTACTGGTCGAAGACATATGTCATGGACGGGCGCATCGACCGCTTGCCGCGCTACGTCGTCGGTCAGACCACGACGAGGCCCAACAGCGAGAAGTTGAGGCAGTTCAAGGGGTACCGGACGTATGACGACCGGGGGACCGGCCGCTTCGTGGACCCGCTGCCGCTGGAGACCGGTCGCCGGCTCGTCCTGGCACCCGAGGACCCCGAACGGATGGTGGAGATCACGTCGGAGGACGCGGACCTCATGCTGTTCGACGGTCGCGTCCTGGCCCAGAACGGCTGGTACGTCGTCCGCTCCGTCCTCCCGGCCGGCCGCACCGGGAAGGTCATGAGCTGGACCGTCGAACCCCACGGGATCCAAGACTGGGTCCGTGAGCCCAACGTCGGCTTCTCGCAGGTGGGCTACCTGCCCTCGCAGCCCAAGGTGTCCGTCATTGAGCTCGACAAGAACGACACGCCCCTGGACCGGGCGTCGCTGTACCGCGTCGGCGTCGACGGCACCACGACCGAAGTCTTCAGCGGGGACGTCGTGCCCTGGGGCGACTACTACAAGTACCACTACGTCCGGTTCGACTTCTCGGCCGTCGACACGCCCGGCATCTACTACATCCAGTACGGCACGACGAAGACCAACAACTTCATCATCGACGATGACGTGTACGACGGCATCACAGACGCCACCAGCGACGTGTGGGTGCCCATCCACATGAACCACATGTTCGTGCGGGAGGGGTACCGGGTCTGGCATGGGGAGCCCTTCAAGGACGGGTACCTCCAGGCCCCGCCCAACACGGACCACTTCGACCTCCATGACCAGGGCCCCACGACGGACACCCCGTACGAGGCGCTGGAGCTGATCCCGGGGCTGAACGTGGGCGGCTTCTTCGACGCCGGCGACTTCGACATCGAGACCGGCTCCAACATCAACGTCGTCCAGAATTTCGTCCGGGCCTGGGAGTCGTTCCGGCCCCTGCGTGACCAGACGTTCGTGGACCAGGAGCAGCGGTACGTCGAGCTCCACCGTCCGGACGGCGTGCCCGACGTCCTCCAGTTCATCGAGCACGGGACGTTGCAGCTGGTCGCGCAGGCGGAGATCCTCGGCCACATGGCGCAGACGCTCTCCAACTCCGTGCTGTACAACTACCACCACCTGGGCGACGCTGCGTCCCTGACCGACGGCCTCCCATACAACTCGGAGCTCGGCCCCTACGAGGTGGCGGCCGACGGGGAGTCGAGCGGGGTGAAGGACGACCTGTGGGCGTTCACGAGCCGCAACCCGAGTCTCGACCTCCGGGCCGCGGCCATGTTCGCCGCAGCGAGCCGGGCGCTGGCGGGATACAACGACGAGCTCTCCGAGCGGGCGCTCGCGCAGTCGGAGAGGTTGCTGGCGGAGGCGACCGCCCTGCTGGCCGAACAGCCAGACGACGAGCCCGGCCGGTGGTGGGGGCGGGCCGGCGACGTGTCGACGAACCTCGAGCTGTACGTCTCCACCGGGGAGCCGCAGTACGCCGAAACGTACCAGGAGCTGCTGTGGCCGCTCCTAGAGCGCAACGCGACGTTCTTGATCGCGACGGCGCTGGAGGGGATCCCCCACATGGACGCGTCCTTCAAGGAGAGGCTACGACCCTACGTCGAGCAGTACGGGGAGTACATCGACGGGCTCGAGCAGGACAACCCGTACGGCGTGCCCATCGGCCTGGGCAACTGGGCCGGGGCCGGCCAGATCGTCAACTTCGGGACGACCGTCGCGCTCGCCCACGAACACTTCCCCGAGCTCATCGACGCCGACCACGCGTTCAAAACGACCGACTGGCTCTACGGGAACCACCCCTACCACAACTACTCGCTCGTGGCCACCCTGGGCGCCGCCCGCCCGAAGGAGGTGTTCTACGGGAACAACCGAGCGGACTTCTCCTTCATCCCGGGCAACGTGGCGCCGGGCCTCCTGTTCAGACAGCCCGATCACTTCGAGAACTTCGACGACTGGCCCTTTCTCTGGGGACAAAACGAAGGCACGATTGCGGGGAACACCGGCTATCTCCTCTTTGGGTTGGCCTTCAAGGGGTTGGTGGACATGTAGTCCACCGTCCTCGTCTCGCATGGCGGCGGGTTGACGCACAGTCTTTATGTGAAGATCGGGGACATGCTTTCACTTCTGGACGTAGTACCAGTTGCCCCGCTTCACCCTCGTTGGCTCTGACTTCGGGTCGTAGCGCGCGTCGAGCTCTTCCCTCGTCGGCGTCAGGTCGACGACCTCCTCCCAGCGCTTCTGGGGCGGCTTCCGGCCGATCCCGCTGTGGGGCCGGACCTCGTTGTAGAACCGCTCCCACTCGGCCAGTCGCCCCACGATCTCGTCTGGCGCCTTCGCTCGGCGGTGGCGGCCCTTGCCGTCGATCTCCAGCGCGTAGAACTCCACGAGGTCCGTCTGCTGCGACCGCTCGACCTTCCCATTGAGGTGCGGCGCACGGGCGCGGTTCGGCCGCAGCTTGACCTTGTGCTTGCGGAGCACGTCGAGGAACTCGTGGCTGATGAACTCGCTGCCGCGGTCACTCTGGATCCGTTCGATGGGGAACGGGAAGCCTGGGAGCACCCGCTCCTCGAAGAAGTGTGCCGCCGAGGCCCCCGTCTTGTCGGGGTAGAGTGCGAGGACCCGCATCCACGTGCAATCGTCGATCGCTGTGAACTGGATGAACCCCTTGGCCACCTTCATCGTGTCGATTTGGACCCGGTCGCCCGCGTTGGGGCGGCTGTAGCGGATCGGCTTCTTGGGCCGCTTCGGCCGTTTGAGCGGCTTGACCTTGGCGTCGGCGAGGACCCGGTGGATCGTCGACGTTGAGAGGCGGGTGCCGTCGAGGCGGAGCAGTTCCGCCTGCATTCTGGTCGATCCGAGGTTGCGCTCGCCGCGGAGCGAGAGCACGCGGTCGGTGAGCTGCGGCGTCCGCTTCGAGTCGGCGAGAGTGTGGGGCCTCCGGCTCTTCGAGTGGAGCCCGGCCTCGCCGTCGGCCTCGAACCGGCGCGCCCACTTGCGCAGCGTGGGGCGGGAGATGCCGCAGCGTCGACAGGTGAGCCCGGCGTTGCCGGTCTGGCGGTAGGTCTCGACCCAGCTGCGGCGGGCCTTGAGGGTCTCAGGGGAGTCGGTCAACGGGCAGGGTGGTTGGCGTCGCCGCGCAGTCTACCCGTTGAAACGATGTCCCCGATCTCGACATAGAGAGGCGGGGCCTACTCCCGGCTTGAGGGTAGGCCCCGTCCCTCTGACGGTGAACAGAGGCGGAGAGCGGCTCCCGGGAAGGCCCTGCTGACCGGGACACGGGTAGGAATAAGCTCGCTACGACTTGTGCGAGCCGTCCGCAAGACCCGACACCCACCGCCGCATATGTCGAGATCGGGGACACCGCTTCAACGGGTAGACTGAGCGGAGACGCCAGCCACTCCGCCCGCTGACCGATTCTCCCGAGCCCCTCAAGGCCCGCAGGGCCCGGGTCGAGACCTACCGCCAGACCGGCGACGCCCGCCTCACCTGCCGGCGCTGCGGCCTCTCCCGCCCCACGCTGCGCAAGTGGCACCGCCGCTTTGAGGCCGACGGCGAAGCCGGGATCTGCTCGAAGAGCCGCAGGCCGCACAAGCTGGCCGACTCGAAGCGGCCGCTGGAGCTCACCGACCGCGTGCTCTCGCTCCGCCGCGAGCGCAACCTCGGTTCGACCAGGATGCAAGCGGAGTTGCTGCGCCTCGACGGCACCCGGCTCTCGACGTCGACGATCCACCGGGTCCTCGCCGACGTCCGCATCGAACCGCTCAAGCGACCGAAGCGGCCCAAGGCGCTGACGCGCTACAGCCGGCCGAACACGGGTGATCGGGTCCAGATCGACATGATGAAGGTGGCCAAGGGCTTCATCCAGTTCACGGCGATCGACGACTGCACGTGGATGCGGGTCCTCGCGTTCACCCGGACAAGACCGGCCTCTCGGCGGCTCACTTCTTCGAGGAGCGGGGGCTCCCGGGCTTCCCGTTCCCCATCGAACGGATCCAGAGTGACCGCGGCAGCGAGTTCATCAGCCACGAGTTCCTCGACGTGCTCCGCAAGCACGAGGTCAAGCTGCGGCCGAACCGCGCCCGTGCGCCGCACCTCAACGGGAAGGTCGAGCGCTCGCAGCAGACGGACCTCGTGGAATTCTATGCGTTGGAGATCGACGGCAAGGGCCGCCACCGCCGCGCGAAGGAGCCCGAGCAGATCCGGGAGCGCCTGGCCGAGTGGGAACGGTTCTACAACGAGGTTCGGCCCCACAGCGGGATCGGTAGGGAGCCACCCCAGAAGCGGTGGGAGGAGGTCGCCGATCTGACGCCGACCCGGGAGGAGCTCGACACCCGCTACGACCCGAAGTCGGAGCCGAGGACGGTCAGGCGGGGCACCTGGTACTACGTCCAGAAGTGAAAGCATGTCCCCGATCTTTACATAAGACGACGTTCCGATCTGGGGCAGGCGGTCGCATCTCGAGTCCGACCCCCTGAGCGTAACCTCCAGCGAGGCGGGTTACGCCGCGTGCTCCGGGAACAGCTCTTGGAACCGTCCGATCATCGTCCGCGCCTCGTCCGCGAGCTCGGCGTGCCGGGCGGGCGGGCCGGCCTGGCGGGCGTAGGCCTCGACGTCGCCGCCGTGGCGGGCGAGGTCCCAGTAGGCGTCGGCGCGGGCGAGGGCGGCCTCGAAGGCGTCGGCGTCGGTGAGGACGTCGGGCGCCTCGAGGAGCGGCTGGGCGAAGAGGGCGCGGGCCTCGGTCTCGGTGAGGGCGTCGGGCCCGAACCCGGCGTGGGTCGCGTCGTCGGCCTCGGTCCCGACGCGGAAGGCCGGGTGGTGGAGGAGGTCGTCGAAGGCGAGGACGTCGTGGCCCGTCGACTGGGCCGCCTCGATCTCCTCGGGGAGGAGGGCCTGCCAGTGGACCGAAACCGTCTCGAGGAGGCCGTCGAGCCCGACCCAGTCGTCCTCGTCGGGGTCGTCGCCGACGAGCTGGGCGGCGAGGGCCTGCCGCTTGTGCCCCCGCTCGGAGTGGGGGAGCGAGAAGAAGGCCCAAAGGACGCGGGCCGTCTCGAGCAGGGCGACCGTGTCGTCCGCCACGGCGT
>JACLAD010000071.1_pt1 | contig 11361 bp, 11 predicted proteins | sample 8027901 | NCBI WGS metagenome assembly JACLAD01 (sample SAMN15725071, study PRJNA655200) | protist metagenome | isolation source: fluorescence activated cell sorting (FACS) single amplified genomes of... | place: Spain: Blaines Bay Microbial Observatory, Mediterranean Sea | collected 2016-07-05
AATCCCCCATGACCCGCTGCTGACGTTGTAACCTTAAAACTTTTCATTGCTTTCTTTCCTACCTAAAATCAAAAAAACAAAAATACAAAAAAATGTTTGCGTTGTTGAGAAATGTTGTAATAGTTGGTATTGTACTATGGTTTCTCGTGTATGCAAGCGATCGCGGACTTCGTCAAATTGTGGATCGAAGAAATATTGATGTATCAGGTACCCGCCCCCGGCTAGAGCTGTTGTGCAGAATATTCCTGAATAGCCAAATATAAACTTCTGCCTTGTCGTCAGCTTCGCTACCGCCATGGTTCTGTAATCAAATTATCTACTTTCTATTACTTTACGACAATTTTGATATTCTTACTACTTGTTTGGATGTGACTACTACCACTTGAAAATTGTGTGAAAAAAGATGAACCACTTTTTGACAGACACAAACGCAATTAGACTTACAAACGTTTTCACTATACGACAACATTTCTATATGGTTAGTACATTGATGTCAGTTGGAAGAAAAAATGTTTGGTCAAACGAAATCATCCTTTTTCTTGTAGGGGAAGAAATTGGGTAGATAGCTTTGACGCCATTTCTCCAGATCTCTTTCGTACTCTTGGCTCGGGGTTAGGGTTAGAGGTGGTTCGTCACATATCCTAGTGCCGTCATCTGATGGTATCGGTGAAGGAGCAGGTGAGATGGCTTGTTGTAGCAAGGCAGCTTGTGGAAAATTGACAGACAACCTAGCCCCCTGAGATTTTGAAGCACGACGTAGTAGTTGAGAACCTTGGGCACTCGGGCGAGGGCTTCGGGCTATGCTGCGACTACTTTTTGGGGATTTTGGAGGCTGGTCATAACCAGGCGGGGGTGTAGGCCGTGGAGGAATATCCTTCGATAATGCAACACTATGAGAATGTATAAAATTCAACAAAGACAAGCCCACAAATTCCATGTCAGATTGTAAATCCTTCGGTACTTGCGTACTGCCACTATGCTTCAACGTTTCAAACCCACCAACTGCATCCGTGCTAACAGAAGACTCATGAGCAAAACGCTGTGCCCGACTGAAGACCCATTCACTTATACCTCGAAAGCCATGGTATACTAATTCGTTTACTAATACAACATCTACGTTTCCAGGAACAGGACAAGAGGAACCTATGGGGTGGGCGTAGGGTTCGTAAACCTTCGACAACTTTCGCTCCCTCCTCCTCTCAACAAGTAACTGTCTTGAATCTTGAGTAAACAATATTAATGTGCACTTACTAGACCACCCTTGCCCTTGGCCGAAAATACTTTCGCAAATCTTACCCAAATCTAATGTTGAATCGAATTTTACGCCAATAACCATACAAATAGCTAAGAACCTCATCTCCTCACCGTTTTGTACTTTCATAAAGCACAAAACTCTTTCTTGCCAATCGGCAATAATAAGTCGACCTACAGGTTGCTTTTCCATAAAAATAGCAAAATTCTCAGGCGTGACTGCTTCAGGTAGTACGTTACTTGTACTATATGCAGTACATGTTGTATTTGGGTTTGCGTCAGCTTTGATATTCGACACACATAAGATCGCCGGATGCGTATTGCAAAATGTTAGCGGGTAGTCGGCAAGAGGGTGGTTTTCGTCGAGGAATGTGAGCCAATCTCGTAGCTTTACGGTGTCTACGCGTAGGCAAAATTCTAGTGAGAAGAGTAGCCTGTACATACATTGAGAAGGTAACATAATCTTGAGGTTAGGTGGGGTAGGAGAATGGTAGGAAAAATGTTTGCCATGACTATACCAACTTGTCCTTACCGCCGTACTCAACCACGCAAACAACATGACCCCAAACCGTTTCCCAAACGCATTCTCATGGAATAAAAACAAATGTGGTATCTGTACATGAAAGCTACTTGCGCAAGATACACTCGAAGGGCCTTGTGTATGGTCAAACGTATGAGACACCGCCTGAAAGCCGGCAATACTAACTGCTTCAGGCCAAGGGACATCCACAGCACTGCCCCCGTAAACACCTTCCCTAGTTTTCCTATTACCTACATAATTTTGATAACCACTACTGTGTTGTAACGACACCAATGAGATGGGTACTGTACGATCGCAAGGCAGCCATACTCCTACAGCCACCGCCCAGAGATGCGCAAGACTTGTAGCAAGCATTGGAAAACATTTCACATCTTGAAATAATTTTTCAAACGGATGAGTGGTACTTTCTGCTAGTGCAAAAGGTAGATTGGTTTTCATATACTCCAACAGATACTGCGTACTATTGGTATAGGCTTGTTTTTGATTATCATTGCTGTTTTGGTTGTCGTCATGATTCCGTGTAGACATGCCAAAATCCCTATCCTGCGACAGCGTAAACAGATTCGTCAACGATATCTTCCTAGGCCGTCGTTCATCCTCCTTTTCTTTTTGAATGTTGCAAGATATATAAAAATCATCATCAGAATCACTAGATTCGTAAAATAAACCTCTTTTTCTATGTTCCTCAACTTGCATGCGCACATCTGGTACATGGTGCTCTTCCTCAATTTGAAAAATATTGTCTTCTTCTTCAGATTCCTCCAAACCATTCCTACCACCATTCATTATATCATAAATATCCTCGTGTATGTGTCTGTCTGGAGGCCGTCCCGCATCCAACTCATGCTCCTCATATATACTAGCTTTTGTAACAACAGCTTGCGGTTCGCTTATACCAAATAGTAACTTCCTTGCAGCTAGGGGCGATTTTGGCGTACTTCCAGGTAATTTGCTACTAGCCGTTGTAGAAGGGTTAGCAAGAAATTTTGCTTGGCGTATACTAGCTCGTCTATCTCTAACCGTTACATCATGGCCAGAAGGCCAAAAATCTGTAGGTAACATACGTTTCACCTGCTCTGTTGGCAGCAACTTTTTCAAATCTTTACTTACATCTAATGTATCACTTTCTGCAAATTTTAATTCTTGCGTTTTAGAATTCTGATTAGTAGTAGTAGACATAGGAATAAAAGCATTCTGAAAGAAATGTTCGTAAAATTCCTCAATCGATAAAGCATCTGGATCTACTTCTTCATCTTCTTCTAGTTCACTTGACACATTGCGGTAATGAGTGATAGTTTTTGTAATGAATGCTAGCGCCTTAGCTACTAACACATTGGCCCCTCCCGTCATCCTCCATACAAAATCTGATAGTCCTTCTATATTGTTTGGTACGTCTACCTGCCAAATACCGTGACTTATCGCTTTTGTAAGAATGTCGTATTCTAGAGATAAAGATAGTTTTAAGGGCTTTATGGTGTATGAGAGCTTTTCGAAGTATGCAAAGTGGGGTAGGTATACCCCTGGCGTTAGTAAGACTGTATAACTTCCTGGGCGACGGTATATATGTTCTAGACAATGAAAGATAAGATTATAACGCTGTTCTTGTATGTTAAAAAAATGTTTGCTCTGCCCGCCAACAAAACAAAAGAACAAAGAATACGACGCTATTGGGGGTAGGATACCGAAGAGCATTTCCCATGCTAGATGAAAAACTCCGTCGAATGACATATACAACTTCTGCGTATAACTAAACAAAATTTATAAACCAAACTAAAAAAATACTAACAAACGTACAAAAATGATTTGAAAATGTGGAATAAGAAGTACTCAAGAAACATCTGACGCGTTGCCCCTGGCTCGAAGACGGCATCTGCCAACCCCTTAATAGTCGCATCCCAAAAACTCTTTTCTACCTTAAACATATTTCAAAAACAACAAAAAAATCATAAAAAATATCAACACAATGAAGAAATGTTTTGAAGAATGTAAAATCTAAAATCAGATCTTACGTATGATTGAAGGGCATCGCCGTGAAAGGCTGTGTACCCAGTGTCTATATCTTCTTGTAGTATGCGACTCCAATCAACTAGGACTAGTCTTGAGTTAAGAAATCGATCCACTTCGATTTCGAGATCTCGCCTTTCATGACGTTGACATAGCGATAGGGACAAAACCATTTCTGCTCGTAGCCGCCTCGCCCTAGGTACTATCTCTCTTGCAAACCTTTCCGGCCCCGTATATGGCAAACAACTACAGGCATGTATTATATTCCGTAACTGCGGCTTTTTCCCACCTTTCTTTTCTAACGACTTTGTACAAATCAGACTTGTGGTGATGAGGTCGGTACATACGCTAATGAGGTTGGAATCATCCCAGAAATATGGGAATTCGGATCGGATCTGGGACGCCCAGGAATCCGCTGGGGGGCGGAGCGCTGCTGGTTCGTCTATTTCCATACAACAAACTACTACTTCCTCGCTTGAAACAACTACAAAACTTAATAATACTTTGATGAAAACAATAATTAAAATACGCAAAACAATGTGATAGAACGGGATCGGGGTTTGAGTTTTTACATTTTTCATTTTTATAGGGGGAGAAGTTCACAAAATGTATGGATATACAACGTTTTGGATTGGCAATTACAGAATTACAGACGACGACAAAACGCACGACAACATAAAACGCACGCACGGCAAAATATATTCTGGTTTTAAAAATAAAATTTGAAACACTTTTGAAACTACAAATTTGCAAAAACTGTAACAAAATTGCAACGTTTTAAACTGAAAAATTCAACATTGTAAGAGTGTACTTGTCGCTCGTTTTTTATCTTCCTTTTGAGTATTTTATGTTACGTCGCATAGCTTGAAATAAAAAGCTGCAGTAAGACAAACGGCCAAGCGCAGAGGAACATAGCCGAAATAGCTTTGAATGTGGTACTGCGCGTACATCTACGGTCGAACAGCCACAGCCGCACCTCCTTGAACAACACACATTCCATATCCTGCGCCGGTACATTTTCCCATACTTGCTGCCGATAAAAATACCACTCGGAGAGGGCATAAGATATCGCCGTGGTGATCATAACGAAACCAATATTTGCGAGGTGAACTCCTAGAAACATAGTCAATATTTTCACCACCCCGTAGACTAGAAGCAAGGGGTGAATCAGTAGGGCGGCATAGGCGAAGACCACCACAAAAATATCGCAGAAATGTGGATTGGGCTCGAATGCTGCAAAATTATATTCGTTATCGTTTGTATTCGCATGATTCAGTAGTGTCACTTCCGGCAGATGCGCTACTTCAATTTCGCCAGTAGAGATTGTTAGATTGTGCGAACTTAACCTACGGTCCCAACTTGCTGCCGATGCGCTGGCAATTACTATCAAGAAATTTGAAAAAAACATGGCGAACTATTCTTGTCGATATCAATTGTTCAAAATGTTGTATTCGCACTATTTTCTTTTGAAATTATTATTTTCAATGTACTTTTGTGATATTGTAATCATGTAGAATAGGTTGTAGTAGTGGTAGGAATATGTTTGGGAGGGGAAACAAAAAACGAACCGGTAGTAGAATGGACACACTGAATTTGGAATTATTTGAATTTTCGAATTTTGGGAATTTCCGTATGCTTTAATTATCTAAACCTACACAAAATTTAAACATTAGACCTTAACAAAACAATACTTGTTAGCAAAACAACATTTCAACAACGTACATGAAAACTTGGGAATGTAGGAAATAAGTTGGGACGCAACATTAGAAAATTGGTATTGTATCAAAACTCCGTGTAATTGTTCTCGCAAAATATTACGTGTACGCAGACAAACATGTTCGCTGTCATAATAGCGGATAAGAGCATGGCCATGAAAACCTTTCCGCGTGTACCTGGCGCATACTCTGGATTCAACAACATCTGCATGATTTCATTACAATATAGGTATTGGATGTCACACGGCTTTACCCCATCCATCTTTTGTTTTTGCTTATATGCGCACTCTACAATAAAATATACGCAGTAGGTAAGAGCACTGAATTGAGTCAACTGACCAACTGTTACTGAAATGCCGTGATCGTAATGCAACGCCGATATTAAGTAAAAACCGGTTACCACAGGTATGATCATGTGGAAAAGTGTATAGTAGAAGGTCGGTACGAAGATATCAGGAAAGAAAACTGGTTCACGCAATCCCGTAACTACAAAATGTTTGACAAAAAACAAAATCTAATACCAAATTTGAAAAAATGATGACTTAAAATATGTTACTGAAATCGTACTTGTGATGGTGTCGTCTACTCCATCGCCCTGGCCTTCTGTTTGTTGAACATTTTGTATTGGTTGTTGTAAGGGGATAGGCTGTTCGGGTGGCGGATTGTTTTGCACAATCTGTACCGGTTGTTGTAAAGGGATAGGCTGCGGTGCCACTATTTGCTCCCACTCCACTGTGGGGTCTGACAAATATCCAGGCGTATATTTCAACTTCACCGCAGCTGTCATCGTCCAAAACCTTACTACTACCAATGCCTTCATGGTTCTAATTTTTTGAATTTTCTAGAATATTAATACTATTGAGTTTTGGAAATTAGTAATTGTTAGAATTACTGTAGAAATCGACACCGTTTGCTATCAAAAGCTATTTTTGAATTTGGTAAAAAAATATGGAAATTGTATGTATGTAGGTGGGAATGTTTTTTGGGGGGAGAGTTCTAACGGAAACAGACCAACAGGTGTCATCAATATGTTATGTTCTAGTGACATGCAAACACAAAATCTATGCTGAAAATCAAATACACCACTACTCGCCAAAACAACTTGCGTCTCACAATGTCTTATAAAAAGGATGCGTTTTAAAAGATTATAATGACGTACATAACGAAATCGGAATTTAAAGAATTTAGATGATACTTGTAGCTTGTAGCTTTAAAAATGTATACTATAATTTTGAGAATGTTATTCGCCTAGGTCAACCGTGTCACGGTGTTCGCGACCTCGGACTTTGTTCAAAAGACGCATGATTTCAAAAGACATCCACCAAAGAAAAGTCATGACGATAGTAGCTTTAAGAGCAGGCATTCTAGTATATTTCTTATTGATGAACAATTGGCATAGGTCGTTACAAAACAGAAATCGTTTTTCCGACACGCACCTTTGCCAATGGAAACAGGCAAGGATGAAGTAGAATACAACGCCGACCAGCAGAGTGACTTGAACAAGGCGGACGTCCGCGTACAAGTTGGTAAAGCCAATGAGAACGGCAGCACATGCTAGCGGGAACACGAAATCCCTCACAACCACCTTAGTCACGTCCACAAAACTTAGGTCAACTAAATTTTGTAACAAAAATATACTGAACACAAAACATTACATATTCAAAAATGTTGTTATGTTACGTTGTGTTATTTTATGCTTATGATGTACATTTGTTTTGGCGAACGTCTTCTGCAGGACCACTCATCTCATAAATTTCATTCTTCAAAGCCTTGAGGAAATCCAGGGAAAAATCTAGAAAATTGGCAGAAACGTCTTCATCAACAACATCATCGTCATGTTCTAAATCACAAAAATGAAATGTTTAGTCTACATACCAAAATAAAAAATTGAAGCTAATTATTGTGGAAAATGTACCAAATTCCACAACTTCATCCTGGTCGAAAATTTGGGGTCCCGGGATACTAGAGGGTCTTTCCATCGGACCGTAATGGGGTCGCGAACATTCGTCAAAATCCGGTAATTCTTGGTCCTCCAAGTCCGACTCACCGTCATCTCTGAGTCCTAATACGGCGTGGGGGCTGCGAAACGGAACGATCCGGACAGGGGTGTTTCTATTCGAACCGAATACAAGTTCATCGTAATCAACATCGTCGTCGTCTCGGTCTTCAGGCGCACGCTTTCTCCAGATGCGCTCACCCTACCAAGACAACAAAATTTGAATCACATTGCTAAGACAAAATTACAAATCAAATACAATCCAAAATGACACAATTCTGAAAATTTTGAAGGTTGAAATTTGTATTTAAAATATATTGAAGTAAATTTTAACTTTTTGCTCAAATTGAAAATACATAATCAGCATCGTCACTAGGGGGTGTGGGGGTGTTCATAATATCGTTTCTGTCCGAACTTGAAAAAGTGAAGCGAATAAGTTCACGTTGATTGTAGTTAAGACGGTAATGATCTAGCCAGTGCAGACGCCTTTGCTCAAAAGCACGGATTTCTTCTTGCGAGCGTCGATCAGGATAATCGAACCAGCCATCATCAATTGGCTTTCTTACTTTTGGGCGTTGTACGCGTAAGCTCGATAAATTTACGGCCATGCCCATCGGCAGGAGTCCCACCACCTTCAGCATTGTTGTATTGTTATTGTTCGTATTCATTCTAATGACTTGCTTAGTTTATTTTTTGTAATTGTATGTTCTTCCGTTAATGTTGTCGAAAGTAATTTGTTCAGTAGATGGGAAGAATGTAAGACAGTGGTGGAAGGGATTACGAATTCAGAATTACATATATGATATGTTCATTCAAGAACATAGCATATATGTATAACGAATTGACACGTGCTTGAGAATTTTGAATTTTCAAGACGTCTAACTACACATGTACCATCATCATTCTCAACACGCGTTACTACACCAGCAAAAATGGGTTTTACTACTGCACACATGGTAAATATTTTTACGTCTATTACTGTTCTTACTAATTTTTTATTGGCTCACTGCTGGTCAATTTGCAGAAAGGCAAAAGAACGTGTTGCACCTAGCACGGATTTTACGCTCGACCTCTAAGTCGCGCGCTTGCTTGGCTAACTGGGCTTCATACACCTGGCGCGCTTTTTCAGCTTCTAAGGCCCGCATCTCTTCTATGTCTTCGATTTCTTTTTCAAGCCACCGCTCCTTCGTCAACTCTGACGCCATCTTTTGTTGCGGTGAGCGATTATCCTTGTAATTATAGTACCGATCATGTTTTGGAAGGCGCTTGCGTGGTGAGGCTATTATCGGTGAATCTGCTAGAAGACTAGTTACTGTATTGGCGTATGCAAAATACGCTATGATTTGTACAAATCTTACCATATTTGTATTCTACTACTCTCCGTAATAGGTTTATTGACGATTGTCGTTTCCGTACTTACTGATATTTTTTGTACTAATATTATATTTTCGTAGTTTCTTGCTTAAAACATGAAATAGTAGTACTTGTTGAACAAAATTCAAAACTGGTCAAAAATCTGAAAGATTGAGAAGGATCAAAAAACGAATTTTGCACATAAACAAAAGCGAATTGTAGATTTTTACAAAATACAAAACGTACCACGACCAAACAAATCAAACAACAATTTTTATGTCAATGTTTCTCAAAACTGTATTTTCCTTCCCAAAATTGATTGCATGTACAACTATGTTGTATTTCTCAAAAAACTTATATCTCACAAGAACTTAAGGTCTGTGTAGCAATAATCCGCGATCACGGAATTCTTGGATGCGTAGCTCGGTCCAGTGGTAGTTGGGCTCGGGATGGGCATGACCTTGCGCACTTTTCGATGGGAATCTCACCTATAAAACAATAAAAATGTTTCAGTCATAAAAAATTGAAAGGTGTTTTGAAAAAAAGAAATTACCTTGCTTGCGGTCTCGCCATAAACAGAGGCATCAGCACCTTCACCAAATTCCCTGATCATCAGACCACAAACGACGATGTCCTTCGGGTCTTCTACCATCCACTCCAATCCCTCCCTTACAACAAAATCAAACAAAACATCAACAAACAACAAGATACGTTGAACATTGCGCGAACAATTTTGGTTGATGTGTGATGACGTACAAACTGTCGAAGGACGGCTCCCAACGAAGATCGGCAGGCCAATGCTTGTTCGCCGCCATGGTACCAGGTTGCTGCACAAACTTGCCCGGCCTTACTCTAACTTGTAATACTATTTGCATCCAATGCTGGTTGCCAACTTTGTCGAAAGCCGCGTAAGTAGGAAAAGCTGCATATTCTACGCTAGGACTGCAATAGATTGTTTTGTGGGTGAGAGAACCAGCTTGGCGAGCAGCTTTTTCACCGGTCAGACCTTTTGCTAGGATGGATGGAACACATTCAACCTTGGTGCCGTGGTATGCAATGGGCCAATCGTCTTGAAAAACTTCCCTGGGCACTTCTAGAGCAAACCGCACCCAGCCACATGGCTTGAAATACGGAAAAGCACCGCGCATACCATAATCCTTTTCCTCAAGGGAATATAGCCGTGTGTACTCTTTGATTTCCTTGTCTAGACTGATGTTTTTGGAGGAAAGTTCCTTGGCTAGGCGATCAAACAAATCTTGACGCTGGTCACAACGCAACCCAGGCGCGGACGACCGTTGTTTCTTGTTGTCGGCTCCAGTAGGACTGACAGAGCGAATCCGTTTGGATCCCCCAGCATTGTCTGTAGGGTTGTCCGCGGCCGTGTCTGACACCAACTTGCCCTGTAGAGCCGACAAATCTTGTTGAACCACAAGACGGGACTCTTCGCAAGACTGACTGGATAGCATGTTTTTCAATTTGTTCTCTAGTTCGTCTTGGACTTCCTGAACCTTCTTTTTATATTCTAGCAACCATTGAAGAGCATTCTGAAATACTGGACTTGGCGCAGACCACTTTCGTTCATCTAGTAGCTGTGGCAACGACAAAGCATCACAATTGTCGACCGCGGTTTGTACCTGACAATGAACAAAAAGGAACAAAATTAGTCACAGCATTAAAATATTTGATTTTTTCTGTTGAAAATGGTTACCTTCTGTTCCCAGAGCGCGCGAGCCAACCGGTCCTTGACCAGCTGCAGTTTCGCAGGTGCGTACTCTTGCGCCTTAGGAATGGCCTTTTCTAGATCGCTGACTACGCCAGATTTCAAAGCGTCGTTGATGAATTCATGGGATTTTAGAAGAGTGATTCGTTCTTGGGCCACCGATACAGCATTGTCGATGCCCTTTGGTCGAAAACGGCGCGTGAATGCCTTTTTTAGAACATATTGAACCAAACCGAGGAGACCTTCCAGTGGCCTCCATTCCATCTGCCTGTGCCACTGTTTCAAGAAATCCAAAACATGCTTGGAAATCTCTTCAAACTGTTGTTGGGCGGTACGTAGGTTCTGTAGCAGTTCAAGTAGCTCCATACACAATTGGCGATACGCGTACGCTGCTGGTGCAAGATTCCGCACATTGCAAGGACGACGCCTGATGATTGGCAACATCAAATCGCCATCTGAACGTATGGCCAACGGCAACTTAGCAATAACATCCAGTTTCTCCAACACGCTCAAGTGAACAAGACTGAAGATAGCTGACAACATTTCTTTGATGTCTTGCCGCGGAAACCTGCCGCACGTGTACAGATCCGTTGCAAAAATGATGAATACGTCCGAATCACTGCGATATGATTTAGGTAGGTCCTTGAAACGCAAACGCATTGTCTCTTTGCAGGTATGAACCTCTTTGGCCAACGCGGAAATGAGAAACGTACGACTTTCAAGCAAATTTGGAGAAGCTCCAAAGAAAGCGTTGCGATTCGCCTCCATGCATTGCAGGACG
>JACLAD010000408.1_pt1 | contig 11358 bp, 11 predicted proteins | sample 8027901 | NCBI WGS metagenome assembly JACLAD01 (sample SAMN15725071, study PRJNA655200) | protist metagenome | isolation source: fluorescence activated cell sorting (FACS) single amplified genomes of... | place: Spain: Blaines Bay Microbial Observatory, Mediterranean Sea | collected 2016-07-05
GGACACATGGATGTACTCACCCCCGCGTCCCCCCTCGTACTCGTACATGCATGGCAGGGTGGAGCTACCCCACTCCATAATGCGGCTTATTACGGCAGTTATTACGCCATTGAGGCACTGTTCTCCCTCAAGGCCGACATCAATGCGAAAATTGACGTATGTTGACACTGAACGACATATTGAGAGCACAACATCAATAATTATATTTCACCACTAACCCTCCCTACTTCGCACTTGCATGGCAGACTGGATATACCCCGCTCCATGCTGCGGCTTATCGCAATAACCATGTCTGTATCCAGTGGCTGATCGACCACAGCGCCGACATCGATATCAAAGCCAAGGCACGCCTACACCTCTCCTCCACCCACCATGGACCACCCATCTGCTTCCACCATAGGCCACCCGACCTCACAATCATACATACTCACAAGTATTGCCTGTTTTGGAGTATGTATGCATGTGTGTGTGATTGTGGTTGTGTGTGCGATTATAGATGTGTGTGTGTGTGTGTGTGATTGTGTGTTGCATGCATCAAGCATGCTTTGCAATGTTGTTGTGTGCACTGGTGTTTAAGCCTTTGAGCTTGCATGCACACACCACATGTATACTTCGAAGTTGGGCACTCTCGCCCTACACAACGCGAAAAATTTTGTTGTTGTGGCGGGTGTGATGGTGGCATGTGGTTGGGTTTGCTGATTTTGGTCCTGGAGTTTTTTTTTCTAATGCGTATGTTTGTGCTTTACTTGTGAAGGATGGGAAAACGGCGTACGCTGTGGCTGAAACCGACATTATCAAGGTGTGCAAGTGTGTGCTTATATTTGCGGTCGGTTGCAGTCATGCTAACATAGCAGATGACGTGCTGCTGGTGCATATGCCCAGCAGCACCAATAACTAGCATGGAGTCATTGGTGCTTATTTGGTGATATACGCCCTTGTTGTTTGTTCATGTTCATTCTGTTGTTGTGCATGCTGTTTTTGTGCGTGCTGTTTTTGTGCGTGCTGTTTTTGTGCTTATGTATTACTCTTCAGAATTTGCTTCGGCACAAGGTATATTTGTGTGTGCGAGTTTAAATACTCGACTGTATTCATAACCGTTATCAAACGCACCACATGGAACACAACTTGAACGGGTATGTAAGCATTTTTTGCGAAATGATTTGCAGAAAATGAAGGAGACCGAAAGGTTATGCAGGCGCTTATGGGCGCGGGTACTGACTGGACATCTTGGAAATTTAGCGTCGCATGATAAGGACCGTGAGCAATTACTTCAGTTTCTGGTTTCGAATCCAGGCCTCTTGAAGTTCATCGGCACGAAGATGCTTTTGTTTTGTAGTGTGCCCTTTTCAAGCACTCTTTGGGGGGAGAAACGCGAGTAACATTTGCGGCAAAGCTGCCATGTAGTTGCAACATATATATATATATATAGTAGCAACTTATATATATATATAGTAGCACTATAGGGGCGTATCAAGTACGCTGTCACAGTCGGATCGTGTGTTCTGCGCGCGACATCATAGGAATTCCCTACTGACGGTGGGTCAGTCGCGCGGATTGTTATTTTTTGTCGTTGTCACAGTCTAACTCTTGGACACCCCCGGGGTATACCTACTGGCGGTGTCCAAGAGTTAGACTGTGACAAATATATATATGATACTATAGATATTTGGTATTGATTCTAATACCAGAATCAATACCTCGAGACCTCTGACAAATACCTCATGAGAGTACCGTGGAGTAAAGAGGTCTGATCACAGAACAGGCGCCAGACATACTCATACGGTGTGTATATGTAGCCAAAAAATATGATATTTTCTTCGATTATAAAAGTTTCTTTCACTACAGTACTACTATTTGCAAGAAAAGTTGCACACAAATGCGACAAATAAGAATCCACAAGTACAAGTAAGTTCTTCGAGAAAAAGAGAGAAAAAGAGAAAAAAAGAGAGAGAGATGCACTACAGTATAATAGCGCAGACTGTAGTCCGACTTTACTTTGTTGCAAATTCTGCTACAAAACTTTATTCTTTATCTATTTTTTTTTTGTCTTCCGCATGGAAACAGGTGGATTGGTACTATTCGATTCAATACCGTACTGTATCAAAAACCCTAACAAAATTACAGTAATTTCTGCGAGCTCTCTACAAACTGATGTTGTCTCTCTACCAATTCTGTTCCAAAATATCAGAACTATAGAGCACTTTCTGATCGATTACTTCCATTATATAGTGCTGTTAAAAGACCGACCCAAACTTTTATTCAGAGAGTGGGCATCTTGCGCAGCCAAACGATGAAGTTCTTGGGAACTTAGTGGACGATCGACAAGCGTATCCACATCTTTCTTTGAACCAAACGAGGCAATGTTCATTATTTTTGGATGCGACATATTCAAAAGCTCCATTGCTTTTCCAGTCGGATGCGCTGGGCCGTTCAGAAATATTGCTGGTTCTTGTGGCTGTGCATCCCCCCCTGCAAAGGCGTTTGAATCATTATCACGAAACAGGTCAAAGTCCCACGAAAAAAATACCAGTTGGATGTGCAAATCGCTTTGTTGTCGATCCAAAACTGTTCATGTATGCTGTTTTCGAAATCCACCAAAATATTAAGTTCAAAAACACGTGTGACTTGTGTAATGTAATGCAAAAATACGATTTCTTGCAATATGTAACCCAACCTTGATAGAATTGGACCATTTCTGTAACTCTTTGTTCGATGAAAGCCATCATTGATAGCGTTTGACTACAAGTATCATCAAACTCAAGGGCATCAGCATCTTCATCCACATCTATACCTGCTATTGCGACCGCAAGGGGTTGAGGTAAAAACTTTTGCAATCTATTGTTTATTTCAGCTCCGGCAACTTGTACATAGATATTCTGTTTTTGCAAATTCAAACAAGTAGGACATCCAAATGAACTTTTGAATTTTAATAATCTTCGACGTGGCTTTTACAAAGATACAACACAACAAACTCGAATTGGTGCGGCAAGCAACTCCATAATCATTTGGTGCTCTTTATGTTTATCATCAAGTGCTTTGATGGCCTCTTCACAGTTCGCAGCATCGCGCTCAAGGGACCTTATGAATGCTTTGCTATAATATTGATCAAATTTAATGTTTTGTAAGTTCTTGGAAACCGAAATCAAAAGCGTTATTCTAAAAACTTGGGTATCGAATATCTTCAAACCGTTTTGCCATTCGCTGCTCGTTTTCCTTTACATATGCCTCTCGCTCCTGTTCCATCTCTTTTTCCGTTGTCTAAAAATTGGTTAATAAGACATCTACACATGAGAGGGATAAAAAAAATCGTCTACCTTCAAATTTCTGATTTGGCTCACAAGAGCATTCGCTTCTTTCACACGTGCCATTTTCTAGGTGATGCAAATTAAATACAATATCAGAAAATTTGCTATGGTGCATATTTCTGGACTTGCTTGAATGGACTTGAAATAAGCAACAATTAGGTAACAGTCTTACCCGCTGCTCAAGTTCAACAAAAACTTGAACGAGATCATTAATATCTTCAAGGCCGGTTTTTGAACGAATATTATTCCACATATCTATTACGCATTCAATCTTGTTGAGTTTATTGCAAGAAAACCTTGGACAGTTTAAAAAGTCTTAACCTGAATAATAGCCAAAATTTTTCATCAATCGTTTATCCTCATCGGTGTCTATTGAAGCAAAACTCATTTTCTTGATTTTGTTTTTAAATGACTTGCTATTTCCTCTCTACAAAGGAAATACGACATGAGCTTAATGTTCGGTAGTTTCGGCATGATCATATCTTGTATCTAGATTTACAAAATAATCATCGCTACCCTTTTTGATTTCTTCAGGTGTAATTTTGAGTTTTGCTGTTGGCTCATTCGTCTGTTTATTGTAAATTCAAAATGTTGAATTAACAACTATCGATACCATGTACACAATTTTCTGAATCAGTATTATAGACCGGCCAAGCGTTTGCATTATATCTTCCTCCAATGAATCATCATTTACACGAGCTTTCTTCTCTAACTGTATTGGTGACGTTAACCAACAAGAATAACGTGAGCAAAATCTTTTATTTTATATTTATCGGAAAATTCTGATAGCTGATTCTGACCTCCAACATTTGACTTTCTAGTTTGGATTTTTTTTTCGCAAACTCCTTCTTCATCATATTGATCTGACGTGTATCATTGAAAGTCTTCGATGATGCAAGTTAATCCACAAAAGGTATTTTGTAAAGGTAGAAACCTGAATAGTAGCTTTATCTCGAGCACGATTGCTCTCTTCCATAAGAGTTTTATTCTTCTCAACCTAAGAATATGCAAAAAGAACTTAAGTATATATGTGTGCCTGTCTGTCTGTCTGTCTGTGTATGTATGCATGTATGTAAGCATGTATGTATGTATGTATGTATGCTTTTCTTGTTTTGTAATGTGTATAAGAATTTCTTGAGTAGACTTTTTGCAAACCTCTGCTTTGAAATTCGCAAGCTCTTTTTCTTGCTCTGCAAAGGCGCGATCATATACACGTTTCTCGCGTCTCATATTATCGATTTGCTCTTTCAACTGCGAGTTCATCATGTAGCAAAGCAATTAGTTTGAAATCTAATGACTTGGTCAAATAAAATTTGGGCTAAACCCCCTGATTGTAAGCCAAAGCCTCATTGTATCTCTTATCGGCAAGCATGGTTCGCGATGTCAAACTTTCGTATGCACGCTCTAAAGCTTGTTGATTTTCGGTCTAGATTCGCATGCCAAGATAATAATAACCGCATCAAAATCGCTATTGCAAGAAACTGTAATTCTTGCAACACTCTGACAAATTTGAGTACCTGAACTACAGCCGCTCCAAACCGTTGTGAGCGTACACTACTTGCCGACCTATCGCCTTTTTTTGCAGCAGGTTTTGCCTTTGCAAAGAGAGTGGTATAGCTGCCCATTTTTTGTTGGTGTTGTTCGATTTGCCTTTCCGTTCGAGCAATATCAGACTCTGCCTTTTGAAGCTATATACACATATACATAATTCAATGTATAAGAAAATGGGTTGTATAGTAAGTTGTAGCGCTCATCAAGAAGAAATGAAATGAACATTCAACCTCAGCACGCTTAGACTCTACTCCAGCCTTTAACTTATCGATGGTTGCCTCCAGCTGTGCGACATTGTCGAGCCTTTTCCTGGTTGAGGTGCCAATACTCGACCGAGGCATTGTACTATCTTATTAATTATCAATTGTTAAGTATCACTATACGCGTCAGAACTTTTAGTTCTCCTCTGATATCCTGCTCTGGTTTAATGTCAGTTGTATGTGTATGTGTGTATGTGTGTATGTGTATGTTGTATTGTGTAGGTTTCGTTGTGTTTTTAAAAACAAACCCCCAAATGATTCTGTAGAATTCCCCAGTTTGCTTTTCTTTGTTCTGCAGGAATTCCGAATCCAGCCGAACATAAAGATTGCGAAGATGCGCTATCCTGTTGCCATGATCTCGGTGATTCAGCTTTGTTATACGGCAGCTAGGATACATACAGCACCATCACTTGCAATCCCAACCGTGTCAATCCGCGGACACAATAGCTCTAGTATACAAATGCCAGCATTTTCTCTTGGCACTGCCTTTGGCTGGGGTATGGGATCATGGAACGAGACCTATAATGGTGTAATGCAGTGGCTAAGTCAAGGCGGACGTGGCATCCATGCAGCTCGAATGGTAATCTAATTAATATGTACAGTCTTGAGAAACATACATGTTCTAAACTCTTTGCACATGAAGAGACTTAGTGGCCAAATTTATCATATACCTCGATTGATAGCACCACATTCCACAACTTCACCACACCCCTATATGCAGTACTGCAACCAGGATGCTGTGGGACAAGCCATACACGACTTTATGGCATCGTCAGGTGTTCCACGCTCGGAGTTATTCATTATGACGATGGTAATTTGGTTTTGATTATGCTCATATGAAATCAAATTTACTAACGCCAAGGTGAATAGATTCCGGAATGGCACCTTGGCGACCTGGAAGCAGAGGCAAGTATCAATATCAGTCTTCAACAACTGAAAGTTGAGTATGTCGACCTTGCAATGATGCATTGGCCTGGAACGGTGTGTGCCACACCGTTCACATAACTGCTTTTTCCTGTTCTTAACAAACAATAATCTGATATGCGTCTAACATTTTAACTGGATCTTGAAAGCAAAAATCAATATCGTTGTTGTGGCAGTTTGCATGGCAAATACCAATGTATCCAACTGGCGATGCGAGGTGTGGCAAGCCTCCATTACCGCGATGTCATGTTGAATTATGTAATGAACCCGCTCTTTTGGAGGAGGTATAATTGTGTCTTCCTGAGTAATGGGAAGTTTGAAGTAATATTTTTTTTTCTGGATTGATGTTTTGTGTAGCCAATTTGCAAGCGGGGCCAATGGAGTTGGAAGCATTGTCGGCAACAAACATGGAAAGCTTTTAAAAGACTGCAAACTCAACAAAAAATTCGTGCAATTGGAGTCAGTAACTTTGAGGCTTGGATGCTACATGATTTAGATCCACCTGCCGCCGTGAATCAAATTCCATGGCGCGTGGGATTTCATGATGATATTCTACTCGATCGTTGTGAAGCTGATGGCACAATTATTCAGAGTTATTCTCCATTGGCTGGGGGGAAACTTGCAGAATCGGGTACTTTGACTTCGCAACAACGGCTTTTATCAAAAATAAGTAAATCATACGGGCGCAACGCTTCGATTGCTCAAGTGGCTTTGCGATACGTCATTGAAAACAAAGTTGCATTTGTTTCTAAAACCACAAATTCAGAATTTGTGCAGGATGATGTTGCTGCATTTCATTGGTCTTCTCCTCTGAAAGAGACAGAACTTTTAGCTCTATCGAGACTTAGTACCCCTTCCGCTGAAGGTGCGGCTACGGGGGCCGATGCAGCTGCAATGATGTGTCAAAATTTAACTAGCGGCAAAATGACTCGTTGTATCAACCTTGACAGACATGCATGATCACGAATGCATGGTTGGCTTGTAATAAATGCTGTGAAAACCTGCAAATTGTAAAATTACTTAACACATGTCTTACATACAGTATCGTTAGAAGACGATTAAGACTAATACATGATATTTTGGGTACAAATTGGAGAGTAGTTTGATAACAATGAACAAACTGCTGACGTGTCTTTTTGGAATAAATGAAATGATATAAGTTAATTGGACGAAAAAATGGTTAACAATATTGAATATACTGTAGTCTGCATAGTCGGTGCACCGGCAGAGCGATGACCCTGTGTATGTATCATTATTTTTTGTTATCATTTGGGATACTAGAATATTTTTGTCTTTTTACAATTGTATGGTTTTTTGTCTTTAAGTCGCATTCAATTTTCCTTGTACCATTCATTTATTGTGAAGAACACTCTTCAAAAATTTTGTAAGGGGGGTGGTGACAGGCCTGAGAGTTACATCAAAATAGAAGAAATTCCCACAGTAGTTTACCAACATATGGTTACTGTAACCATGTGTAACCGTTACACAGAAGAGATCCAATCTCTTCTAACATATATATGGTTACATAAAAGGGAGGTAGATGCATGTACAATGACATGGCCCCTCAGGGGACCAGATGAAAACTTAGGTAATACCCGTTTAGCGGGTAGGATAAACCAAATACCTACAGTATCTTCTGTATACCTACAGTACTGTATCTTTATGGTTACACCCAAAGGTACACCAAGGTCAGGTCCCGAACTAGACGATTTAAAAAAAAAATATAGATTTTAAAACACAACTCGATTTTGTTTTCGTTGTAGTAACATACATACATACATACATACATACATACGCACGCATACACTCATACACAGATACACGCATACAAATACGCACAACAAAACAATCGGAGCAGATCTTTCCAAACACTACGAGCCAGTCTCCATTGCAATTAGGTTGGAGTATGAGCCAAGACTTTTCTTTAACCTCAACAGCGGGATCTGAATGGAATCCTTCGAACACGGCTCCGGCAGTGACCAGTCCTCAAGATAATGTGCCGCACTTTGTGCGGTCGTATCTTGCGTTGCGTAGACCCGCCTCACAGCTTGGTCTTAAAAAAGGACACTTTGTTCCGGATGTACTGAAACCAAAAGAGCCAGCACTGCCCAACGCAGGGGCTGCTGTGTCTGCCTCGAATAGAGAATTTTTGCGGCGACAACGCGCTTCGAAAGAAACGTATATAGTGTCTGCAGATCTGATTGGGATGTCTACGAAAAAAAATCAACATAGCAAGCGCGGGCGACGACAAAAACACAAGCAAATTGCCCCCAATATCGCGCGAACACCATGGAAAAATAGAAGGTTCTTAGTTGTCAGATACCTGATGCTTGGAGGGAATTTTTGTTTGATTGAAATGATCTGTGTTGAGGTTTCGAGATTTGTCATCCTAATTTTGTATCCAAAATGTAGAGAATTTATCAAGTGGCAAAATAAAATTCTGAAAAATGAACTGGATAAGCATCAATTCGATCCACTTGCGGACCCCGAAGAACGAGAAATCGTGAACGCAACTGTTTTAAAAATACGAGGATCTAGAGTTCAGGTTGGGAAGATTACTGAATAGTGTAGAAAGGCCTTTTTGCTACTATGATATTGTACCTGGCAAAGCACTTTTTAACAAATATGTAGAAACCGGAGTCAACGCTTGATTTTGATACGCTCCAAGATCTTATCGGTGACCTCAATGATCATGACAAAGTAGAGCGCGCTCGTTCGCGTATTCGTACTGCAAACAAAGAAATGCAAAGCGCTTCAATGAAGGTTTTGAAAGCAATAGCTAAGGATAGGATTACAAAGTTTGGTTGTCAAGAGCCAGAATTGGTTACAGATCAGAAAGTTCTGAAATTCTTGAAAGCAAAACCAAAACCTAAATCACCACGGGTGATTACTTACAAGACAACGCGCATGGATGAATTGATGGAAGGACGACAAAAATCGGCAAAACTCTTTGATCTCGCTGATGTAGATTTGAACAGAATTGAGGACAAAGATGATGATGCTTCGGGCGCCTTTCTCACACAGGTTCATCGAAGTCGCACTTTCTTGACGGAGAATTATTAACAGTCCTAAAATATCTATATTTCATAGTTTCCTAGATATAACAATAGATTTAATTATTAACTTACATGAAAATGGATATAATGAACCAGTCAATCAACAATACGTACCAATTTACCTAAACGCAGCTCTGCTGTGTTTAGGCTACGACTGTTAACACCACCATTTTTTCAGAAAAAAGCGTAACACAATAAATCTCAACAGGGAGGATCAGCTCCCTCGCGGACAAGCACATATTACTGATATTTTTCGTTCAGCTAAACAAATAGGAATACGCAAAAAAATTGACATTGATGTTCAACAAAACCAAGTAATCAAAAGATTTTACTAGTATACTATTCAGTTTTTAATTCCTATGTATAGTTCCTAAGCCTACTATATACATAGTATATAAACATAGCGCAGCTGTACAGTACTTACTTAAGTTAGTAGGCTACAACATACATTGTGTATTCCAATTCGCGCCCATTTATGCAAAATTTTTGGAGCTCTGAACAGCAGCTCTAAAGTCGGGAAGCAGAATTAAAAGGCAGTTGGGAGTTCCCAACCTACTTGTACAATACAGTATCTATTCTCACGAAGAAATACCTCATTCACACTGATTTGATAGATACAGTATGCATACTCAGCATTCCCATAATATGAGAAAACAATCATATTATGACTATTTGGATAAAAAAAATGTAGGAAAAATAGAAGGGAGAAAGATGTCCCGAAGTTCCATGGAATGCAATTCTCCGCTATATTGTTGCGATTTAAAAATTTGTAAGACCGCAACTGCCAGACCTTGCAAACGCAAATCCTTAGTACCGCAAATCCAATACAAGTTACAATGCCAACGAGCCCATTGGATCCCAAGGAGGAAGCACAATAGGTTTTTGATCCAAAACCGATCTAATCTTCTCGTCCACATCGGCGAGGTCAACAACAACTTGATAGGTGTACTCGTCGAACCATTGATCAGTCATCAGGAAATACCCTTTCGAACCTCGAGCTTCACCCCAAGAATTTTCGACTCTCCATTTTTCTACTGTACCCTTCTCAACAGGATCTCCATCTGAGCCTTTCCCATCCAAACCTTCAGAGACCCCGGACGTTAGTGAGTACGCAGTTAGTACCATGGCGTGTGTCATGAGACTGTGTCCATACTCGAGGCGTTCTTTCTTTGTAAGACGTACACCGGCAAGCTTGGGAAAGGCACTGTCATGATCGAACAGGTCAAGATCCATGACGCCCTTCTCGTTTGATTTGTATTTCCCGACGTCACTGCCAAACCAAACAGGACGATCCTTATCGATTGAATCCATTGATACACGTTTCATAACACCAATCGGAACATTGATATATCGAACATCAGAACCACCAACAACGTTTCCGAGATGGGCAACTGTGTAAAGCTTGAAGTATTCGTTTCGAGGATCGTTGATCAGAGAAATCTTAGTCTTGAAGTCGTATGGCACGATCTCTTGAAGAAATTTTGGTCCTGTTAGGCCACGTAATGTTTGCTTCGCTTTCTTTTTATTGGCAAAGGTCCAATTGAAATTTCGAGGAGGCTCGCCCAGAAAGATTACTAGGGCCTCGAAAATCGCTTCAAGCATTTTCGGTTTCGCCTCCCTAGCCTCCTCGTCAGTTTTGAATTCTCGAAGTTGGCATGCGAACTTTCGTAGTTTCATTCGAAGGAAGAGATTCATCGGACGAGATGACGTTGCGGCATGGGGATCAGGATAAAATGATTTTGGGACGAGTCCATACTTTGTAATGAGGTTTGCGAGCATGTCCCATTGCCCACCGTCACTCATGAGATTCGTGTTGCTGAGAAGATGCGCCATCAGACGGCCGTCCAAAGGTTCGTTACGAGTTTTGATAATCGATTCCAAAAAGTAGTTCGAGCGTTCTAGTTTGTCCCAGAAAAACACGTAGGTCTGGCTGAGCTCAAAAGACTCTGGTAGATCGTATTTTCTCATCATCTCAACACGAATTACGTTTAAACATGCGAAAATCCAACATCGCCCTGAACTCTTCTGAGCTGTGGCTTTACCCTCAATACTTACTTGATTCGTGTAGTTTGAGTGATCGTACTGTGTCACACTTGAACGATTCAAAGTGGACTCAGATATTCCATTCTGCGTGTGACGATTTGAATCAACAAGTACAGCGACTTCAAAAATACGAATAACAAGAAAGATGCAAACAACAACACCATACCTGAGTGATAGCGTTCCGGGATGCTTGCACTGCCCGATCAATTTTGGTGAGGC
>JACLAD010014530.1_pt1 | contig 11352 bp, 12 predicted proteins | sample 8027901 | NCBI WGS metagenome assembly JACLAD01 (sample SAMN15725071, study PRJNA655200) | protist metagenome | isolation source: fluorescence activated cell sorting (FACS) single amplified genomes of... | place: Spain: Blaines Bay Microbial Observatory, Mediterranean Sea | collected 2016-07-05
GAAACTGGACGCTCAGCAGGCGAAATCGGCCAAGCTTCCCGGGCGGCAGATCCCGGAAACCGGCGTCAGTCGGGCAACTCGAGACATGGGCTCTGGACGGCCCCGTGGCGTCGCCATTCGAGGGCGTCGGTGCGTGAAGGATCTACCTGGTGACCGGAAGATTTCGCTCGAGCTTGCCCCATATCCCATAGTGCATCAGCCGATCTGCTGCCGCGGCGGCCACGTTGTCCACGAGAGCGATCGCGGGCGAGGTCGAACGAGCGGGGCGTGGCCGAAGGGAAGAGGTCAGCATGTCGAACTCCGTTCAGCAGGCGCAGGCCATCAACTGCTCGACGGCAACGCCATCAAGGCAAACTTGATAGCCCTCGCTGCACCCATTATGCTAAAAACATAACTGCTTGGTCGCTATCGATCAAGTATCGAATGGTCTTTCTGATGGCACTGACATGATAAGCCTAGGACAGATACGTGCCGCGCGCGCCTTCCTGCATATCGATCAACCAACGCTCGCCCGCCTGGCGGAGGTGTCGGTCCCGACCATTCAGCGGCTGGAAAATCCCCGGTTCGGCCCGGAACGCTCCTCCATGAGGGTCGTCACGGCCGTGAATACCGCTTTGGAGAAATCGGGGATCGAGTTCCTCCCTCCCTCCGTCGAGGCAGGTGAAGGGGTCCGGCTGAAGGCCAAGCGTTGAGGATGGTTTCAGAAGGTTCAGCGACGTTCTGAAATATGGGAGCAGGGGCCGCCATGGGTCGCCTGGGCAGGGCACGAAACGATCTCGCCGGGTTGAAGATGCCGAGAGGCGGCCGAATTTTCCAGAGAACGTCTGGGCGTTTCCCAGGCCCCGGCCTCGGCCCTGACATTCGGGGCGTGCCGGGACATCTCGTGGATCAGGCCATCCACGATGGATGTCGCCTCGATGGCGCCCAAGCCGAAGGTCGAGGCACGATCGAGAACTTCCTTGATCTGAACCCGCTGCCTTGACCGGTGCGTAACGCTCTTCCAGCCAAAGCTCCGCTCGGTATTGAGGGGAAAGGGGAAGGAATGAACTGGCGCAAGATCGACATGGCGCCCGTTCCAGAAAAAGAGAGAACGACGGGCCGGACTGTCGATATCGAGAAGGCTGCTGAACGCCATGCGCCGGAACAATTCGCGGAGCGCATCCTTCGGGCTCTGCATCAGGTCCGATCGGCTCAGCGCATTTGCCAGCTCCTGCCACCCCGGCTTGGGGTCCGGCTGCCCGGCGAAGTCGATGAGCGTCCGCGCGGAGATCACGGCCCTTCTGATCGCCCCCTCGTTGTCGCGATCGAAACGCTCGACGAGCAGGACCGGCCGATCGCCGATTTGCCGCAGTTCGGCATTCGGCACGTCGAACCCGCAGCACCCTGCCAGCCGAAGCGCGGCGAACTCGGCGCGCAGCATGTCTTCGTGGTCATGCGCAGCGACGAACCTGGCGATCCAGGGGCGGCCCTTCCACTCGACCAAGGCCTTGGGCCGTGTGCCCCCGACCGCCACGGCGTGGATCAGCGGGGCTGCCAAATCCGGGGGCAGGTCTTGCTCTGCCTCCACCCGCTCGACAGCTGCGGCCAGCACCGCCAGTTCCACCGCTGACCCGACTCTGGCTTCGAAGGTGGTCGCCGACGCCTGATAGGAAATCGCACCGAGGCCGTCCGTGCCGGCAAGAAGCCCGTATCCGATGTCACTGATTGCGCGTGGACCGACAGCTGCATTGCGCCGATCGAGTTGACGGGATTGCGTCACCCATCGACCCCACCGACCTGGAAAAGCATCACGCAGCGTTCCCTTCAGCCCGGGCCCGGGAAGAGCGCGCATCCCGGGCGACAGGGGCAGATCCGGGCCGAGCGCAATGGCGTTCGGGCGGTCAAGATAATCCTGCAGGTATCCGAAATCATGACGGCTCTCGGTGTCACCATGCAGTCGCCCTGCCGGCACCGGCCTGACCTCACCTGGCAGCCAGATCCAGACGAATGCGGAGGCGGCGTCGGTAAGGGCGATGATGCGCGAGGTGGTCAAAAGCCGGCTTCCATCGGCTGAGGCGCCGATCGCGCCAGATCCCACCATATCGCAACCGCACCTCCGAGACGATGCCCGGAACAACCGCTGGTTCCTGACCTTGTTCAGATGGCCCGACCGGCATTCCAATGCCGGTCGGCGAAGGCTCGGCTCACGCGTCCTCGGTGTCCTCCGCCTTCAATTCATCGCGGTATTCCGCCAGCCAGTCCGTGAGAAGCTCACGATCACGATAGAGAGTGTAGCCCTCCGTGTTCGCCTCGGCCTCCAGATTCTCTTCCAGTGCCTCCAGTTCCGCATCCGACGTGTCAGCCGTGATCTCCCGATCGAGGCTTTCGGAGAGCCATGCCCGGGTCTCACCCCAGGTCATCGGCGTGTAGGCCCCGGGGCGGAACGCCGCGACCTCGCTGCCTTCAAAGGACAGCGCGACTTCCCGGGTCTCTCCCCACCGCTCGTCGATAGCCTTCAGCGCGGCCTTGCGCGTCCGGTATGCGCCATGGGCCGTGATCGAGGTGTCGTTGGAGCTGCCGCACCAGCCGGTGATCCGCGGCTCGCGGCTCCCGTTCGTCAGCGCCGGCTGCCGGGTGATGTAGATGATGTCCTCGTCGACCTTCTCCGAAGGGTTCGGGCCGACATACTCATGCGCGACGATGTAGAACATAGATTGCTCTTTTCAGATGCAGGAAGCCGCCTTGGCGGTAAGAGCTGACCTCAGCCCCATCGCCAGCATATAGCTGTATGAATTACGTGTAAACTAATGTTTTATAACGGATATTTTATATGTCACCGAGTTTCTCCGCCGCTAGGCCGTATAGCCTGCACAGGCCGCTGAATGTCGCGCCGGATCGACTGGCCGAGATCTCCTGTCTGCGCAACAAGTGCCATGTCAGGAAGGATCTGACCCGCGAACCGATGGGCAAATAGGCCGATACCTACGAATTCCCCGATGGCCACATCCAGGTCCGGCACAAAGGCATCGTCCTGTCCTACTCCATCTTCGAGCCGCATCAGCCGCGCGGCACCCACGCCGCGATCCCCGAGAACAAGCCCCTTGGCGCGGTGCTGGCCCACATCAAGCGGCAGCAGGACAAGGCTGCGCCCGCATCGGGTATCGCAAGACCGGACGGCGCCGAACTGTGCGGTCGCGATCGAGCAAGGGAGGTGCCGCCGATCCCGGCATTCTGAGCAGCCCCCGTCTACCGGGACCAAGCACGGTCGCGATCCGCGGCACCATGCCCGTGGTCAGGACAGCGCCGGCGCCCCGAACCCAGGGTAGGGGTCATCGCGCTGCGCCATCGCCGTATCCGGGGCACGTCCCGCGCTACGCTCCGGTCCTGCCGGGACACATATGAAAAGCTGATCTTGCTGCCAGACAATCGCCTTTAAGGTGACCTCCTGTTGCCATGTCGGCCCTGCACCTCAGGATTGTAGCTTAGTGGAGTGGTCTCGGTGACAGCGAATTTCAGCGCAGCGCGCAGCTTGATGGTTGAACGAGTTTTCCCGCGTCACCTGGCATTGCTGCTGCTCGTCGCGCTGCACGCCTGCGTGGCGGTCGCCATCGGCATCCTCCTTGAGGTGCCCTATCGGGCGGGCATGGCGGGCCGCCTGCTGGTGCTGTTCCAGGTGCTCATCCCCTGTTTCCTCGTCGCCCTGTTGTTCTGGCAGTTCGGGAAAATGGCGCTCGTCATCCGGCCCGATCGGCCGATTGCCTGGCTGGGGTCGTATCTGCGCCGCCTTCTTCTCGATGGCGATCGCCTCATGGGCGGCGTGCTCGCGCTGGCCGCGGTGGCGCTCTTCATGGGGAGCTTTTCCTTCGTCAAGCCGCTGATCCCGCGCATGGCCCCCTTCTCCTGGGATCCGCAGCTGGCCGCGCTCGATCGGCTGCTGCATTTCGGGCTCGATCCCTACCGGCTGTTGATGCCCATTGTGGCCCATCCCCATGTGCTCAAGGCCCTGAATGTCGCCTACCACGCCTGGTTCTTCCTGTTCTATTTCCTGGTCTTCATCGCGGCCTTCTCGAAGGGGCGCGAGCGCAACATCTTCCTCTGCGCTTTCGTGCTGACATGGGCGTTGGGCGGCAACGGGCTGGCGATCCTGCTGTCCTCGGGAGGCCCGGTCTATTACGAGGCTCTGGGGTTCGGCGCCGATTTCGCGCCCCTCCTGGAGATGCTGCGCGCCGCCGATGAGGTCACCACCCTCTGGGCGCTCGATGTGCAGGCCTCCTTGTGGGACAGCTATCGCGGCTTGGCCGCCCCCCGCGGGATATCCGCCATGCCAAGCATGCATGTGGCCGTCTCCGTGCTGATGACCCTCTATGCCTACCGTCATGCCCGCTGGGCGGGCCGGATCTTCCTGGCCTTCACCACGGTGATCATGATCGGGTCGGTCGCGTTGGCATGGCATTACGCCGTGGATGGCTATGTGGGTGCGGCCGTGGCCCTGGCGTGCTGGCAGATCGCACGGCGCATGAACCACGACACCACCTCGGCGGCCGCGCGCATGGAACCCGCGATCTGAGCGCCGAACACAGTGGCTCGCCAGATGGATGGCTGGCAGACTGCGCGCGGCTCTCGTCGACCCCCACATGACCCGGATGTGGAGCCCGAGCGGCCTCGAATGGCGGGCCTGTGGGTTTCGGATGGGTGATCCGGCCTCGGCGGTGGAGATGTGGGACGGAGAGGATATCCCGGCCCTGTCTGGCGTGCTGCAGGAGATGGTTGAGCTCTGCTCCGTGACGGGGGACACGGTGGCCGACCACATCGACCTCGACGACCTGCCGCCGGCCGCGTTGTTGGCGGCGGGCATCGGCGCGGCTGCCTCTGGCATGGTCGGCGGAGAGCGGGGGTTGAGCGAGCAAGGAGCGTCGCCGAACTTGAAGGTGTCGGGTAGGTGAAGCGGCCTGGCCGCGAGGGAGTCGGGCTAGGCCAGCACTCGTTAAGACCAGAAAAAGAATCAACGATAGACCAAAATCGTTGACGTATGGTCAAGATCGTCGAGGCGAGAGAGTAGGCGAAGCGCCATTCGCCTTACCGAGCGCCAAAATCGCTCACGGCAGGCCCTGTTATAGCAAGCGATGATAGACGGAGCGTCCTGTAAACGGGTGCCTTTGGCGTGGCCAGGATCGAGATCCAACCGCCGCCTTACCTGTTCGGCCTGCGCAGGCGCGCCGCAACGGGCGCGCATGAGTTCGACACGCTCTGTGAGGCCCTCGGCATCGAGCACCGTCTGACACCGCCGAAGTCACCGCAGACCAACGGCATGGTGGAACGGTTCAACGGACGCATCGAGGAGGTGCTGCAAAGCCGCCACTTCCGATCGGGCGAAGAACTGGAAACGACGCTCCACCGCTATGTCTGGCTCTATAACCAGCAGCTCCCTCAATCAGCCTTGGGAAGCAAGACGCCCTTGCAGGCGATGAAGGACTGGCACAATCTCAAGCCAAAGCTGTTCAAGAAACAACCATACTACCTGCCGGGATGTGACAGCCGAGGTGTTCCGGGCCAAGATGCTGGAGAAGAACCCGTGAGCGCCCTACCCTGAACCCACCGCGGAGTCGCGGTTCAAGTATCGCTCACATCCTGCCCCTTTTGGTCCGAAGCGGATCCTGCCCCGCGGACTCGGCACCAGACGGCGTCGTGATCGGAGAGGGGCGTGCCGTCGGGCGAGATGGATGGCAGGATCGCCTGTCCGAGCGAGGTCAGGTCCCGGCTGGCGAACCAGTCGAGCTTCATCTTGCGGTCAGGGTGCGGGGTGATGAGGCTGGGGCGCGTCGTAGGGCCTTCGGCGTTGGGGGCCCAGCTGTAGCCGCGCGCCTCGGCCAGCGGAAAGAGAGCCTCCTTGCGCCAGTCGAACTCCGGCGGCACATGGTTGCCGGTATTCAGGTCTCCGCCGATGAGGACGGGCAGATCCGGCGCGAAGAGGTCGATGCCGTCGAGCAGGACCCGCATCTGCCGGGCGCGATGATCCGATCCGGCATTGCTCTCGAGATGGGTCGAGGCGACACAGAGCGGGCCGCCTTGCGTCTCGACGACCGCCGCGAGGGCCATGCGCCCGCCCAAGCGCGACTGCTGCGGATCCGCGCCCGCCTCCTCGGCGTACCAATGGCCGTGATCGTCCAGCCGGATCAGCGTGACCCGGGTGAAGGGCGCCTTCGACAGGATCGCGTTGCCGTGCCAACCCAAGGCATTGAAATCGTCTTCGCAAAAGCGCCGCTCGGTCGGGCCGCCGAGATCCATCTCGTGGAACTCGACGCCGTAGGCATAGCTCATGCCGAGCGCCTCGGCCATGGCGGCGGCGGTGTGGCGCTGCCCGGTGCGGGCCATGCCGTTGTCCATCTCGGAAAGAAGCACGACCTGCGGCTCATGCTCCGCCAGCCGGGCGGCGCTGGCCTCGGGGAACAGGCCGCGTTCGAGGTTCCAAGCCACTACGGAGAGACTCTCGGGCAACGGATCGGCCGCAGCGCGCCCCCCGGTCTCGACCATGCGCATCGCCGGCACCCGTGTCAGCATCGCCCGGTGCGCGGCGGTCGTGCGCGGCGCGGCGAGAAGCCGCTCGCGCTGCGCGGCGGTGACCGGCGGCAAGCTGTCGGTGACGGTGATGTCGGAGAGGTCGTGCCCCGGCAGCAGGCCGCTCACAGCCGCATTCCCGTCTCGCGATCGAACAGGGCGAGCGCCTCGAAAGGCAGGTCGATCCGGTGGCTGCCGGTGGTCGCATCGGACTCCTTGAGCGCATGCACCGTGAAGGGCTGCCCGGACAGCTTGCCGTGCAGCAGCCGATGCGCGCCCAGCTCCTCGACCAGCGCCACGTCGAAGGTGGCGGTGCCGCGGCCCAGGCGGACATCCTCAGGGCGGATGCCGAGCGTGATCGGCCCGCTCCGGCCGCCGGGCGCATCCATCACGGCGGTGCCGTCAGGCAGGCGCACGGCGCCCGTCTCGAAGGCCGCCTCGATCAGGTTCATTGGCGGTGCGCCCATGAAGCTGGCCACGAAGGTGGAGGCCGGGGAATGATAGATCTCGGCGGGAGTGCCGATCTGCTCAATCACCCCGCCGTTCAGCACGATGATCCGGTCGGCCATGGTCATCGCCTCGACCTGATCATGGGTGACGTAAATCGAGGTCACGCCGAGCCGGCGCTGGAGCGCCTTGATCTCGATCCGCATCTGGTTGCGCAGCTTGGCGTCGAGGTTCGACAACGGCTCGTCGAAGAGAAACAGCGCAGGGTCGCGCACGATGGCCCGGCCCATGGCGACCCGCTGGCGCTGCCCGCCCGAAAGCTGCGCGGGCTTGCGGTCGAGGTGGTCGGTCAGGTTCAGCATCCGGGCGGCCTCTTCCACCTTGGCGGCGATCCGGTCCCTTGGCGTTCCACGGTTCGCCAAGCCGTAGGCAATGTTGCGGCGCACGGTCATATGCGGGTAGAGCGCGTAGTTCTGGAATACCATGGCGATGTCGCGATCCGCCGGGCCCACGGTGTTCACCTCGCGCCCGTCGATGGTGAGCGTCCCCCCGGTGATGTCCTCCAGCCCTGCGATCATCCGCAAAAGCGTGGACTTGCCGCAGCCCGACGGGCCGACGAGCACCAGGAATTCGCCATCCTCGATCTGGAACGAGGTGGGCCGCACCGCCTCGAAGCCGTTGGGGTAGACCTTGTGGACGCGGTCCAATGTGACTTTTGCCATCCTTGTCGATCCTTACTTGTCGGACTCGGTGAGGCCCTTCACGAACCACCGCTGGAAGAAGACGACGACCAGTACAGGCGGCAGCACCGCCAAGATCGCCAGTATGTTGGAGCGGCCGAATTCTGGGATGTGGCCGCCTTCGAGACCTTGTGTAATCTGCTTGATCCCCTGGACGAGGGTGAACTTGCCCTCCTCGGTGGAGACCATTGTCGGCCAGAGGTACTGGTTCCAGCCGAAGACGAACATGATGATGAACATCGCTGCGATCATCGTCCGCGACAGCGGCACCAGGATGTCGATGAAGAATTTCACCGGTCCCGCGCCGTCGATCTTGGCGGCTTCCAGAAGCTCTTCGGGCACCGACATGAAGAATTGCCGGAAGAAGAAGGTCGCCGTGGCCGAGGCGATCAGCGGCACGATCAGCCCGGTCCAGCTGTTCAGCAGGCCCAGCTTCTGGGTGATCTCGTAGGAGGGAACGATCCGCACCTCGAGCGGCAACAGCAGCGTGGTGAAGATCAGCCAGAAGGCCAGCGTGGCGAAGCGCAGGCGGAAATAGACGATGGCATAGGCGGCCATCATGGAGATGACGATCTTGCCGAGGGCGAATCCCAGGCCCAGGATCATCGAGTTGCGGAACATGTTGAGCCCCGTCGTCTCGCCCGAAAAGCTCATGCTCTCGGTCAGCGCCTTGTCGAGGTTCGGCCAGAACCGGTCGCCGATCTCGAAGGAGGGGCCGGTCCGCATGATCTGCTCGTCGGGGATGGTGCTCATCTGGACCAGCATCAGGAGCGGCGCCAGCATGAAGAGGGCGCCGGCGATCAGCACGGCATGGTTGCCCACCGCGTCCCAGCGCAGCGGCCGGCGGTGACGCCGCGCCGAGGCCACCGGACGGGCGGCCCGGGCCTGCTCCGGCGGCAGGAGGATGGTGTGGGAAAGCTCGGCCATGATGCGCCTCAGGTGTAATGGATGCGCCGCTCGACGAGGCGGAACTGGAAGACAGTGAGCGCCAGCACCAGCACCATCAGCACGACCGATTGGGCGGAAGAGCCGCCGATGTCCTGCCCGCGGAAGCCGTCGAGATAGACCTGGTAGACGAGTGTCACCGGCTGGTCGCCCGGGTTGTTGCGCAAGATGGTGTCGATCATCCCGAAGGTGTCGAAGAGCGAATATGTGATGTTGATGATGAGCAGGAAGAACCCGGTCGGCGCCAGCAGCGGGAAGGTGACGGTCCAGAACCGGGAGACGCCCGAGTGGTTGTCGATCAGCGCGGCCTCGCGCACGGCGCGCGGGATCGACTGCAGCCCCGACAGGAAGAAGATGAAGTTGACCGGCACCTGCTTCCAGACGCTCGCCACGATCATCGCGAAGGCCGTGTCGAAATATTCGAGCCGGACCCGGAGCAGCCAGCCGAACTGGGCGAAGAGCTCGGTCAGCGGGCCCCAGCGCTGGTTGAAGACGATGAGCGCGATGAAGCCGGCCACCGGCGGCGCCACCGCATAGACCCACATCATCAGCGTCCGGTAGGTCCTGGCGCCGCGCAGCACCGTGTCGGCCTTGACCGCAAGAAGCAGCGCGATGGCCAGCGAGAAGAAGGTCACGAGAGAGGAAAACCACAGCGTGAACCAGGCGTTCTTCATGTATTGGGCGCTGTCCCACAGCCGGGTGTAGTTTTGCAGCCCCACGAAGGTCTCGCCGAAACCGAAGGGGTCTTCGAGGAAGAAGGAGGATCGCAGGGCCTGCCAGGCGGGCCAGTAGAAAAACAGGCAGATGATCGACAGTTGCGGCAGGAGCAACAGGATCGGCAGCCAGGGATTGTCGAAGCCGGCGCGTTTCATCGAAGGGTCCTTGAACGGGGGGGGGGGGGGCGGCCGCCCGGGGCGGCCGCCTTGGGTCTTGTGCCCGCAGGCTCAGTTGATGGCGGTCTGCGCGAAGCGGGCCAGCAGCGCGTTGCCTTCCGCCTCGATCGTGGCCAGGGCGTCCTCGATGGTGGTCTCGCCGTTGAGGAAGCGCGACAGCTCGCGGTTCTCGACGTCACGGATCTGCACGTAGAAACCCATCCGGTAGCCGGCGGTGTTCTCGCCGGCGGGCAGCATCAGCTGCTTGATGCCGGTCTCGGCGGCCGGGAACCGGTCGTAATGGCCGTCTTCCCTGGCCATCTCGTAGGCGGCGTTGGTGATCGGCACGTAGCCGGTCTCGCGGTGCCACATGTACTGGATTTCCGGCGAGGTCAGGTATTCGAGGAATGCGGCCGTGGCGGCATCCTCCTCGGCCGGATGGCCGGACATCGCAAAGAGCGAGGCGCCGCCGATGAAGGTCTGGTAGCCCTCCTGGGTGATCTCTTCCCAGTAGGGCAGGTAGGTGGAGGCCCATTCGAACGGCAGGTCCATGGCGGCCAAGCCGCCGAAATCACCGGAGGAGCCGATGTACATGGCGGCCGATCCGTCGAGGAAATACGCCTTGTTGTCGTCCCAGGAGGTGCCGTGGAAGCCGAAGAGCCCGGCGTCGAGCCATTCCTTTACCTTGGTGAAGTGCATGGCCATCTCGGGCGAGTTGATCAGGATCTCGGTACCCGCGGCGCCGTCGTAACCGTTATTGTTGGTCGCGAAGGGCAGGTTGTGGCGCGAGTGGAAATTCTCGACGAATTCCCAAGGCAGATGCGTCTGGACCAGCGGGGTGTAGCCGGCCTCGAGGATCGCGGGGGCGATCTCGGCAAACTCCTCGTATGTGGCGGGCGGCTCGACACCGGCCTCGGCCAGCGCGTCGGCATTGTAGTACAGCACCGGCGAGGAGGAGTTGAACGGCATGCCGATCATCTTGCCGTCGCTGTCGGCATAGAAGTAGCGGACGCCGGCGATGTAATCCTCGATGTCGAAGGCGTGGCCGTTGGCTTCGAGCAGGTCCTGCACCGGGACGGCCGCGCCCTGGGCGCCGATCACCGTGGCCGCACCGGCGTCGAAGACCTGCACGATGTTGGGCTGCTCGCCGGCGCGGAAGGCGGCGATCGCACCGGTCAGGGTTTCCTCGTAGGAGCCCTTGAAGACCGGGGTGAGGCTGTAGTCGTCCTGGCTCTCGTTGAAGCCTTCGGCGATTTGGTTGACGACCTCGCCGAGATGCCCGCCCATGCCATGCCACCAGGTGATTTCGGTCTGGGCATGGGCCGCGTTGGCCATCAGACCGAGCGAGGCGATCGCCGTCGTGATTAGGGTAGGTTTCATGTCGTTCCCTCTGGTCCCGGACGCGGCACGGCGCGCCCCCTGTCTGCAATCATCGAGACGGCGGCGGCCGCCGATCGCGATCCCGTCGCACGTACAGGACGTGCACCCGGAATCGCTTAGGGCCGGGCCGTGATGCTTTGGCGAAGGTTATCTTGAGATTTTGTGACATGTTGCACCGCGTGGGCGGCATCTCGGCTGATGAGCGGAAGCAAGCTATCATCGGCCCGGCAATGATGATGGGTTGGGTAGCCCTTCCTGACGGCACTTGTGCCACGATGATCCGGATCGGATCAGGTGGATTGAGCTATGATGATGAAGGAAGTATCAATCATCGGCGTCGACTTGGCCAAACAGGTGTTTCAGCTCCACGGAGCAACCGTCGATGGCGAAGTGACCTGTTTCCGGGAAACTGAACTGCCGGATCTGGGAAAAGT
>JACLAD010011358.1_pt1 | contig 11351 bp, 9 predicted proteins | sample 8027901 | NCBI WGS metagenome assembly JACLAD01 (sample SAMN15725071, study PRJNA655200) | protist metagenome | isolation source: fluorescence activated cell sorting (FACS) single amplified genomes of... | place: Spain: Blaines Bay Microbial Observatory, Mediterranean Sea | collected 2016-07-05
ACCGCGGCAGGCATGGGTGCGCACGGGGGGTTCAACGTGGCAAACTGGGTCCACCGCGTTTGCGAGACCTGATCAGCTCATAGTGACTTTGTGTGGTGCGCTCCGCGAATGCGGGTGCACGTGGAAACGGATAGGAGCGTATAATCTCGCTGTTAAACGCCGTGGACAAGGCGACGGGGAGGCGCGCGCGAGAGCCGCCGACGTGGGGCTGCACGTGCATCTGTACAAGGCTTCGCGCGGGCAAACGATTCTGGATTTTGAAAAGGTGTATGGGGGAACTGTGCCGTTTGCGGGCCTCTGCGCGCAGGTGCTCGACCGAATTCGAACTATTTAATGTTCCTGTCGTTGTTTTATCAATACTGTCCATTCTTTCACACCTGTTGTTTGTTATTGTTGTTGTATGATGGTTATCATCATTCAGATGAGTAGGTTACAAGAAATACACAACTATTGAGCCGCCCATCATTTGGGTGTTGACGGAGCCTTGCCAGGTTTCCCCCATTCGCTTATGGGAAGACGCGAGTCAATCTGAGTGTGGGAGCGCAGAGAAGGTCAGAAAAAGGCTGTACACGGCTGAATCTTGGTGCAATATGGCTCGGAAAAACACACCAAACCTTCAAATCTCCAAAGAGAAGCGGGTCGTACACCGGAGGCGTGGTTGCCTGTTGCGAGCGGCGTGTCATTCGCGAGCCGTCGCCATGTCTCTTTGCGTGCGAGAGCGTACCGGTTTCGACGGCACGTAGAATCTGTCGAATGGTGGAAATTGCAGTCCGACGCGCGGGTCTGGGTTTTCCAGCACCTGCGGGAGCTCTAGCGGACTCAAACCTTTGGAATCTCCGAAAAAGGAAGGGGCGGTTGGCATTGCTCGGCTGTGAAAAGACGAGCCGTTCACCGCGACCCGTCCAAAACACTGCGCGAATGCAAGGAGGACCAACAACACACGACATTGCATCCAATTCAAAGACGACAAAAATGATGGTTTCAGAATTGGGGGAAAATACTAACATAACTATACTAAAACTATGTCTTGATTCCAAAGAGTTTGAGCATTCGCTCGCCCTGAGCTCGGGATAGGCGTTCCACGTCTCTTCCCGCCGTGACGGGCTCCTGGTTGGGGAGCAGCTCGGGCACATGCCTCCGAATTGTCTCAAACCGAACATCGCCATCACAGAGCCACTCAATCTGCATTGTCCCTTGCCACCGTTCGCGCTCTACCCACAACCGTCCGACGCGCTGTTTTTCGTCGACTGAAGACTTCATTCTCGCTACTCCGCAGAAGCGCTTGCTCCCTTTCACGCTGAAGAAGAGGAACACTGCGCCAGGAGTCTGGGAATACGCGTCTTGAAGGCGACGGTTGCCAGTGACCGTGCTGGCCCACACCCCTTGCTCCTCTGCCAGATATACATTGAGTTCCGAGTTGCTTTTGATGACAAAGTAGCTAGCGAGCTCTTTGGCATCACACGTCGCGCCGCGTGCGACTCCAGACCTGCACTTTTCATCGGGGGAGTTCTCTACCGACTCAACTGTTCCCGTGTTGAAAGCCTCAGATTCCCTACCATCTGGACCAATGATTCCACGTTTCTTGGCCTTACTGCCACCCTGCACTCTGGCCATTCTTCCGCGCGAAAAATCGCCCTCGATGTTGTGGGGCCGGTGCGCTCTGGGCAGCACGACGGGACCAGATCTCCGTTTGAGCATAAGAGGCGCGCGACTCACGTGTACAATAGACGCAGGATTGTTGCTCTGTACCGATTTGAGCACGTCTGCGTACGTTGGGCCAGCCATAAGAGGGGGAGGGCTCGGGGGTGGTTGGGCAAGGGCGAAGAGAGCGTGGTCATAAAAGTAGCCGAAATTTGGATTTGGTGGTATGGGCAGGTCTTCATAGTACGATCCAAGGTTCCCTTTGCCCTCGGCCCCGGTGGAGAGTTTTTCAGGTGTTTGTGGGGGTTCTTTCCCCGACATGGTCCGGCGCCGTGGGCGCGCGTGCCTGCTCTGGTTGGCTGACTTTGCCCCAAGCCTACGGTTCGCAACGGTGCTGCGGAAAATAAATACCTAAAGATAACAGATAAGAGCAGTCGTTGTTGCGACACCAACAAGAGTACTTCTGTCGCTTGTCGCGGTCGCGTGTCGCGTGTTGCTTTCAGGCGATGCGATTCTCCGCGTCAACATGTTTCGCCTTGATTGGGCTGGTGATGGGCGCGCGTGGCGTGAGTGTCACGTACTACTGTGACTCTGAGTGCACGCAGGAAGGCTGCGGCCCTCCCGGATTGGTTTCAAACCCTTGGAAGGCGCCGCAGGGCGAGTGCAGTCAACTCATGTCCAGCGGGTACGCGGTGAAGATCACTGACTGCGGATCAGAGGCGACGGCCGAGACATACCCATCGGGCTGTTCAGGTGCAGAGGGGAAGAGCTATACCGTTCCGACGGGGAAATGCGTCGAGAGCGAAGGCATTTACTCGATATCGAGCTGCGACGGCTCACTTCGGGCCGACACTCGTCGAATCATGACCACATTGCGGAAAGAGTTCTTGCACGGCACGCTCAACGCTAGCTCGCACTACGGCGACCCAAGAGACGGGTGTCTTGACGATGAGAGTGAGCTCCGCATCGATGGCGTGTCTGGAGCGGTGTGCGCAGCCAAGTGCTCGTACGCCGAGCCGTGCCCGCGGGACGTGCCTCCACAGGTCACCGCGACGCCGCTGTGTTCGCTCAGAGAAACACCAGAGCGTACCACGTTCTGCGCGCTCATTTGCTCGCCCGAGGGCGCTGACTCGCAGTGCGGGGAAAGCGCGAGCTGCAAGCCCATCTCTGGACTTGGCATATGCACGTACGACGACGATGAGTAGGGTGTGCCATGTTGCAGAGAGGCCTTCTGGTGTAGAGTGCGACGCCATTTATTTTTGTTTTTTCTTGTTTAGGACGTCGATATCTGTTGTTGTTGGTTGTTAGGACGTATTACATATGTGAAAAAGAAGTTGAAAAGAAACCAAGATAAATGACAAGATAATGTATGAAATGTACATTTGACTGACCGCTCCTGCCCAAACGGGCAGGAGAGAACACATGTAGCGCACACGTGTAGAGCACACATGCGATACTATCAGATCCAGACTTAAACGTCTTTAAATCTCCACGAGTCCTTTTCCAGGTTCACCAATTCCTGTTTCAGACGTTGCAAAATCTCGGCAACCGCCTCTGCAAATGCGCCTCGTCAGCATATCAACGCAGCGCTACGGCGTTGAAGCGCGCAGAAACTCACCCTTTTGCAACTCGTCCTTTTCTTTTTCCTGTGCAAAGGCAATGTCCACGCATTTAACAAGCCGTTCCGCCCTCGACTCTTCCGCCCCTTCCCCCGTGCCTGTGCAACAATGCAGCATAAGCGCTCGGACTCGCGGTGCAGCCGGTTACAATCGACATACCTGCCCCATCAGCGCCTCGCCGGCGCCCACTTCGCGACATCGCCGGCGATGCTTCGCGCTTGTGATCCATTGACCCCCCCTGCCGTCCACAAACTACTGTTTGGGTTTTGGCCTTTGGGCGGGACTTTTTTTCCCTTTCCCGCCCGCATTAGATTATCGAGCTTCGACACAAGGTCCGCGAGGCGGCTCGACGGCCGCGGCGCGTCTCGTTCGGCATCCGGCGCCGTGGACATCGCGTGCTGCGAGACTCCCAGAAATCGCATATCGCCTGTGCCTTGATCGCACCGACCGATGCACAAGTTTAAAAAGGGAAAGAATATGCGGAAGGGGAAGCGGGCGGCTGATAGCGCGGTCGTCCCTGCAAGCTTGAACCTGCAGCCTCCTCCGCCCCTCCCTCTGGCTGCTCTGCCGCCGCCCGCTGGCCCTTCACGGCAAAACTCCAAGAACAAGTCCGGGATGAGGCGTTTCGCGTCAAAGGCGGATTGGTGGCGCGCCGTGGAGCTGTATTTCATGCCCGTCACAGATGCACACATTGCGAGTCTCGAGGCGTCGTCTTTACCGCCACCACCGCCGCCCCCCGAGCCTGCAATCAAATCCGCTACCACCCACGAGCTGTTGGCGTCCTCGAGGCGGCCTCCCGGGTCCCCAGCCGCCGCAACGCGAAGGGCTTCGCTGCACCGCAGTGAGCTGGCCGCGGCCCTCGGCGTGCGATCGGCCGACGCTACACAGCTGCGGGCGCAGTTGGCAGCTGTACGCAGCCGTAACCACGAGCTGAAAGTGACTGTACGCCGTAGCCTCGACCTGAAACGTTGGGACAAGGCCAAAGCGCTGACGACGAAACGCGCCGCCGAAAACCAAACGATATCGACATATGAGCAGAACGAAGCGTGGAGGGTGTTATCATGGCACCTTCAACATGGCGCGCGAGATGTGCCTTACACGCCGCCTTCGGGTGTGTCTGAGGACGATTTCAAGCACGATGAAGCGTCAAAGCAGGTCGTTTGTGCTGTTTGCTTCGACGGCGGAAGCTACGACCACAACCCGCTTCTACGCTGCGACAATTGCTACCTTTCCGTGCACAAAGCATGTTACGGTGTGCTGCGCGTCCCGCTCGGCAGCTGGTACTGCCAATTCTGCCGGCCGCCGCGTAGCATCAAGGCTAAGGGTGCCAATTCGAGCGCGCTGGCGGCCAAATCGACATCATCAAAGTCTTCGCGTCGACGGATGCTGGACATGCAACCCCACTGTGTTTTGTGCCGCGAGCCTGGGGGTGCTCTAAAAGTAGCTCCGCGTGAGGATGGCGCGGGGGACGCGACTCATCGGTGGGTTCACGTGCCATGCGCGCTGTGGCATCCAGACTGCAGCTTTCAAAATGTTGCCATGATGGACGGCGTCCGCGGCGTGGACCGCGCCCTGGCCCGCGGGGGCGCGGCGCGTTGCGGCAAGTGTGGCGAACGTGGCGGAGGAACCATTCAATGCGCGCGCAGCGGCTGCACAGAACGATACCACCCACTCTGCGCGTGGTACTCTGGAGCACATATGTCGATCACGTCTAGTGGGTCCGGCGCCGACCGAAACGTGGACTTTAAGCTTTTATGCCCGAACCACGCGCCCGGCCGCAAGGGAGCGAGCGCCGCGCAGCGCGCCAAGGAGCAAGCCGCGATGCGAAATAGAGGTAGGAGGCTCGAGTTTCGCCGGAGGAGCAAACAGCGCAAGGTGGTAATACAGCCAAGTCAAGAAGAGGTGACAGAGGATCTGTACGAAGCTGGACGGTGCGGGGTGTGTTTCCGGTCCGAATCAGTACAAGGAAACGCACTTGTTCGATGCGCGCGGTGCGGAATCCAGGTGCACGAATCATGTTATGGGGTGACGGCGGGTGACGACGCTCTGTGGACGTGCAGCCGCTGCTGCTCGCGAAAGCACAGGTCAAAGCCCGTGTCTTGTGTGCTTTGCCCACGGCGAGGCGGCGCCTTCAAGCCGACCGTTGACAAAAAATGGGTCCACGTCACGTGCGCCCAATGGGTGCCGGAGGTTCTCATACTAGACGCGAAGAAGGTAGAGCCCGTCGACACCCGTGCCGTGCCTAAAGACCGTTTCCACCACAGGTGCTTCCTGTGCAAGCAACGGCAAGGCGCGGTTCTCGCCTGCTCGCACTTTGGTTGCGATAAGCGCTTTCATGTCCTTTGCGGATTCTTTGCCGGTGCTCACATGCGCAAAAAGGCACTGCGCGGCGGGGTGGAACGCCTCGTTGCATGCTGCCCATTTCACACACCTGTGATGCTGTCTCGACGCGTCGCGATTCCGGACGGGTACGTAACACTCTGGAAACTCAAAGCTCAACTCGAGAAGGCCGAGCGGCTCGTCGTGGCGTGCGCGCAGCGTGAGCGGTTCAAGAGAGACTTATTTCGCTCAGATTGCGCGATTTTTGAAGCCGCCCGCGCGCGCGTCGCGAGGGGCGTCCCGTTCGCTCAAGCCATGCTCGACGTTGCGGAGGCGAGGGATGAGGCATTTAAGTTGCTTGAAGACGCGCGAGCCCGTGGGCAAAAACTCAGCTCGACGGGCAGAAGCCCGACAACTATTGTCATACGAAAAGATGCCAGTGCTGCGGGGGATGGTCCGCCCAAACTTCGAGTCGTATCGCTGCCACGGATATCGCGCCGTGTGATGCCGCTGGTGGCGCGGCCTGCGCCGGGCCAAGCGCCAAGCGATGGAGCCGCCACCGCACCCGCAGCGCCTGCCGCAGCGAGCAGGCCGCGGAAGCGCAAGCAGCCTGGGTCTTCATCTGCTGCTCGTCCCAAAGAAACGTCAAAAATCAACTCGATTTTGGCGAATTTGACCAGCCTGGTAAGTGCTTCCCCCTCCCGAGAGGCCAAACCACCGCCCAAGGACACCATCCCCGCCGCTGTCGCCGCCCCCAAAGGCACAGTCAAAGGACAAGACATTCGATTAAATCGAATCTCCTCATTGCTGAGCAATTTACAGAGCCTAAAGAACGCGGATTTTAAGGAGACGGCGGGCCCGCCATCGAAAAAACAGCGGAAAAACCCACAAGCGGTCGCCTCTCCAGCGCTCGTTGTCAAGGCCGCCGCTCAACCAGTCAGAAAACAGCAGCCAGCGAAGCAGCAACGCCCCGATAAATTAAAGTTGCGCCGCAGCAAAGCTGTGAAACGCAAGCAGAAAAAGGGCGTGTCGGTGGGCGAATTTAAGAAGAAGAAAAGGGACCCGGCCCTGGCGCCACCAAATATCGCCCCCTACGAAATCGGAGACAAAGTGTTCGTTAGAAATAGGGGGCGCGTGTACGAGGCGTTTATCCTCGACAGCAGGGGAAAAGGCTCCGGTAAGGGCTCCAGGCGGCAATACCTTATCCATTTTCATGGATGGAACGCGAGATATGATGAGTGGCTGCCTGCTGGTGACGTTTTACAGCTCATGATCCGGGCGACGGATCGACGAGATATGAGTGAGTAGAGAGGCTCTAGTAGCGCGCCTGTGGTTTGAAACATAATACTCATTTGCTTCGACTCTTGCTACAACGTCTTGCCTGCAACTGCGTCTGACATGGACGTGCCTTTGGAGCCGCCGTCAATGTGAGCATTGTGTGTTTGAGTGATGATGTGATGGGCGCGCTCTAGGAAGTGTTCTACCATTATCGGTTATAAGAAAAAAGTGAATGACGATGGCATTTACCGATTCAATTCTACGGCAACTTTGCAGACATACGCGCCGGCCCGCAGCTACGCGTGCACGGAGACACCGCTCCGATCGAGCAGACGCGGGCGCCGCGCGGCCCACAAAGCGACATACAAATGAAGGACTCGATGTCACTTGGTCCCAACGAACATCTTTGGCGCAGCGCACTTGTCAACGCACTTCAAAAAGTCAAAGTACCACCCCGTGCAGTGCTTCTCGCCCGTCTTGTCCCCAGCGATTCGCTTGACGCATTCCTGGTACGTGTTCCACGGAAGGGCGCACTTGGGCCGGCAATCCTTCTCCGCAATGGTCTTTGGGTCCGGAACTTCTTCGTCGTCAGACATGTGGCCTGAAGTACCTGCGGGTTGGGCACGAAATGGGAACAAATCAGCGCTTTTGGTCCGTGCCCGCGCGCGCGCCCCGACGCGCAGCGCCGCGCAGCACCCACCCTTGCAGTCTGATGGCCGCAAGCGAACTCGAATTGTGAGGCCGACAAATTAAAAAAAACATCGGCCCCCGGGATTCGCCGGGGTTCATCGTGTGACATCGCCGGCCAGGGCAAAAAGCAAAGGGCATCCCTCGCAGCTCGCGCCTGCACGGGTGCGCATTGGCGCAGATGTCCAAGTACCACCAGGCCGAGTCGCTCGGCGACGGGAGCTTTGGCGCCGTCAAGATGGTCTACGACGATGAGGGCCAGCAGTTTGCGCTCAAGAGCTTCGACCGGAACGAAGACGACGACACTCTAGACGTGGGCACTTTGCGCGAGATCAGCATCCTGCGACGCGTGGGCCGCATGCGCGGCGGCCGTGGACACCCCAATGTGATGCGCGTGGTCGATGTTTTTGTGGCTGAGGAGGACTTTGACTTTAAACTGTGCATGGTCATGCCCAAAATGAACCTGGTGCTCTCGGGAGCCATCGAGGGCGGCTACCTCAAGAAAAAGCAGCGCGTACGCGTTGCTCGGGGGCTGCTTCGCGCCGTCGCATTTCTGCATGACAATGGAATCATGCACCGCGATATCAAACCCCCCAACGTCTTGCTCACGGACAAAATGCACCCAGTTCTGGCTGATTTTAGTCTCGCAAAGGACTGCGCGTACACGAGCGGCCAAACGCACACACCAGAGGTGGGCACGGCGGGTTATATCGCGCCTGAAGTGTACGAAGGCAAGGGTGTATATGGCCGAAAGTGCGACGTGTGGTCGGCTGGTGTCGTCATCCTCGAGACGCTTTTCAAACCGCTTGGACTTGACCGGGACAAGGCAGCATTTGCCGAGATCAAGCGACGCCGCGCCAAGATGGGTGATGTCAAGCCCGCGCACAAGCTGCTCCGTCCGCTCATCGACCCTAACCCTGCCTCGCGAATTGAAGCCAAAGATGCCCTTAATGCCGAGTTGTTTGCGATGCTCGCGGCATCGGCGAAGAAAAAGGCCGCCGCTTCGGGCAAGGAGAACAAAAAATCAGGCAAGGAAAACAAGTCCAAAGAAAAGTCCAGCGACGCTGCACCAGCAGCCGCGGCGCCGGCCAAACCGCTCAACACTTCCCCAGCTCCCGCGCCCGCGCAGGCGCAGGCCCTTCCAGACAAAGAGCGCAAGTCCGTCGAGAAGGAATTAAAGAGTTTGTGCGAAACACTCGGGTTCACAGACCCGAGGACACAAAAGGCAGCGATGGTCTACTACCGGTGCATCAAAGATCAACCCATCACTTACTGCGCCATTCTCGCCCACAAATTGTACGAGGAGGAACTCTTCAATGTAGAAGAGGTTGAAGAATACATTGAAAATTTTGACATTGACGAGTACACGGCCTCGGAGGAGGTTATTTTCAAAGCCATGGATTGGGACCTTACATTACCCAATCCATGACACATGCGCGGTGGTTCGGTGGTAGCGTTCACAGTTGATAGATGGTAATATATACGTATTTCAATACACATGGTTGCCAAAATTTTAAAAAAAAATAGGTACATAGTAGGGGCCGGCTACCAAGGCCCCGCGCGATTGCAGGCGTACAGCGGGCACACGCACGGCACAAAAATCACAGCAAAGACATGCCTTTCAAGAAATACACACACACACACACATACACACACACACACACACACACACATCTCAAACCAGCACCTCTCGCTTGCTCTCTGCCGAATTCCCCACAGAGGAACGGCGAGCGAAGCCACTGCCCTCATCACCACCAGAGCTCGAGAGCAACGCAGACCCTGGCCTTCGGCGAGCCTCTGAAGCGAATCCCCGGGGAGTACCGGGGGATGTCAAACCCGTCGTGGACTCGTCGCCGACATTCGACCCAAAAATGCGAGCGTTTGATGCCGTACGGCGAAAGGCCGCCTTCCCACCTGTTGGAGGCGGCGCATGTGACCCACCGGCGCTGTTGACGAGCTCGACAGCGGCGCCTCCCTCCGCATATGGACTCGGCTTTTGCATGGCCGGAGCTCGGCTGAATAAGAACCACTTATAGATCGTGAGGCAGAGCATAGGCGGCGCTATGATCAAAAATATGCACATGAACATGAGCGAAAAGAGCCGACTTTTGTACACGAACATGTCCCACCCGGCCGCGTTCTCATCCGACACGACACCAAATTCGCGAGCGATCGCGAGGGGCCAGTAGATTGTGGTGTAGTTCGTAAACACCTTTGCGTACGCGTCCAGATCGAACATTGTACGGGTCAATTTGAAGTTAAATTGTATCTGTTTGTAACCGATAAACGGCTTTCCCGATAAAGGTTCAACGCCTAACCACATCATATGTTTCTCGTTATCGTAATCAACGAAATCTTGAAATGGGTCCTTGACGTAATTCGGCGCCCGGCCGAACCGTGGCAAGGATAGCCATATAGGTGCGTCGTATATCGGCTCAGCGTTCCAGAGCTGGTCAGGGCCTTCATGATAATACTTTGAATTCAAAGGGTTCGTCGTCTCGTTAGCCATTGAATACATGTCGACTTCGTAGCGGCGTACCCATATACCTTTGATAGATATGTCCTTTACAAACGTCAGGTTAGCAACTCTCATAACCTCTGGTGAAAATAATCTGATCCTGTCACTCCGCGAGCGTTGGGGCTCCCGAAATGGCACGTACTGGCCGCCAAAAGACACGCTTTGGTTCGCGATGTGCTCTGGCGTTCTCCACACTTTGCAGTTTCCTGCGGGGTACGTTCCCGTCGGCTGTGTTGCGTACAAATAACACACCTCAAAACTCGCAGAATTTTGCTTTCTGATCTCGTCACGGTCCCAGAATGACGTCAAATTTCTCCACAGCTCGATGGTGTGAGCTGTGTTGATATTTTCTTTCCCCGTCTTTATCTGATGAACAATCGGTCCATTGGGCGGCTGGAGGAAACGCGCGTGGCTCCGATTGTACAGCTGAGGTGGCAAAAAGCCCGCGAAATCCGCTGTCAGTCCAAACCCGGCGAGCAGCTGGGCGTTGAATAGTTCGAGGAACCCAGACGTGTAACCAAGTAGGAGTTTATTAGGTGTGGTTTGAATGAAAAGTCCCTTATTTTCTGTCCCCAACCCGTTATCCGGCAGCGCCCCGTCTCGGTACCCGATCACCTCTGGCCACTGCACATACGCCTCGCCAACAAGTTTGAAATATGCGCCAAAATTACTCAAAAGGGCCACTGACGTGTATCCAGTTGCGAGATATGTCGGGATGGTGCTCGGGTCACCGCCCGCAGTAATCGTGTTCCAAAAGTTGCCGAGAAGGAGCATGTTGGAGAAAACGGTCGCAAAGCTCGTCGCCTGTGTGACGGATAGCGCTGTCGTGCTGAGTCCGATGCCTGTGCACAGGCCATAGTACTCTGGTGGACGTGGCAGGTACGCGATTGAATTATCGAGTCCGAGGCTCGCGATTGAGTCGACCCCGGCAATTGCCTGTGATAGCACACCTTCGCCGAATTGCAGCGCGCCGAGGCACGACCAGTCAGAACACGCGAGAGCAGATGCCGACGCCATCACCCGCGTCCGGACGACGGTCAGATACGCGGTGTTTGATGCCGCTGTAATAGCGCGCGCCCATGCGCGTATAACGTGTCGAACATGGCCGATTGTCGCGTCGGCGATAAGCGCCGTCACGGCTGCCGTACATGTCCCCGTCGTGTCGCAATGCGGGTCGTTGAAAAAAGTCGACCAGATTCTCACGCCCGAAAGCGACGTGAGCGCGTAATTATTTGCGGAATTTAATAAATATTCGGCTTGGGGTATTGTGATTTGCTGGGCGGTCGTGG
>JACLAD010008428.1_pt1 | contig 11349 bp, 12 predicted proteins | sample 8027901 | NCBI WGS metagenome assembly JACLAD01 (sample SAMN15725071, study PRJNA655200) | protist metagenome | isolation source: fluorescence activated cell sorting (FACS) single amplified genomes of... | place: Spain: Blaines Bay Microbial Observatory, Mediterranean Sea | collected 2016-07-05
CAGGCGCCTGCCCAGGTGATGACCTTCAGCTCCGTCATCGCCGCGACATTGCGGGCGAGGAACTGGTCGGGGATCAGGATGACCGTGTCCGTGCCCGCCTCGCGCGCGGCATGCTCGCAGACCTGAACGGCGTTGGAGGAGGTGCAGCAGATATCGGTCTCGGCTTTCACCTCGGCGGTCGTGTTCACATAGGTGACGACCGGCACGCCGGGATAGCGCTGCTTCAGGAGGCGCACATCGGCGCCGGTGATGGAGCTCGCCAGAGAGCAGCCCGCTTCCATCGAGGGGATCAGCACGGTCTTCTCGGGCGCCAGGATCTTCGAGGTCTCGGCCATGAAATGCACGCCGGCCTGGACGATGACTTCGGCGTCCGTCTTCGCCGCTTCGCGCGCGAGCTGGAGGCTGTCGCCGCGAATGTCGCCGACGCAGGCGAAGATCTCGGGCGTCATGTAATTATGCGCCAGGATGACGGCGTTCTTTTCCGCCTTGAGGTCGTTGATGCGCGCGATGGTCGGCGCGATCAGCTCCCATTCGAAGCGGGGAATCTTCGCTTCGACAAAAGGATAGAGGTGATCGGTCTTCGCCCGCACTTCGTCGGTATAGCCGCTCGCGGCGTCCGCGTCGTAGGCCATGGCGATGCTCCCGTCCCGTCCAGTGTATTGCTCAACTAGAGTATATCTAGTGCGGGACATTATGCCCTTCAAGAGCAAAAGGCAAACTGCGCGGTCACACTTCGCGGCGCAGGCGCGGCAGGGTCAGCCCGACGCCCGAAGGGCCGCCGGGCGCACGGCGGTAGAGCGCAGCGGGCCGGCCGCCCGTCTGCGCGGCGACGGCGCCGGTCTTCTCGACGAGGCCCGAAGCTTCGATGGCGCGGCGGAAGTTCTGCTTGTGAACGCAGAAGCCCAGAATCGCCTCGACCGCATCCTGCAGGTCGGTGAGCGTGAACTCCTCGGCGACCAGCTCGAAGATGACGGGCCGATAGCGCAGCTTGCCGCGCAGGCGGCCGATGGCGGTGGCGAGGATGCGGCGGTGGTCCGAGGTCATGGCCGGGCCGGTGCCGGGCAGGCCTTCCGCTGCCTCGCCCGCATCGCGCGCCGCCTCGGGGACGAGGTCCGCCTCGTACATCAGCTCGTACCGGTCGAGTGCGCGCTCTTCCTGCCAGCCGGGCTCGGTGAGGCCGAAGGCGAGGTCGAGGCGTGCGCGGCGCGCGCCGTCGCGGCCTGCCCAGTCGCGAAGGGCGGGGAGGATCGCCTCTTCGAGGCCGTCTTCCGCGCAAGGGCGGCGGTCTTCCCACGGGAAGTGCTCGTACCAGCCGCGCCACGCCGCATCGCTTCGCCCTGTCTCGCCCGCGACGGGGGAGAGGGCGAGATAGCCGACCGAAACGACCCGGTCGGACGCTTCGCCGCCGCTCAGGCTCGCCAGCGGCGCCTCGCGGCCCTCGTCGCCGAAGGTGTAGAGCTGCTCGACATAGCCGAGCTGCAGCGCGGTCTGGCCGGTGACGAAGTCGCGCATGCCGAGCTCGAAGGTCCGGTGGCGCGCAGGATCGAAGGCGCCATAGGGCAGGCCCCAGCCCTCCTCGCGCCGCACGCAGAGAACGTGGGGATCGCCGCCTTCGAGGGCGGTGACGACGGCATTGAGACCGATGACGACGCGGGCAGACATGCCCCGCTTATGTCGTCACGCCCGGCTTCGTATCAACCGGCGCTAGCGGTTCCCGGTCAGTTCGGCGAAGCGCCTGAGGTAGAGCGCCTGGCTGTCCTCGGCGTCCAGCGCCTCGATCTTCAGCGCGTGGGGCTTGGGATCGCCGAAGAGCTTGCGGCTCTCGGTCACGCCGAAGCCCGCGATCTGCGTCGCCTCGAAATAGGCGCAGATGCGGTCGGCGCGCTTGATCGCCCGCTCAACCCCGTGGGGCAGGTCGGCGGGCAGGCCGAAGCGCAGATGGATCGCCCGCTGAAGGCCGCGCTCGACCGATTTGTAGGCTTCGCCGAGCGCGGATTTGAACGGGCTGATCATGTCGCCGATCACGTATTCGGGCGCGTCGTGCAGCAGGGCGGCGAGAAGGCTCTCTTTGGGCCAGCCCGGATTCCGCTCGGCGCAGAGATCAGTGACGATGACGCTGTGATGGGCGACGTTGAAGGAGAGGGGGCCGGTCGTCTGACCGTTCCAGCGGGCGACGCGGGCGAGGCCATGGGCGATGTCCTCGATCTCGACATCGAGGGGGGAGGGGTCGAGGATGTCGAGGCGGCGGCCCGACAGCATGCGTTGCCAGGCTCTTGGCGCTTGCGGGTTGGACAAGGGGAACTCTCGGGATGTCGGGCTTGGTTTCAGTCGCTGCCGCCGCGCCCGAGGCCGGCGGGCACGTCCGGCCGGGCCATATCGAAGCGCGATTCGGGCAGTGTCTCGTAATAGGCGGACGGGCCGCCGCCCCGGCTGATCGGACGGGCGCGCGCGGTGTCGTAGACGCCGTCTTCGATCAGCTGACGGTCGATATGCGCCATGACGACCTCGCCGAAGACCACCCAGTTGGGCATGTCTTCGCCGGAGCTCGTCTTCAGGCGGACGACCTGCGTCGTCCGGCATTCGAAATTGACCGGGCTTGCCAGGATGCGCGGCGGGGTGACGAGGCGGCTCTCAGCCCGTTCGAGCCCTGCCAGCGCGAATTCGTCCTCGCCGCGCCGCACCTCGGCCGAGGTCGCGTTCATCTGCTCGGCAAGATCCCGGGTCGCGAGGTTCCAGACGAACTCGCCCGTCGCCTCGGCGTTCTCGACGCTGTCCTTCCGCCCCCAGCTCGCAAAGCCGATGATGGGCGGGCGATAGGCGAAGGCATTGAAGAAGCTGTAGGGAGCGAGATTGATGCGGCCCCCGGCATCCGCCGTCGAGACCCAGCCTATGGGGCGGGGCGCGATGATGGCGTTGAAGGGGTCGTGGGCAAGGCCGTGCCCGTTGGCAGGCTCGTAGGTGTGTGCGTCGGGCTGCGCCATCGGCCGGTCAGACGGCCCGCACGATGATCGAGCCTGCCGAATAGCCCGCCCCGAAGCCGGAGACGACGCCGATATCGCCCTGCTCGAAGCCGTCCTTGTGCTTGTGGAAGGCGATGATCGAACCGGCCGAGGAGGTGTTGGCGTATTCGTCGAGCACGACCGGCGCTTCCTCGCGGGTCGCCTCGCGGCCGAGCACGCGCTTGGCGATCAGCTCATTCATCGACAGGTTCGCCTGGTGAAGCCACATGCGCTTGAGCCTCGAAGGCGCGATGTCGTTGTCCTCGAGGTGCTCGGCGATCATGGCGGCGACCATGGGCACCACCTCCTTGAAGACGGCGCGCCCGCGCTGCTTGAACAGCTTGTCCGTATTAGGATCGTTCCAGTCGATCACGCTGTCGGTCGCAGGATCGAGGAAGCCGAAATTGTTGCGGATATTGCTCGAGAACTGCGTCTTGAGGCGCGTGTCGAGGATGTCGAAGGGTTGCTGGCCATGCGGATCATCCGCATGGCCGACGATGACGGCTGTCGCCACGTCGCCGAAGATGAAATGCCCGTCGCGGTCGCGGAAATTGATATGCGCCGTGCAGATCTCGGGGTTCACCATCAGCACCCGCCGGGCGCCCGTCGACAACAGGCCCACCGCCGTCTGGATGCCGAACGCGGCGGACGCGCAGGCGACGTTCATGTCGAAGGCATAGCCGCCGATGCCGAGCGCTTCCTGGATCTCGACCGCCATGGCCGGATATTGGCGCTGCATGTTCGAGGCAGCGCAGAGGACGGCGTCGATATCCTCCGGCCCCAGCTCGGCCGCCGCCATCGCGTCGCGTGCCGCGGCGACGGCGATCTCGGCCATGATCGACAGCTCGTCATTCTCCCGCTGCGGCAGCCTCGGCCGCATGCGGTCGATGTCGAGCATCCCCTCCTTGTCGAGCACGTAGCGCGACTTTATGCCGGACGCCTTCTCGATGAAGGGCGCCGAGCTCGGCTCCTTCGGGTCGTCGGGATGCTCCGCGTTCCACTTTTCGACCCAGGCATTGTAGCTCTCGACGAGCTCTTCGTTGGAGACGGACTGTTCCGGCGTGAACAGTCCGGTCGAGAGAATGCGGGCAATGGGTGTGCGTGCGGGGGCGGTCATGGCGGGTCTCGGCGCGTGGCGGTGGTCCGTTTTGCGCTGTCACTTCCGCGCTGGCAACCGCGCGGGCGTTATGCCTTGGAGAGTTCGGAATGGCTCTTCAGCACGTTTCCGCCGTCATCCTGCGAGATGTAATAGGCCGGATTGTCGTCATCGGCGTTGCGCGTGACCTCATTGCCGTCGATCTTGCGCGTGACTTTCTCGGTGTAGCTCTTCTCGACCTTGCCGGTCGCCGTGCCGTTCCCCCAGCTCCACTTCACCTTGTCGCCCTTGTTGTAGGTCTTGCTCATCTTGCGCTCCTCGTTCTTGCGGGGCGGGAACGCTGCGAAGGCCGAGGGGGTTCGCCGACCGGGACGAAGAGTCACGACGGAGGCGGCATGGCGGAAGACAGGAAAGAGACGGTATCAGGCGAGAGGGCGCGGCAGGGGGAGGTCGTGCTGCGCAAGCGCTGGCAGCGCGGGGTCTTCATCGCAGGGCTGGCGGGAATCATGATCCTCGCCGTCCTCGTCTGGATCCTCTGAGCGTCAGCCGCCCGACAGCTTCGCCCGCGCCTCGAGAAGATCGCGCCAGGCGAGGCGTTTGCGCGCCGGCTGGCGCAACAGGAAGGCGGGGTGGAAGATCGGCAGGGCCGGGACGGTCCAGCCGCCGGTCTCGTAGTCTCGCCAGACCCCGCGGCTGCGGGTGATGCCCTTGGCATCGGGAAAGAGCGCCTGGGTCGGCACGTTCCCCGTCAGCAGCAGCACATCGGGGCGGCTCAGCTCGATGAAGCGCCGCATAAAGGGCAGGCAGGCGGCGATCTCAGCCTTGGTGGGATTCCGATTGCCCGGCGGGCGCCAGAAGATCGCATTGGAGATGCAGGCATCGGTGAGCCCGTCGCCCTCGCGCCGCGAGCAGCCGATGGCTTCGAGCATGCGGTCGAGGAGGAGGCCCGAGCGGCCGACAAAGGGCTTGCCCTCGCGGTCCTCGTCCCGGCCCGGCGCCTCGCCCATGACGAGGAGCGGCGCGCCGGGAACGCCGTCATAGACGACCGCCTGGCGCGCACCGGCCTTCAGGGCACAGCCGTCGAAGCCGCCGATCGCCTCTGCAAGCTCCGGGATCGTCGCCGCCTCGGCCGCGAGCCGTTCGGCCAGCGCCATCGCCTCTGCCGTCGGCATGGGCGCATCGGCGGCCGTGACGGGTCTCGGCCCGGAAGGCTTCGGCGCAGGCGCAGGCTCGGGCCTTGCGGGTTCGGGCCGCTTGAGGCGCGGCGCGCCTTCGGGCCAGTCGAAAAAGTCCGACGGCGCTTCGCCCTCGACGGTGTCTATGCCGTTCTCGGCATAGAAGCGCAGGACGGCTTCTGAATCGAAACCGGGATCGTCGGAGGCGTCGGCCATGGCATTCATATGGGCCATCGGCCCTGCGGACGCTACTCCTGCGCGGCGTCGCGGGTGAAGGCGGCGAGCGCCGCGATCACGCCGTCCGTCATCGGCGCACCGGCTTGCGCATATTCCGAAACGGCGCCCGTCTCGGCCTTCTGGAAGAGGTGGTTGAGGCCTTCGAAAACGTGGCTCTTCACACCCGCCGCCTCGGCGGCTTCCGCATTCGCTGCGGCTTCGACCTGGCTGTCGCGCCCGCCGAACAGGGCGAGGACGGGGGCGTCGACCTGCGCGTAAAGGGCTGCCGGATCGATGCGGAACAACTCGTAGAACCAAGGGGTGCAGAGCTTGCCGGCCTGGTCCTGGACCTGTTCGGGTGCGCCTCTGGCAGCGCGGGCGAGGGCGGCGCAGGCCTCTTCGCGCGTGCCGTCTATCGTCGCCGCAGCGAGAAGACGGCGCTGAAGCGCCATGTTCTGCACGCGCGCGGCCTCGCCGAGGCCCATCTGCCCCATCATCGTTTCGGATTGCCGCTCGAGAACCGCGGCCATGGGCTCGAAAGGGCTCGCCAGAAGCGCGATCATGTCCGGGTTCGCATTGCGCTCCGCTGCCGCAAGCCCCGCGACGATGCCGCCTTCGGAATGGCCGAGAAAGCCCGCCGCGCCGATTTCGGGCCGGGCGCGCAGCGCGTCGAGCGCGGCTTCGGCATCGGCGGCGAAATCGCGGCTGGTCGCGTCCTCGAAGCGTCCCGTGCTCTTGCCGACGCCGCGGTCGTCATAACGATAGGTCGCGATACCCTGGCGAGCGAGCCCGTCGGCCAAGACAGCGAAGGGCTTGTGGCCGAACACGGTCTCGTCGCGGTCCTGCGGCCCGGACCCCGAAAGAAGGACGAAGCCCGGGAAGGGACCCTCGCCCTCAGGCAGGGTCAGCGTACCCGAAAGCGTGACGCCGGCGCCCGGCACCATGAGGCCCATCTCGCCGCTCTCGTAAGGCGCGTTTCGCGGCGGAACGAAGGCTTGCGAAGGAGCGGCTTCGGCAGGCTCGAAGCGAAGCGGGAACGTCGCGCCGGACTGGCTGAACGTGCCGTCGATCGCGCCGTCTTCGGTCAGCCGGCCCTCATAGCGGGCGCCGAGCACGGTCCAGGCGGCGTCGAGCGCGCCGTCCTCGCGGGCCGCCGCTTCGCCCGGAAGGCCGAACGCGCCCTGCATCGGACTGTCGAGGGTCACGGCCGGCGCCTCCTCCGGCATGACGTGCAGGACGAGGGGCAGGGTCGTTCCTCCCACCTGCAGCTCGCCCTCCCAATTGCCGGCGTAAGGCGCGAGGTCCTGCGCCTGCGCGCCGCCCATGACGAGGAGCGCCAGCAGGATGATCCAAGCCGCCGCAACACGGTGCCGCAGCCGCCGCCAGCGCGTACCGATTCTTCGAATCATGGGCCCTCCGTCCTTGCGGATCCTGCCGTCCCGGCCGCGGCAGGGATGTGCAAGACCCGCTCCGCATCCACTGCCCGCTAACACTGTTCGGTATCAGCTCCGTGACGACAAGGCCGGGCTGCAGTCCGACTGCGCTGACAGAGCGCATTGAAACCTGTTAGACGATCACGAACTGAACCTGCGAAGTCCGCGGGACGAAACAGAGAAGAGGATCCATGGCCGACGAGACCCCCATCGAGCGCGAGAGCATGGAATTCGACGTCGTCATCGTCGGCGCGGGCGGAGCGGGCCTCTGCGCCGCGATCCGCCTGAAGCAGCTCGAGCAGGAAACCGGAAAAGAGATTTCCGTCGTCGTGGTCGAGAAAGGTTCGGAAGTCGGCGCGCATATCCTGTCCGGCGCCGTCCTCGACCCCAAGGCGCTCGACGAGCTGATGCCGGACTGGCGCGAGGACGAGAGCTGCCCCATCGACACGCCCGTCACCTCGGAGCGCTTTCTGTTCCTGGGGCCGCAGGGGTCCGCGCCGCTGCCCAACGCGCTCCTGCCCAAGATGATCAAGAACCATGGCTGCTACAATGTCTCCATGGCCAATGTCTGCCGCTGGCTGGCCGAGAAGGCCGAGGCGATGGGCGTCGAGATCTATCCCATGATGGCGGCGAGCCGGGTGCTGCGCGCCGATGACGGCCGGGTTCGCGGCGTCCTCGTCGGCGAGGCCGGCATCGGCCAGGACGGCGAGCCCAAGGCAGCCTACGAACCCGGCATGGAGCTTCTGGGCAAATACACCCTGCTCGCCGAAGGCGTGCGGGGTTCCCTGTCCAAGCAGATCATCGCTGAGTTCGGCCTCGACGAGGGCAAGGAGCCGCAGAAATACGGCATCGGCCTCAAGGAGCTTTGGAAGGTTCCGGACGAGAACTTCAAGAAGGGCTTCGTCCAGCACACCTTCGGCTGGCCGCTCGACGACCAGACGGGCGGCGGCTCGTGGATGTACCATTTCGGCGACAATTACGTGTCGATCGGGCTGGTGGTGCACCTCAACTACAAGAACCCCTATCTTGCGCCGTTCCAAGAGTTCCAGCGGTTCAAGACGCACCCCGAAATCCGTCCCTTCCTCGAGGGCGGTGAGCGGGTGGCTTATGGCGCGCGGGCGATCAACGAGGGCGGGTTCCAGTCGGTGCCCAAGCTGACCTTCCCCGGCGGCGCGCTGATCGGCTGCTCCGCGGGCTTCGTCAACGTGCCCCGCATCAAGGGCAACCATAACGCCATGAAGACCGGCATGATGGCCGCCGAGGCGGCCTTCGAAGCCGTCACGGGCGCGGGCGAGGGGGCAGAGGTCCCGGCGGATCTGACGGGCTATGAGGAGCGCTACGAGGCGTCCTGGGTGCGCAAGGAGCTCTACCAGGTGCGCAACGCGAAGCCGCTCTGGTCCAAGTTCGGCACCTGGAAGGGCGCGCTGATGATGACGGGACCCGAGCTCTGGATGACCTCCGTCAGCGGGGGCTATTCGCCGCTCGGCACGCTCAAGCACGGCAAGACCGATGCCGAGGCGACCGAGCCCGCCAGCAAGCACCAGCCCATCGACTATCCCAAGCCGGACGGGGAAATCAGCTTCGACAAGCTGACCTCGGTCTCCTTCTCCTTCACCAATCACGAGGAGGACCAGCCGGTCCATCTCAAGCTGCGCGACGCCGAAGTCCCCTACACGACCGAGCTGCCCGAATATGCAGGGCCGTCCCAGCGCTATTGCCCGGCCGGCGTCTATGAGTGGGTCGAGGCGGAAGGAAAGACCGATGCCCGCGGTCAGGACGATCACGGCACCGGCAAGATCTTCCAGATCAACGCGCAGAACTGCGTTCACTGCAAGACCTGCGACATCAAGGATCCGGCGCAGAACATTCTCTGGACCGTGCCCGAAGGCGGCGGCGGGCCGAACTATCCGAATATGTAGCGCCGCATCGCGCCCGAACGACGAAGAGCCCGCCGATCCGACGATCGGCGGGCTCTTTCATGAAAAGGTCGGGACGATCAGCCCGGCTGGCTCGCGATCACGAAGAAATAGACCAGGAACAGAAGGATCGCCGCGAGGGCCGTCGAAATGACGAAGGTTCGCCACTGCCAGCGGCGATTGGTGCCTTCACGGGCTCTGGTGGCGTCGATCTCTCTTTTCATCGCGTCCTCGCTTTCGCCATGCGCTCTCGTCCGAGCCGGTATGCAAAAGAAACGGCTGCGCCTCGCGCGCGGTTCCGTAAGGGGCTCGCGATATCGCGTCGCAGCGGCGAGGAGCCGGAACGGGCTCAGAAGATGCCGAAGCGCTTCTTGTCCTCTTCTTCCGGCGTGCGGTCGACCCCGGCCTCCTCGCAGCCCAGCGCGTCGCCCATGCCCTTGAGATAGCTGCGGCGCTGCATCCCGAGGAGATAGGCTTCCCGCAGCCTCACCTGATGGCGGTTCGCGCCGGTCGCGAAGCGGACCGCGCTGCGGAAGGGAATCTGGCTCCTGGTGACAGAGCGGATGCCGGAGCGGGTCAGATTTCCGGCCCCATCCGAAGTCCTCTCGAAGATGTTGCGGTCATCCTCCAGGGGCGGATCGTCCACGTCGGGCCCCAGCGCCTCGGTCAGGCGATCGATTTCGCTTTCGAGCGCATCGCAGCTCTCCGGCCAGCCCGGCGAGTAGATCCGCTCGGTCCTGCGCAGGACCTTCGGGATCCTGGTCCGCTTGAGGTTGAGGTCCTCGAGCGGCACCTGCACCGCGACGCCCGCCACCTTGGCCGTGGTCTTCGCCGTCGTCTTGGTCGCGAAGACGGCGGTCTTCCCGGCCCCTTTTGCGGTCGTCTTGGCGACGCTGGCGCAGCCCGTAACGGCGGTCGCGGCGAACAACAGGGCGAAAAGGCGGAGATAGATCATGGCCATCAAGGTTAAGTCGAGCCTGTGCGCCGGCAAGCGCGGGCGCCTGCGGCTAGTCGTCCAGCATCAGCCCTCGTCGCGCATCGCGGGGGGCTGCGGGCGGCGCGCAGCCGCGGATCTGTCCGATCCCCTTGAGATAGGCGCGCCGGGCGATGCCGCGCTCATAGGCGGCGCGCACCTTGGCCTCATGCGCCGTCGCACCTGTGGCGTAGCGCACGACGGAGCGGAAGGGGATGATGTCGCTGGCCGCACTCGAGATCACGCTGAGCGTGCCTTCGCCCGCCTTCTCTCCGAGGCTCTCCTCCTCCTGCGCCTCCGGATCGTCTTCGTCCGGACCGAGCGCGGCGTTGAGGTCGCGCACATGGGCCGCGATCTCGACGCAGCTCTCCGGCGCCTCGAGCGGATAGGGGCCGAGAAGGCCCCGCAGGACGATCGGTATCTCGTCGCGCTTGATATTCACGTCTTCGAGCGGGGAGAGGACCGCCTCGCCCAGACCGTCGCTCGTGGTGTCGACGGTATCGCTGCTATTGCTGCTGACGCTCGCGCAAGCGGTCACCGCGGCAAGCGCAGCCAAGAGGAGAAAAGAAGAAGATTTCGTCATGCGTCTTGCCCTAGCGCGTGCCCTGCCGTCCGCGACGGGAGCGGCAGGGCACGATATCAGATGCCCTGCCGGGCCGCATCATATTCCCGTTTCAGCCGGTCCACCACCGACGCCACGGACGCCACTTCGTGAACGGCGCCGATGCCTTGCCCGCAGCCCCAGATATCCTTCCAGACCTTCTTGTTCGAGTCGCCGCCGGACTTGAAGTTCATTTTGGTCGGATCGGCTTCGGGAAGATCGTCCGGATCGAGGCCCGCTTTGCGGATCGAGGGGCCGAAATAGTTTCCGTGCACGCCCGAGAAATAGTTCGTGTAGACGATGTCTTCCGCGCGGCCGTCGACCATGCCCTGCTTGTAGTCGTCGCTGGCGCGGGCCTCCTCGGTCGCGATGAGGGCGGAGCCGATATAGGCGGCGTCGGCGCCCATGGCGCGCGCGGCGAGGACGCCGGCGCCGGTCGCGATGGAGCCCGAGAGCAGGATCGGCCCGTCGAACCATTCGCGAACCTCGGCCAGGAACGCGAAGGGCGACAAGCTGCCCGCATGCCCGCCCGCGCCTGCCGCGACCAGGATCAGGCCGTCGGCGCCCTTCTCGACGGCCTTGCGGGCGAACTTGTCGTTGATGACGTCATGGAAGCAGAGGCCACCATAGGATTGCACGGCCTCGAAGACATCCGTGCGGGCGCCGAGCGAGGTGATGCAGAGCGGGGCCTGGTGGCGGACCATGACCTCCAGATCGTGCTGCAGGCGGTCGTTCGAGCGGTGCACGATCTGGTTCACCGCATAGGGCGCGCCGTCCACCGATTCGATATCGTCCATCCACTCGGTCAGCGCCTCGGCCGGGCGGGCATTGAGGGCTGGGAAGGCGCCGATGATGCCCGCCTGCCGCTCCGCCTTCACGAGCTCGGGTCCCGAGACGATGAACATGGGCGCGGCGACCACGGGCAGAGCGAGCGTGTCGA